>Ga0315273_10007913_pt1 | contig 13370 bp, 12 predicted proteins | sample YL17G02_0_MG_FD_205753 | JGI IMG/M metagenome (GOLD analysis project Ga0315273, IMG submission 205753) | Sediment microbial communities from Yellowstone Lake, YNP, Wyoming, USA - YL17G02_0 | ecosystem: Environmental > Aquatic > Freshwater > Lake > Sediment | place: USA: Wyoming | collected... | reverse complement strand
TTGTGAAGGAGGGAGACCTGCTGGTCGAGCAACTCGTCGCTTGATCAGCTAGCCCGAAGATGCAGCGATGGCGGTACACCACATTGACGGACATGGCCATTCTTGGCGACCAACGCACGCATTCTCTGGAACTTCTCGTACCTCCGAAACGGTTGGACAAGTTCCCGGACACGATCTGCATGAGTACCCGCATCCAGGGTAGTCCCGATGCCCTCGTGAGCAAAGGCGTTCCTGATTCGTTTGACGAGCTGGAGCGCGTGAATGAGCTTGTCATCGATCAGTCCCAGGCGGCCGCACGCCAGAATCCGCGCGCCGAGAGTTCCCAAAGCGCGATCGCTATCAAGCAGATCGTCGCTGCTTGATGTGCAGGGGAGGAGTGTCGCCGAGAGCAGCTGACCGAGCGACTCGTCGAGCCTCGCGGCCCCCAGTATCACAGCAGCTCTGTCGGATTCCTTGCTGAATTCGTGAAGGAAGCGCACAAACCTCTCGATGTCCTCCTTGTGGTGGGGAGCCATCGGTTGCACCGATTCCGGCACTTGTCGCTTCTCGTTCACCGGGAGACTTCCCTCCTCCCTAGATTCCGGCCGGACTCACGCTGCAAGATACTCACGTTCCTCACTCCAGGCAGGCTCTTCTCCCGAGTCGCGAGACCACTCCGGCCGCTTGCGCGGGGTGGACCCATGCGGCGCGCGGCTGCTCTTCTTCGCCGCACGTAGCCACACCCCCACATCGTGCGTGGGGGCCACTCAGTCGGCAAGCCACGCCCGCTCCCGATGGGCGCCCCTCTCGTGGCGGCACTGGTCCGCCGGATGGACCCCGCCCCTGCCGCATGCAGCTCTGGACTCCACTTTCGCCACTCTTTCCTAGGCACTGTCCTGGCTCATCTCGCGTGACCTTTGCGTGTGCGGTGGTCAGTTCTATAACGTTCGCCGCCCATATCCTACGCTTGTCACGATTCAGGGACAAGACTGGCAGTCCGAGGGACGTGTTGTCCGTTTCGGTCGGATCGGACCGCAGGTGCCGCGCTCCCAGGACTCGGGGCCTCATGCCCGAGTTTCGTCGGGAGTGTCGGGGTGACACGGGGGATGCATTGGCACCCAGAGCGGCGATTCACAGGGCATTCCACGAACGGCCCTGACCTTCGCTGCCGGGGCCTTCTGTGCGCCTGGGGTGTAGCGCTCTTCGCGCCGATCAGGCGAACTGCGATTCGCCGAGAGGTTGCATTTGCCCTTTCTGGCCCCCAGAAGTTGCACAATCGGCAGCGGAACGACCAGAATTGAGGGGATTGAGATCCACTCGTGCGGGTGGTCGGCGAGGCAGATTGGCTGGAGGGATCGAGATGGTGTGGGAGTACAAGACGGTGAAGCTCAGGGTGAAGGGGTTCTGGGGAGGCACGCTCGATCAGTTGCGGCTCGACGGCATGATGAACGAGCTAGGGCGCGAGGGGTGGGAGTTGGCTGCGGCGCTTCCTGCGACGGAGAGCTACGGCAGGACGAGGGATGTCGTGGTGATCTTCAAGAGGCCGAAGGCCGGATAGATCGCGCGTGACGGGGCGGTCTCCACTCTTGGCGTCCTGTCGGAAGGTGGGGTCGGTCCGATGCCGCTTGCTGAGGCGCAGGGTGAGTCTGGCATTCGCCTGGCATGCCGGAGATGACCAGTTGCCCCAGGTGCCCGCGCGGTGATGGACCATGGGAGCGAGGCAGGCGCTACGCCAGGCAACAGTGTGACTGGGACTCCTTTGGGGAAGGCGTGCTAGAAGAGCCCCGGGCAGGGACCTCCCTGCCCGGGGCCAAAACGACAGAGGTGTGTCTAGCGAACCGCTTGCGCGGCGTTCACGCGGCCCTGGCCGAAGAACGGATCGCGGCCGGGCTTCCCGAGGTCGTCCGCAGACTGACGCAGGACCGCCTCGATTTGGCTTGGCGAGAGCGAATGGTTGTAGCGCTCGATGATGAGCGCGGCCACTCCGCTCACGTGCGGTGCGGCCTGGCTCGTCCCGGCCATCCACACGAAGCCGCCGTTCCAGTAGCAGTTGAGGACAAAGTCGTACCAGTAGTTGGGCAGCGCCGGGTTGAAGTTCCCGCCCGGAGCCGCGAAGTCGACGTTCGCCCCGTAGTTCGTGTACGTCGCCGGGACGTCGAGGTTGGTGTTGGGGTTCTGCCACACGCCAAGCGGCCCGGTCGCGGAGATCATGAGTGTCCCGCCTGCGTCGGCCGGAACGTGCAGGAGTCCCTGGTCGCCGGTCATGTCGATCGCGCCATTCCCCGCCGTCGAGACGAGAAGCACACCCTGCTGGATGGCGTAGTTGGAGACCTTCTTCACGAGATTGACGAACCCCGCGACCTCGTTTGCCCCGACCCACGTTCCGTCATCGGCCAGGAACCCGCGGTGCGGAAGGTACGCGCCGAGGCTCATGTTGACGATGTCGGCATCGATCGAGACGGCGTACAGGATTGCCTCGAGCAGCCAGCTGAAGTCGCCCGAGCCGCTGCCGCTGAGAACCTTTAGCGCGACGATCTCTGCTTCGGGGGCGACGCCGATGACGCCCCAGGCGTTGTCGGCCGCGGCGATGATCCCGGCCACGTTGCTGCCGTGACCGTTGAAGTCGTCGATCGTCGGCTCGTCCGGGTTGAAGGACCTGGAGAGCGCGACGTTCAGGTTTGGCGCAAGATCGCGGTGGTTGACGTCGATCCCCGTGTCGAGGACCGCCACGCGTACCCCGCTGCCCGTGTACCCAGCATCCCATGCCCCGGGCGCGTTGATGGCGCGCAGGCCCCACTGGCGGCCGAAGTACGGCTCGTCGCCACCTGTGATCGTCTCCTCCGTGAACTCGACCGTTCGGGTCTCATCCGAGAGGAAGTTGACCTGGACGTTTGGGATGACACCCGTGACGCCCTTGAGCGCGGCGGCTTTCATCGCGAAGTCGTCCGACTTTGCCGTGGCGACCACCGCGCCGATCTGTGCCAGAGTCGTCTTGAGCTCTCCGCCCGCCGCGGCCAGAGCCTGCGCGACGTTTCCCGGCACCTTGTCGGCCTGGAAGGTGATGATGAAGTCTTTCCCTGCCACCGCCGACATCGGGGCCATGGCGTCCCGCGGCGTGAACGTCTGGCAGCCCGCAAGCACAATTGCAACGAGAACAAGCCCCACCAGCCCAACGACCAGTCGCCTCATCGCGTGCCTCCTTTCTCTCTCCACGACCCGCGCTACTCTCACTTCCACCTGAGTGCGGGTGGCCTGTAGGTTCACTTATATGACAACTCCACCCGAGAATCAAGGAGCGCCGCGTCTCGAGGCGGACGGAGGGTCGGATCTCCACAGCGCGCCAACGGGTCACTTCTCTGTGCGTGTCTGGCATTCCTCCCACAATCGGTCACGCTCGTCCTTGGGGATCGCGTGCCAGCGCACCCACGGATCGCTCCTTCGAGACCGGACAGCATGCTGCGACAGGGCGGATCGCCCGGCCGGGCGGCGCCGAGTCGAAGCGCTGCTTCCACGCTCCCCAGCGCTCGCAGTTCCTCCGGCGTCGTGATCCCTGCCTCACGCAAGCGCGCAGCGACCTCGGCTCCGATGTTTGGCAAGCCTTCTAGGGAATCGGTCCCAGGTTCTGACGCCATCGATCTCACCTCGCGCGAGAGCATACCCGCACCGCACCCGGTGGGGCGCCCGCCGAAACCGGTCCGGGTTGGAGCAGACAAGGTCAGGCAGCCGATCCCGGAGTCTCACTTTCCGACGACCTTGAGCACACTACCCGGCGGGGAATTGCGTGTCGATGCGCAGGCAGGCGGAGACTCGTGCGAGAGCGCGGGCCACGTTGGATGGTTCGCGGAGTCCCCTCTTGGTGCTTTGCGCGTGGGCGTGGATCAGTAGTCTCTTTCCGTCTGGATGAGAGGGACGAGAGAAGGCGCTCTTGACTCCGGTCGCGCCTATCGCGTGACGCATCGCGCTGGAGGTCAGGCGCAAGGTAAGAATGCCCTTCAGACATCTGGAGCACGCGCTCTGTGCATTAGAGTGTGTCTCGGAAGCGTGAGTCCATGGCGGCTGTGGGCCGGCCGCGCTTCGCGTTCGATCGGGGTGGTCGGTTCCAGAGCTATGTCATGAACGTCGACGGGACGAGTCCGATTCGGGTGACGAATGACGCCACGATAGACTTCGACCCGACCTGGAAGTCGGTGTCCTGACAGCGCGGGAAGCGTCGGGCAGACGCGACGCAGGAGAGACAGGAGGCACGGCGAGTGCTTGCCTCCGCAACGGAGTGCCGATGACAACACCAAAGGAGATCTTGGGTTCGGTGCGCGGGGGCAGGGTGCTCGACATCGCCACTGGGAACGGCCAGTTCATCGGCTTTCTTGTGGAAGGTCTCTCAGAGTACGATGAAATCGTCGGGATCGACACGAACGAGCGCGCGGAACAGGCTTTCAGGGTTGCCTTCAAGGACCGCACGGCGATCGACTTCGCGAAGATGGACGCTCAGGAGATGAGCTTTCCGGACGCGTCGTTTGATACGGTGTGCATCTCGAACTCGCTTCATCACATGTCGAACCTCCCACGAGTGCTCGGCGAGATGAGGCGAGTGCTCAAGCCGGAAGGGCACTTCGTCGTCGCCGAGATGTACTGCGATGGCCAGGCCGAGACGCAGCTGACCCACGTCCTCCTCCACCATTGGTGGGCGGCGATCGACTCGGCGCAAGGCACGTTCCACGCGGAGACCTACTCCCGGGAACGGATCCTTGAGGTGGTGGGAGAGCTCGGGCTCGAGGATCTCCTCACCTACGACCTCGTCGATCTCACCTCAGACCCGAAGGATCCGGCGACGGTCGCGCAGCTTTCTACCGCGGTCGAACGCACCGTCGGACGCGTAGGAGCGTCGCCAAACCAGTCGGAACTTGCGGGACAAGGCGAGGCACTGCGCCGCCGCGTTCATGACGTCGGCTTTCACAACGCGACGACCCTTCTTGCGATCGGCAGGAAACCCCGCGGACACTCCGAGACCTAGGTCTCAATTGGCGCGGCTCATTGATCCAAGGAGTCGGCTCGACGTGCCATAGACTGTGGGACCTGGCGAGCCAGTCTCCGACAGCATGCGCAACCCATGGGACAGCCTTCCCGGCCTGCGGCAAGCGGACGAGACTCCAACCGGCATCTTCGTTTAACCCTCTGTCTCGTCTGCGCAGCTGGGACACAGCGCCGCGGCGGTGCAGGTCTCTGTGACTCGTATTAGAACAAGGGAAGTTGTGCCGGCCGGCTGGCGGCTGGCGGCGCGATGCTCGTCGCGATCGCGTACGTGGCGCAGAGCTCGTGGAAGAGACGCTCCAAGCGCTCTCTATTCGGGGACGGACAGATGTAGCGGTCTCCGTAGGCCTTCTCGTAACGTGCGCGCAGGCCGGGGAAGTGACAGTCCAGTTCCTCGTAGAAGTGGTCCCTCCCGCGGTCGCGCATCGTCGTCCCGAACGCGGCGACGATCGCCTTCACCCCGCAGTCGGCGGCCTCCTCGACGATGGCCGTGACGTTCTCCTCGGTGTCCTCGATGAACGGGAGGATGGGCATGAGGGCGATTCGGGTCTCGATCCCCTCGCGGGCGAGCGTGCGCAACGCACGGAACCGCGCCGAGGGTGGAGGTGCGAACGGCTCGACCTTCGCCGCGAGGGCGTCGTCGGCCGTTGTGATCGTGATCGACACGACCGCACCCGCACGCTGGATTCTCTTCAGGACATCGATGTCGTGCAGGACGAGGTCGCTCTTGGTGAGAACATGCACGGGAAACCCGTAGCGTGCCATGAGTTCCAGCGCGCCACGGGTGAGCCTCCGCTCCGTTTCCACAGGCTGGTAGGGGTCGTTCATCGAGCCCAGGCCGATCGGTCCCTTCACGTGCTTCGTTTGCAGTTCCTTCTCCAGAAGCTCCAAGGCGTTCGCCTTGACAAGGACCTCGTGGTCGAAGTCCTCGATCCCGTAGCAGGCACTGCGCGTGTCGCAGTAGATGCACTGGTGGGCGCAGCCGCGGTAGAGGTTCATCGTATAGAGGAGCCCAAACCAGGTATCGGGCTCTCTCACGCGTGACAAGAGGACCTTGGCCTCGATCTCGCGGATCTTCATGTGGGGATGGTACGCGGGCGCCCTTGTCGTGGGAAGAGCCTGGGATGTGGGAAGGAACCGTCTTGACAGGCGACTAGGCGAGCGCGACTTCAAGGACCATCATCAGCGCGAAGCCGAGCATCGCCCCGAAGGTGGCGAGGTGGGTGTTGCACTCCCTTTGAGCTTCTGGGATCAGTTCCTCAACGACGACGTAGATCATCGCCCCGGCGGCGAAGGCGAGAGCGTAGGGGAGGAGGGGCTTCATCCACAGCACGGCCGCCGCGCCGAGGACTCCGGCCGCGGGCTCGACGAGTCCGGAGAGCTGCCCGTACCAGAAGCTCCTGAGAGGGGAGAGGCCCTCCCGGTGGAGGGGGACGGACACGGCCATCCCTTCCGGAAGGTTCTGGATTCCGATCCCGAGGGCGAGTGCGACTGCCCCGGCGAGGGAAGCGGCGGGGAGCTTGGCGGCGAGCGCTCCGAAGGCGACGCCCACGGCGAGCCCCTCCGGGATGTTATGCAGGGTGATCGCGAGGACGAGGAGGACGCTCCGTCGCCAGCCCGTCTTCAGGCCTTCCGCCTCGTTCGTGGGAAGGCCGGGGTGAAGGTGAGGAAGGACCTTGTCGACCCCCCAGAGGAAGGCGCCGCCGAGGAGAAACCCGCCGGTGGCGGGAACCCACCCAGGGAGCGCGCCTCCGCTGGCCATGGCGATCGCCGGGGCGAGAAGAGACCAGTAGGAGGTCGCGATCATCACGCCGGCGGCAAACCCGAGCATCGCGTCGAGCGCGCGCCGATCGAGGCGCGGAAAGAGGAAGACGACGCCCGCTCCGAGCGCCGTGGCAAACCACGTGCCTCCGGTCGCCAGGAGCGCCTGCAAGACCGGACTTTGGCTCACAAACCAGGTGGACATCGCTTTGGACTGGGCCGCCTCTCCAAACGGCACTCCCAGATTGTACACAAGGGGGCTCGGAGAGGAGAGGCGCGTGGATTCGTGGCCCTTTCTGGCTCAGCCTAACCTCCCGCGCGACCGGTGTCCGGCGGGCGGCGATGTGCGGGCCAAGCCGGCCCCTAGCGTGGGTGGACCAGGGCTTTGATCTCCCCTTCGCTCAAGCGCCGCCAAGCGCCCTTGGGAAGGTCGCCCAGCGCAAGCGGGCCGACGGCGACGCGGACGAGGCGAAGGACGCCGACGCCGAGCGCATCGAGGAGGCGCCGGATCTCCCGGTTTCTTCCTTCGTCGAGCACGATCTCAAGCCAACTCGTCTTCGTTCCTGCGCGCAGGAGACGGACGCGCCTCGCAGCAAGCTTTTCGCCTTCGCTGGTCGCGACACCGCCCTGGATCTTCCTGACGAGAGCGTCGTCTGCGACTCGGTTGATCTGCACGTGGTAGGTCTTCTCAACCTCGTTCTCGGGCGCAAGGATCGCCGCGGCCCAGCGGGTGTCGTTCGTGAACAGGAGGAGCCCTTCGCTCGCCTTGTCGAGACGGCCGACGGGGGAGATCCAGGGAAGCGCCGGATCGAAGAGGCAGCGGTACACGGTGTCGCGCCCCTTCTCGTCCGCGGTCGACGTGACAAGACCCCGTGGTTTGTTCAGGAGGAGGTAGACCCTGGGTGACGCAGTGGTGAGCTGTCCGTCGACCTCGATGCGATCCCGCTCCAGACTGAGCCGCGCTGAGGGATCCCGCTCGGCCCGACCGTTGAGCCAGACGCGCCCCTCCCGGATGAGTGCCTCGGCGTCCTTGCGCGAGCAGTACCCAAGCTTGGAGAGAGCTCGCGCGAGGCTGACCCGTCTGCGAGGAGGCGGGGATCTCTCACTTTCCTTGTGGCTCGACATTGGCCGTTCGTCCATGGTCGCGTGGTCTCTCCGATGGTACCGAGTTTCCTCCGCGTCGGGGTCGAGCGGTTGCGGGCGCGGCGGAGGGGCCGCTATACTCCCCACCAACCGGTTTCAGGGAAGAGGGCCGGCGTCGCCTCGAACGTTGACGCCGGGAGGCGAGTCTGGCGAAAGGAGGTGCGACCATGATTCGGATGGGAAGAATAGACGTCCTGTGGTTCCGCCTCGGAGGCGCCCGCCGCTAGACCCGAGTCCTCGATACCGGAGACTGACGGCCGTCCGAGCGGGCGGCGTTTCTGTTCATGAGGAGCCACGGGCGGAATCGTTTCGCCCGTGGCTTTTCGTTGTCTCGAAGCCCAAAGGAGACGGGATGGCGAAGACGATGGACAAGCGGCTTGGCCTTCGGCCGGCGACGCTCGACGACGCCGAAAGCGTGGTCGCGGTCGCGAGTGGGTACACGGTGGACCTGGTGGGTGAGGCCCTGCGCGACGTCAACGAGACGGTCGTGGCGTGGCAGGAGCCGGGGTTCGTCCTTGAACGGGACACGCGCGTGGTCGTGGCTCCGGACGGAGAGATCGTCGCCGAAGCGGAGGTGTCGGACCGGTCCGCCCCGCACGTTCGTGTCAGCGGACGGATATCGCTCCTCCCAGCGTGGCGAGGCCGAGGAATCGAGGAGACGCTCCTCTTGTGGATCGAAGAGCGGGCGCAAGAGGCGATTTTCCAAGCGCCGCCTCAAGCGCGGGTTAGTCTATCCCAGAGCTACGTGGAGCAGGACCACGCCATGCACTCCCTCCTTGAGGCGCGCGGCTACGTCCTTGCGCGGCGCTTCTGGCGGATGTTGATCGAGCTGGCTGGACCGCCTCCTGCTGCGGAGTGGCCCGCCGGAATCCGCGTCCGCGCCTTCGTGCCGGGGCAAGACGACTACGTCATGGCCGCGGCCGTGCAGGACGCCTTCCGCGACCACTGGGGATTCGTCGCGCGGCCCATCGACGAGGAAGTCCGCGAGTGGCGGCACTGGATGAAGAGCGACCGCAACTTCGACCCATCGCTCTGGTTTCTCGCCGTGGATGGAGAGGAGATCGCCGGGCTGTCGCTCTGCTGGTCGACCAGCCCAGAAGACCGCCATCGAGGGAGTGTCGATGTCCTCGGGGTCAGGCGGCCTTGGAGGAGACGGGGTCTCGCCCTCGCGCTCCTGGCGCACTCCTTCGGCGAGCTCTACCGGAGGGGGAAGACGAGCGTGAAGCTGGGGGTTGACTCAGAGAGCCTGACCGGGGCGACGCGCGTGTACGAACGGGCAGGGATGCACGTAGCCATGGAGACCAGGAACTACGAGAAGGAGCTGCGGCCCGGTATGGATCTCTCCACTCAGGCGCTCTCCTGAGGGGAGATGCCCGCGCTAGCGGGCGAGGTAGGACTTGCGGATGTAGATCCCCACGGTCGCCAGGATGAGGCCAAGAGCGACCGGGAAGAGGACCACCGGGAAGCCAGGGGCCGCAGAGGCAGCGGAGCGAGTCATCTCCCATTCGAGGAAGGCACAGAGCCAGATGATCTCGGTCTTGAGGGTCGCGAGGAGCGAGCGGGCGAGCTCGTACTGGCGGGGAGCGTTCTTTGGCGTCACGCGCCAAGGGATGTTGTAGAAGCGAAGCGGAAGGCGGCGCGCCAGCGATAGAAGCCCGTACACGAAGACGGAGACGGCGGGGAGGAGAAGAAGGAGGCCCTTGCCGCCCCACTCCGTCGGGATTCCTCGAGAGTCAAACTGAGTGGGGATTCTCTTGGGAAGGTTTGGCCAGGCCTCGGCGGCGATGGCGGCTCCGGCAACGAGGCCGATGAGCGCGACGACCTCCAGGGATCGCTCGAAAGCGGACCAGGCCGCTCTCTCTTTGGGAAGGGACTCGCCGACTCCGGACTTCCCTCTTTCCATGAATGTGTCTTCCTTGCCGGGCTCGTGCCGTGCCGGCGGACCCTAGTCGACCGTGAGCGTCTTGCTCAGGTTGCGCGGGAAGTCCGGGTCGATTCCCCGTTCGACGCTCATGTAGTAGCTCACAAGCTGGAGCGGCAGGGCAGAAAGAAGGGTCGTGACCTCCTGGCCGGCGGAAGGGAGGAGAAGGTATTCGTGGACGTTCTGGCGGAGCAGCGCGTCCTCCGCCGCCACGGCGATCGCTCGTCCTCCGCGGCAGGTCACTTCGTTCACGTGGTTCACCATCATCGCGGCGTCATCGGGGGCTGTGACGAAGATGACGGGGTACCCCTCGTAGACGGAGGACAGGGGGCCATGTTTGAACTCGGAGGAGAGGATCCCCTCGCAGTGGGAGTAGGTGATCTCCTTCAGCTTGAGCGCTCCTTCGAGCGCCATGCCTAGGGTCTGGCCGTAGCCGAGGTAGTACATCTCATGTAGCGGGCGGAGGATGGAGGCGACGCCGCGGGCGCCAGCGTCGGTCGACTCGAGGGTCTCCGCGATGAGGTCGGGGACCCTTTGCCAGTCGATTCCCGTGCCGCGGGTGCGGAGGCGGTCGGCGAGGTAGAGAAAGAGAAGGACCTGGTTTGTGAACGTCTTCGTTGCCGGCACGCTGATCTCGTAGCCGCAGGCGAGAGGCAAGTAGTGGTCGCTTGAGTGCATCAAGGTGGATCCCAGGACGTTCAGCACGCCAAGGAGGCGGGCACCTGAGGCTCGTGAGGCGTTTAGGGCGTTGAGAACGTCCTTGGTCTCGCCGCTCTGGCTGACGAGGACGACGGTGTCGCTCTGGGTTAGGGTGCGGGCGAGCGTCTCGCGGAACTGCGGAGCCAAGACCGGGACGGCTGGGATTCCCGCGAGCTGATTGAAGTAGGCCGCGCCGACGAGGCAGGCGTGGTAGCTAGTCCCGCAGCCCACGAAGTAGAGCCGCTGTGCGCTCTTCAGGTCCTCGAGGAAGGGGGCGACGTGAGGCGAAGCCTCGAGCCAGTGAATCAGCTCGCGAGCGACCTGCGGCTCTTCGTGGATCTCCTTCAGCATGAAATGGCGATAGCCGCCCTTGACGGCCGCGTCCATCCCCTGGGTGAACGTCTCGGGCTCGCGCTCGATCCGCTCGCCGGTGTCCACGCGACGAAGCTCGACGCGATCGGGCCACAACGTGACCATCTCGCCGTCGTACAGGCGGAGGATGCGGTTGGTGAGAGGGAGAATCGAAGGCAGGTCGGAGGACACGCAGGTCGCCCCGCGGGCGAATCCGACGACGAGTCCCGAACCCTTCTTGATCGCATGCAGCGGCGCGATCCCGTCCTCTCCGCGCTCGTTGCGGGAGCCGATCACGAAGGCGTAGTCGCCCTGGAGGTCTTTGGCGGCGAGACGGATCGCCTCTGCCAGGCCGTGGCCCCGGTTAACGTGGCGTTCCACCGCGTGTACACAGCTTTCGCCGTCGTTCGTTCCGCGGACGGTCATCCCCTCTGCGAGGAACTCCTCGCGCAGGGAAACGTTGTTCACGATATTCCCATTGTGGGCGCCCACGAGGTTGCCGCCGGAGTCAAGATGCGGCTGGGCGTTCGCCTGGTTGGGAGAGCCGAACGTAGCCCAGCGGAGCTGGACGATCCCACGTCGGCCGTGCATCTCGCCGAAATGGAGTCGAGAGTCGACCTCGTCGATCTTGCCCGCGTCCTTGCGCAGGTCGATCTTTCCCTTCCCATCGATCGTGGCGCAGCCGATCGAGTCATACCCGCGGTAGGCAAGCCTCCGCCCAGCCTCTAGGAGAAGGTCGCCCAGCACTCGGTCATGGTCGGATACGATTCCGAAGATCCCGCACACCGTTCCTCCTCCCGCGACATGGGTTCTCCCCTAGGGAACGGGATTGTAACCCCAAGACGCAACAAGACAAGAAGGACGGCGCCCCTGGCTCGCGGGTCAGGTTACTCGTCTAGTGGGCTAGGAAGAGCGGAAAGCCTCGGTGTCGATCCATTCGTTCTGGATGAGTGACCACCAGTCCACGGCCTGGCCTTGCAGCACGTACTCGTAGGGGAGCCATCCGTACCCGCCGTCTCCCCAGGCACTGCCCCAGGAATTGCGTACGAGCAAGGCACCCTTGGTCGCCGGCCCCTGAGGGTTTTGATTGGCGATCACCAAGGAGTCGTCGTAGCCCACGGCGGCCACGGCGTGCCCCCCCAGCCTGCGCTCGCCGCGACCTGGGAACGGGATCTGTCCGGTCTTACTAGCCTGCTCGATCGACTCGTAGACCGTGAACCCGAAAAGGGCCGGAAGTCCTTTGGCAAGGAAGCTCTTGACCTGAGCGAGGAGGGCCTCCCTTGACGTGCCTGGTGGGTCGAGGCGGACGTAGCGGATCGCCTGGTAGCTTTGGGCGAAAGCGTAGCAGAACGCGGGCGGCTCCTTGTCCAAGCTGCTTGGGACATACGGCCAGTACTCCTCGGGCGGGACGCCGAACAGGACAAGGGCCCCCATCGTGGTGCGAAGGAAGGCCCCCGTATCGCCTCGCGTCTTGAGCAGGTTGCGCGTCACCTTGTACAGGAAGAGACGGGAGGCGTCGACGTGTCTGCCGAATGCCCTTCTCTCGAAGTACTCGAGAGCGCCAACGGCCGCGTGTGCGGTGCAGGAGCCGATCGCTTCTTGGTCCTCGATGGGGGAACACCACGGCCGAAGGTCGACCGTCGCTGGGAGCTTGGACTTCCCGGCACCAAGGATCCCGGTCCTGGTGAGAATCGACTTCACGGAATCCGTCTCGCCCAGCTTCCTGAGCCGTGGCGAGACCTCGTCGTGCTCCGGGGTGTAGTCGCGGATGTCTGGGTAGTCGGGCAGCCACCCCATGCCATGTTCCTTCGCTCCCTGCTCCATGTCCTCCTCCTTTCCTGCGAACCAGACGAGAGCAGCCGAACGCCCCCGTGGTCCTATCGATCGGGAGCAGCATACCGGATCGGAGCATGGATGACAAGATCAGGTACGTTCATATCCTACCGGAGCGCGGATGGAGGGCAGAGGGAACCACTCCCAGGAAAGGGAGCGGTCGACATGGAAGAGCGCGCGACGGTTCGGAGGGAAAAGGCAGGTGCGGCTTCGCGGGCCTGGTCTCAGCCTCTTTCAGAGCCTCCGTGGAGACGTCGCTGGCGGTAGTCCTGATAGTCGGGAACGAGGCGGACGTACTCGGTCGCCAAGAGGGGGGAGGAGAACAGGAAGTCCGCCGAGGCGCGGTCGCAGGCGATCGGGATGTTCCACACGACGGCGATGCGTAGGAGAGCCTTCACATCAGGATCATGCGGCTGCGGCTCAAGTGGATCCCAGAAGAAAACGAGGAGGTCAATCTCGCCCTGGGCGATCTTCGCTCCCATCTGCAAATCTCCCCCTAGAGGTCCGCTCTCCACCTTTTCCACGCTCATACCTAGCCTCTGCGCGAGGAGATCGCCGGTCGTTCCCGTGGACAAAAGCTCGTGCGCCATCAGGGCGGCCCTGTTCTCGGCCACCCACGCCAGCAGCTCGTCCTTCTTGTTGTCGTGCGCGACGA
>Ga0315273_10007911_pt1 | contig 13372 bp, 12 predicted proteins | sample YL17G02_0_MG_FD_205753 | JGI IMG/M metagenome (GOLD analysis project Ga0315273, IMG submission 205753) | Sediment microbial communities from Yellowstone Lake, YNP, Wyoming, USA - YL17G02_0 | ecosystem: Environmental > Aquatic > Freshwater > Lake > Sediment | place: USA: Wyoming | collected... | reverse complement strand
CAGCTCGAATTGCTTAGGGAGTTGCTTTGAAAGAAACCTGGATTCCCTGGTCAAGCCAGGGAATGACGTATTTTTTGTGCGTTTTCCATGAACAGGCAACTTACACACATAATTGTGACACAGCCTCCAAGCCGGATAATGACAACCATTGGAACAGAGTTCGCTATGAATAATGCAAAGAAATATCCCCTCAAACTCATTTGAGAAGCAATGATAATGCCTGCAGAAGCCTTTTCATGCAAAAACAGGCCGCCATTAGTTAAATATTATTTAATTTTCTTTATTCCATAATAAGTTATGATAAAATTATGATACTGGCAGTTCATGAAATCTTTCAGGGGAATAAAAATTATAACTCTATCTAAACAAATTATTAAGAAAATATCTTCATTTCAGAATATGCTGTGTATCTTAAAGATACATTCGTTTTCAGGTATTTTGTGCCTTTTAGATACAGTTCAGGGAATAGATTTTTTTATTCATAAAACTAAGGTTTTAAGCAGATAGGAAAAAAATGTTTATCTGCTTATCACAATTGATTTCCCGAATATGGTTAAGATAATTTGTAAAAAGCATTGTTGCACCTGCTCTGATTACGATTTAGGGGTGTGCAACTATAATCCATTCGGAAACAGCACGCTTTTTTTACCTAAGGAGGTATGTTTTGGTAAAGAGAATCCCCATAACCCCTGCGGGATACCAGAAGCTTCAGGAAGAACTCGGGAAGCTTCTCAAGATTGACAGGCCGAAAAACATAAAAGATATTGCTGAGGCAAGAGCACACGGTGACCTTTCGGAAAATGCAGAGTACCACGCTGCCAAGGAAAGACAATCTTTCCTAGAAGGTCGGATACGTGAACTCCAGGCTAAGCTTGCTTTGGCTGAAGTAATCGATCCGGCGAGAATCAACCAATCGAGCATAGCTTTTGGCGCAAAAGTAAAAGTCCTTGATATAGAAGCAAATGAAGAACATGTTTTCACCCTCGTCGGCCCTGATGAAGCAGACGTAAAAAACGGAAAGATCTCTATCAATTCCCCTGTTGGAAAATCATTGCTTGGTAAAGAAGTAGGCGAAAGCGTAGTAATCAGAGCGCCAGCAAAAACCATGGAGTATGAAATATTAGAGATCAATTTTGAGTAGATACTTCAAAGCTTCCATAATACATAATCTTTCCCTGAACAGCAAAACCGGTCTTCTCACTATCAAGCCCTCAGAGCAAGTACCTGACCCCGAGCCCGGACAGTTTTACATGCTGGAAGTAAGCGGTTCTCAAGATCCCCTCCTCAAAAGACCGTTCAGTTTTTTCAGAAAAATATCTGATGGGATCCAGTTTTTATATGAGGTGAGAGGCAGGGGTACCATGATGATGAAAGATTTCAGCGCTGGTGAGGTTATCAATGTTCTAGGCCCTCTGGGGAAAGGATACCCGAAACCTGACAACAGGAGTACTCCCTTAGTTATTGCAGGCGGCATAGGTATCGCATCTGTCTTCCCCCTCATTGAGTCATTTGCAAACAGGGCATATATTTTTTATGGTGCAAGAGATAACGAAGGACTTACTATGTTAAGTGAATTAAAAATGTTATCTGATAAACTTTATATAAGTACTGATGATGGGTCTATTGGACAGAAAGGAACAGTTGTTGATGCCCTCAGTGATTTTCTATCGCGTCACTCGTCACTTGTCACCCGTTACTTGTTGTATGCCTGTGGTCGCAAATCTATGCTTGAAGCTGTCTCCAGGATTGCGCTTGAACAAGGGATAAAAGGTTATGTTTCAGTTGAAGAGCATATGGCCTGCGGAGTGGGTGCCTGCCTTGGGTGTGCAATAAAAGTTAGGAGCAAAGAGCTAAGAGCAAATCCCCCCTTACCCCCCTTTGCTAAAGGGGGGCGTGGGGGGATTACTATCTCCACCCCAATGTATAAGATGGTCTGTAAGGATGGTCCTGTTTTTCCCTTAGAGGAGATTATGTGGTAACCCTTGAAGTCAACATAGGTCATCTTAAACTGAAAAATCCTGTCATGACAGCCTCCGGGACCTTTGGCTATGGAGAAGAATACTCGGAGTTTGTTGATCTGAACAAACTCGGTGCCATTGTTGTCAAAGGCATATCACTGGAACCAATGGATGGGAATCCTCCTCCAAGGATATGCGAAACACCCTGTGGCATGCTCAATGCAATCGGCTTGCAGAATGTCGGGCTTAAAAGATTTATAAAGGAAAAACTTCCCTACCTGAAAAAATTTGATACACCCGTAATTGCCAATATACTCGCTACCACTATCCAGGCATATGTTCGTCTTTCAAAAGCCCTTGATGATGCAGGCATAGATGGAATAGAACTCAACGTTTCATGTCCAAATGTCAAAGGGGGGGGAATCACTTTCGGCACTGATAAGAAAACACTCTCACGACTGATATCAAAAGTAAGACAATCTGTTAAAAAAGCTGTTTTAATTACTAAATTATCTCCGAATGTATCGAATATTCAGGATTTCGCAAAGGTTGCTGAAGACTCAGGCAGTGAAGCTATCTCTATGATTAACACTATTCCGGGAATAGCTATTGATATTGAAACAAGGAGACCCAGACTCGCAAATATTACGGGTGGTCTGTCCGGACCGGCGATCAAACCGATAGCTGTAAGGATGGTCTGGGAGAGTTATAACAAAGTCAAGATTCCCATAATCGGTATGGGCGGCATCACTGATGCCGGGGATGCGATGGAGTTTATGCTCGCTGGTGCAACTGCGGTAGCAGTCGGAACTGCCAATTTCATAAATCCTCACGTGGCGGAAAGCATCATTACAGGGATTGAAGATTATTTGAAAAGAAAAGGCATAGGAGATGTGAAAGAAATCATTGGAGGCATGAATGCAACATGACTGCATCATTACCTTAACGACTGATTTCGGCTACAGAGACCCTTTCGTTGGGATAATGAAAGGTGTAATACTCAACATAAATCCTTTTGTTCATATCGTCGATATCACGCATAATATCAGCCCTCAGAACATTCAGGAAGCGGCTCTTGCAATTGAGATGAGTTTTGAATCTTTCCCCCATAAAACAATCCACATTGCCGTTGTTGACCCTGGTGTCGGTTCTTCCCGTAGGCGCATAATAGTCAACACGGGACGTTATCTCTTTGTAGGACCAGATAACGGTGTATTTTCCCTGATCTACCAATTGCCCCACGAAGGCTTAACCGTTACAAACATAACTGCAGAACATTATTTCTTATCTCAAAAAAGCTCTACCTTCCACGGAAGAGATATATTTGCCCCTGTAGCTGCCTGGCTTTCGAGGGGTATCGATGTGTCTAAATTTGGTGATACGATAACTGATTACGTGAAAATTCCTCTGCCGGCACCAACCATAACAGCACAACATACCCTTGAAGGAGAGGTTGTCTATATCGATAGTTTTGGAAATGCGATGACCAATATAAAGACTCCCCACATGAATAATCTGTATGGCAGCAACCTTGTTGATCATCCTGCCGTCCTGTTTAAAGGGAATCCTGTACCTTTCAAGCATTACTACTCAGAGGCTGAGGCAACAGGTCTTTATTCATTAATTAACGCTTTTGGCTATCTCGAACTTTTCGTTTACAAGGGAAATGCCTCTTCAGATTTTGCTATACGTATTGGTGACAAAGTTAGCGTTGTTGTGAACTGAGAATCTTATGCTTATTCCCCTCCTTCCTATTTCACTTGAATCCTCGACCACTTGAATCCTTGATCCCTCATTTCAACTTGAATCCTTTAACCCAGATTATTCCGTGAATACCCTGCGGCAGAGACCGCAGGGTGTAATAGCTATAAATTTGTTGATCAATCAGAGCAGATGCGGGTATCGGAGCTGCCTTACAGGGTGTTCACCGCCACAAGGCGGCTGACACTCTGTACCTCAGAGGTCGCCCGAGAATGAGCGATGATACTGCATCTGCTCTGCTCCTTCACGAGTGGTGAATAATCTGGGTTAAGACGATCTAAAATCATAATCATAATCTTTTGTATAATATTTAATTATGCTTCTTGTTGCATTGACAGGCAATTACGGAATGGGTAAGAGCACCGTCCTTTCCCTCTTCAGGAAGTTCGGATTTTCGACGCTTGATGCTGACAGGATTGTCGGGTCATTATTCAGAAAGAAAGAGATCCTCGAAAAGATAATGCAACTCATGGGTGGCACTGTTTTCAATGACAATGGCAGTCTGAACAAGAAAAGGGTTGCGGAGGTTATTTTTAAAAATGCTCCATTGAGACACTCTCTCGAGAACCTCCTTCATCCTTTTGTATTTGAAAAAATAAAAATTTTTGTAGAAAAGATGAACGTACATGATAATATCCTGATAATCGCTGCACCTCTTGTCTATGAGAGAAGGTATGAAGAGAGATTTGACAAGATAATCGTCGTTCACACAACAGAGGAGACCGCTCTCAAACGTCTCGGTATGAAAGGAGTTCCTAAAAAAGATGCCTTTCTCAGACTGAAGGCACAGTTGCCGATAACGGAGAAGATGAAGAGGTCTGATTTTCTCATAGATAATAATGGGACCCTGACCGAGACAAAGATGCAGGTCGAAAAACTATACAAGAAACTGTTAAAAGAGGCGGGAAATGGAAATAATCAGAGGGCTCGAAGACTTAAAAGAAAGCTATCCTAACACGGTTATCACCATTGGCAATTTTGATGGCCTTCATCTCGGCCATCAGAAAATAATCCAAACAGTTTTACAGGAGTCTGAAGATATCAACGGAACATCAATGGTTGTCACCTTTGATCCCCACCCGATGAAAATTCTCGCCCCGGAGAGAGAAATTAAACTGCTCACTACCCCCAAAGAAAGGGAGCGGCTAATACGGACAATGGGAATACATGTCTTGCTCTGCATAACATTTAATGAAGAGTTTTCACAACTCATGCCGGATGATTTTATCGATGATATCCTTGTAAAAAAAATCAATGCCAAAAAGATTATTGTTGGTCAGAACTATGCTTTTGGAAAGGCAAGGAAGGGCACAACAGAACTGTTGAGAAGAAGGGGCAGGAAATATGGGTTTAACGTTAAGGTAGTGAGACATGCAAAGTTTAACGGAGAGGTTGTAAGCAGCAGCAAAATTAGAAGCTTCCTCTCAAAAGGACAGGTCTTTGAGGCATCAACCTTCCTTGGAAGGGCATATACAATAGAGGGAAATGTAATAAAAGGTGCAGGAAGAGGAGAGAAACTTTTGCATATCCCCACTGCCAATATAACTACTCCCAATGAACTTGTTCCCAAAGAAAGTGTATATGCTGTAAAGATAGGCATTAAAAATGATTTCTTTGACGGAGTGGCCAATATCGGGAAGAAACCGACTTTTGGTGATGCTGTAACAAGTTATGAAGTACATATTTTTAACTTTACCGGGAACCTCCTCGGAGAGCATTTAAGAATTCATTTTATAGACTGGATAAGAGATCAGCGGTCCTTTCCTGATGCCCTTAGCCTCGAGAAACAAATAAGGAATGATATTGAACATGCCAGGGAGATTTTAAACAGAAAGAAACCTACGTTGATATGATACGATTTTAACCTCGCAGATGGCTTTTTTGACCTAAGTAGAAGATTTTCCTGCTCTTACTAAGGAGTTCATACGTGAGACCACATTGTCTGTCATTCCAGCTTGTCTGGAATCCTTCTTGATGAAAGATGCTGGACAAGCCAGCATGACAGAATCCTTAAATGTATGTGACTTTACTTATGGTCTTATTAGTAAGTTTACATTTTCTTTTCACATGTTTAGCCCAAAAACTACCCTCGTGTTCCTCCATCTCTCAGAGCGCTCCATCGAAGGAACATTAATTGAGATGTACTTTCTACCATCTTCACCTGCGATTTTTCTTAGGGTCTTGACGATTCTCTCTGCTTCAAGCCAATTGTCCAGGTCACGCCCTTTTACCCGACCATTTCTCTCATAAAGATCACGGGCCACGGTAAAGATTTCCTCATATAAATTTATTTCTTTCATGCTCCCTGCCTCCTTTCGTTAACGCATAACTCACGTTGTCAAAACCTCCTTCTGAGAAGTCCATATGAAGGTAATTATAAAAATACAAGAAAAAATTCAAAAATGGTATCAGTATTAGTCTTATTTTTTTGTAGGATTTTTGCTTAACCATATGTCGGAATCTGTCTTACAAAGTACCCAGATGTGATTAGTCCAGATTATTCATAACCCAAATCCAGCTATAAGAATTGTCATTGCGAGCGAAGTTGCGAGGCGAAGCCGAAGCAAACCGGAGCGAGATTCCTCACTATATTCGGAACAGGCTCCGCAATCTCGCCTTTTCTGAAGAGATTGCCACGGTCGAAAACGACCTCGCAATGACAGACGCAATCGATACTTGCAATAGTTATCCCATCTTCCGCAGTTTGAAAATCAAAGTCTTTGCAAATCAAGTTGATCAATCAGAGCAGATGCAGTATCGGAGCGGATTTACAGAGTGTTCACCGCCCCAAGGCGGCTGACACTCTGTACCTCGGAGGTCGTTGCGACCGAGAATGAGCGATGATACTGCATCTGCTCTGCTCCTTCACGAGCGGTGAATAATCTGGGTTAGATTGATACAGGGTCTACATCTATTTTTATTGTTACCTCTCTGGATTCTCTATAGGCATCAAGAAAGGTCTTTGCTACAGTATGCAGAGCTCCACGGACAGAAGACTTAAGAAGTAATTTGAATTCGTATTTCCCCTGTTTATGCCTTGATAAGGATGGACCGAGAATTTCTACTTCATTACCAGCAGTGCGCTTCCGAATATCTGACAGTTCACCGGATAAGTCTTTTTTGCTTATGAACCTCACCAGCAAAAGTCTCGTATACGGAGGATAATGAAGAGATTTACGCATGCTCAGTTCCTCCCTGAAGAATCTTCGGTAGTCATAATTTTTAATACATTGAAAAAGATAATTCCCGGGCATCCTCGTCTGGATAAGAATTTCACCCGATGTCACAATCTTATCCCCTATCGACATAATTTCCTGATATGTCTTTTCCATAGACCTAAAATCCGGGATATTGAGAAAGAGATCTGTATTGAGAATAGCTGCCATTGAAAATCCACCATTAGCCCCCAGCCTCTTCGTCATGATCTTTGTGCCGATGATTATCCTCACCTCGTCACTGTGTGCAGACCTAACCAGACTCTCAACCTCAGATCGTTTACGGGATGTGTCACTGTCAAATCTAAGGGTTCCTATCCCGAGGAGTTTCTCGATATCTTCTTGAACCCTCTGTGTCCCTGCACCAAGAAGCTGCATATTATGTCCTTTGCACCTGCCACAACTTTCAGACACCTTTGCATCATACCCGCAGTAATGGCATTTCACCAACAGGTCCTGTTTATGAAAGACAAGGGGAACTTTGCAGGAAGGACATTCCTCGATGTAATTGCAATCAGAACATTGAAGGAGCGTTGAGTATCCCCTCCTGTTTATCACAAACATGACTTTCTTATCTCTTTTCATGTATCTCATAGCAACATCAATAACTTTTCTTGACAGATATGGTTTAAGAAGTTTCTCATGTCTCATGTCTATTATTCTTATAGAGGGTCTTTTTGTGCCTGCTTCTGCTTCCAGTAATGTGTATTTCCCTTTTCTGCAGTTATACAGAGATTCGAAAGAAGGAGAGATGGACGAAAGAAGTACGGGCGCCCTTTCAAGATAGGCCCTCATGACTGCGACATCCCTTCCATGGTATCGGAGTCCGTCCTCCTGTTTGTAAGAACTGCTGTGTTCGTGAAGGACAGCGATAAAGGAAACCTGTTTCATGGGAGCAAAGACAGCAGACCTCGTGCCGATTACAATATCAGAGTCTCCGGACAGAACCCTCTCTATAGACTCTGACCTCTTACCTCTGCTCAGCCCGCTGTGGAAAAGGCACACCCTTTTTCCAAACATCTCGTTTACCTGTGTATAAAGGTTTTTGGTGAGAGATACCTCAGGCACAAGGAGGATTACATTTCTTATTTCTGCAATGGTTTTTATGAGAAATGCGTATTCATAAGCAGCGGACGGGGCATGAAGAAGAAATGTCTCATAGATATTCTTCCTTATGGACTCAAGAATACGGCATACGGATCTATCATCGGTATTGATCAGATAATCCACCCGGCCCTCCTTTAATTCCCCTCTTGCCAGGTCGGTACGACTCGCAACCGAGGGGGGAATTGAGGGGGGGGGGACTTTTGTCTTCTTCTGTTTTATTTTTGTAAACGCCTCACTGGGCAACATGTTTTTCAGAACAAAACCCTGCTTTGAAAGGTAATACTCCGCCATCCATGTGAGGAGGTGAATCATCATGCCGCTCAATACAGGGGATTCACCATGTATGGCAAGGATGTCTTTTATTTCACCAGACGGGACCTTTAACGCCCTCCCCATGATAATGCCTTTTATAACTTTGCCCCTCAGGGGTGTGCTCACAACCATACCGGGTTTTGCTCTTTCTGATATCTTGTCAGGACATCTGTAGGTTAGAGGACCCAGGTTCACAGGAAAGAGAACATCATGGAAATTCATGGAGGATTTTATCATATTGTTCTCAATCTTATCTTTGTGCAATAATGAAACATGTACAAAATCTCCAGAGCACTGATCCTTCTGCTCTTGTCTCTTCTTTTATTCTCCTGTACAGCAAGGCAGACTATAGCACATAAAGAAAGACCCGATCCTCCTGAGGAAGCATACTACCTCTATATTCTTGGCTACAGTGCAGAAAAGGAAGGAAGGTGGGAGGATGCTCTTACATATTACCACCAGGCCCTCGATCTTGATCCATCATCTCCTTACCTTAAGATGCAAATTGGGTCTGTCCTTCTCAGGACAGGAAAGGTGAAGGAAGCTGTGTCACTTGTTGAGGACATCCTCAAGACAGAACCTGATTATATCCCTGCACTTATGCTTCTGGGTGAGCTTTATAACAGTCAGAAAAAATTTGATGATTCAATACAGATATATGAAAAGGTCCTTACGATACAATCCGATCATCAGGAAGCAGCACTTTTCCTGGGCACTCTTTATGCTAACAGGCAAGAATATGATAAGGCTATTGAGACTTTTGAGAAACTCATAATGCAATACCCTAACAATGTGATGGCAATTTACTACGCCGGATTAATCTATTTGGAGAAAAAGAATTTAGAAAAGGCCGAAGAGAATTTTCGGTCTGCAATAGATCAGAAACCTTATTTTGATGCTGCATACCTCAACCTGGGACTAATCAGTGAGATGAAAAACAATCTGAAAGAAGCAGAGGAATATTACAATAAGGCAATTTCCATAAACCCTCATAATCTCCGGCCCAGGGAAAGGCTTGCACAGATCTATATGACGCAGAAGACAGTTGACAAGGCAATAAACCAGTTTCAGGAAATAAGCACTCAGGTGCCCACGAATATTGACATCCATATACGTCTCGGTCTCCTCTACTTTGAAAACCAGCAGTATGATAAGGCCGTCGAAGAATTCAGGATCGTCCTTGAGGCAAGACCGGAAAACATACCGACGCGTTATTATCTTGCCCTGTCCCTTGATGAAATTGGAAGAGAAGAAGAGGCTATTTCTGAGTTGAAGAAGATCATTCAGCAGGAACCAAAAAATTTATCTGCCTTTCTTTATCTCGGATTTGTGTATTCAAAATTAAAGAAATACGACGATGCGATTGCTGTTTATGAGGAGATCCTGAATTTTGAGAAAGAAAAGCCTGAAATTCATATGTACCTTGCTGAAACATATCGTTATAAGAAAGACTATGCAAAGGCAGAGGAGATCTTGAGAAAGGCCCTCAGCCTTTTTGAAAAAAATGATGAGTTGAATTTTAACCTCGCCATCATACTTGAAAAAACAAACAGATATGATGAAATGGTGCAATGCCTGAAAAAGACCATAGAGATCAATCCAAACCATGCAGATGCCCTTAATTACCTTGGATATAGCTACGCAGACAAGGGTATAAACCTTGCTGAGGCACGTTCATTGATCAACCGTGCGCTCGAACTTAAACCTGACAATGGTTACATCTTAGATAGCCTCGGATGGGTCTATTTCAAATTAGGGGAATATGATGAGGCACTGAAGACACTTCTGAAGGCTGCCGAAATAGCAAAGGACGCACCTGACCCGGTAATATTCGAACATATCGGCGATGTATACAACTCAAAAGGAATCAAGGATAAGGCAAAAGAATACTGGGAAAAGGCGATCGGGTTACAGGAAAAAGAAGAAGGCCTTAAGGAAAGAGTCGAAAAAAAAATCCAAAACCTGAACTAAAATCCACTTTTGATGAAATTCCTCCGTTCTTCATTCATAAGCAATCAGCCTTTACTCAATCTGAGAGCCCCTGCAAAAATAAACTGGTTTCTCTCAGTTCTCGCCAGGAGGAACGACGGCTATCATGATATTTATAGCCTGATGCACCGTGTGAGCCTCTATGATGATTTACTCTTTTACAATGCCGATACGATAGAGGTTATATGTGATGCAGATATACCACTTGAGGATAATCTTGTCTATAAAGCTGCTTCCCTACTGCAAAAGCACACCTCTTGCAGAAAGGGAATAAAGATAATCCTGCATAAGAATATCCCCTTAAGTGCAGGGCTCGGAGGTGGCAGCAGCGATGCTGCCTTTACGCTTTTGGGGCTCAATACACTGTGGGGTCTTGGTCTAACAAAAAGGGAATTAACTGCAATAGGCATGGAAATAGGTTCTGATGTTCCCTTTTTCCTCAACGGCTCCTCAGCTCTCATAGAAGGAAGGGGTGAAAAGATAACCCATGCTAATATCACCGTTTCAATGGTATTGCTTCTTGTTAAACCCCCTGTCCCTGTCTCAACAGCATGGGCTTATAAAAACCTGAAGAAGTTGACAAAGAGAAACATTGATATTAAACTTTTCTGTCAGGCTCTTAACAGGTGAGATTTCGCTTCTCTCAGCAGTATGCTCAAGAACGATCTTGAAAAGGCTGTTGTAAAAAGATATCCCCTGGTCGGAAAAATAAAGGACAGCCTATCAGAACATGGTGCGTTCATTTCTGCAATGAGCGGAAGCGGTCCTACTGTTTTCGGCGTTTTTGAGTCAACAGAAAAGGCCTCTTCTGCAGCACATGAGTTGGGCCAAAACTGGTGCAGAGTTGTAACTACATTGACAAGAGAGGAGTTGCAACAGAAGAATTGAGCGCTGAGCGAAGAGCAAATAGCATAGAGCAGATAGTTCTCAATTGTATTTCTCTTAGCTCTCTGCTCTTAGCCCTTTGCTTCTTTACTTTTTTGATGTTTGCGTTGGGGCGTCGACAAACGGCAAGTCAGGAGACTTTGGATCTCCCATTTGGAGGTTCGAATCCTCCCGCCCCAGCCAGAGAAGCAGAAAAGAGATAGAGAAACAGATAGAGATAGCAAACAGAGATAAAGATTTTTAGTTTATTCTCTACCTCAAATCTCTATCTGAAAAAGGAGAGGGAATAATGCCAGAGGGAATGAAACTTTTTACAGGGAATGCCCACAGGGAACTTGCACAGGATGTTGCAGACTATCTCCACATACCTGTCGGGGACGCTACGGTAACAGTATTCAGCGATAGTGAAATAATGGTTCGTATAAATGAGAATGTTCGGGGGTCAGATGTTTTTGTGTTACAGCCGACCTGCACACCTGTGAATCATAACATCATGGAACTCCTTCTTATCGTGGATGCACTCAAGAGGGCATCAGCAAGGAGAATCACGGCTGTTATGCCATACTACGCATATGCAAGACAGGACAGAAAAGTTCAGCCGAGGGTACCGATATCGGCAAAACTTGTTGCAGACCTGATAACTGCTGCAGGTACAAGCAGGATTCTCACCATGGACCTCCATGCAGCCCAGATTCAGGGATTCTTTAACATCCCTGTGGACAATCTTTATGCAACACCTGTTTTGCTTGATTATGTACGGAACAAGTATCCTTCCAAGAACCTCGTCATTGTATCTCCTGACGCAGGCGGTGTTGAGAGGGCCAGATCTTTTGCAAAAATGCTCCTGTGTTCCATCGCAATCATTGATAAAAGGCGGGAGACAATAAATGTTTCAGAAGTCATGAATGTAATAGGTGAAGTTGAAAATATGGACACCCTTATACTCGATGACATGATCGATACTGGCGGAACAACCACTCAGGCTGCGGGCGCTCTCAAAGAAAAAGGCGCAAGACGGGTAATTGCAGCATGTACACACGCTGTACTTTCCGGGCCTGCTGTTGAGAAAGTGAATAACTCGGCCATTGAGGAGATTATTGTCACAAACACAATACCTTTTGACAGTAAGAAAGAGCAATGCAGGAAGCTCACGGTCCTGAATGTAGCACCCCTTCTCGGGGAGGCAATCAGGAGGATTCACGAGGAATCTTCAATAAGTTCGCTTTTTAATATAAAGGAGGAAAAATGGAGAGGATGAGTATTAGTGTAGAGAAAAGGGAAGAAGTTGGGAAAGGTGCAGCGCGTTCCCTCAGAAGGAACAACATGATTCCGGCGGTCATTTACAGGGCTGGGGATTCTCTCCCTGTACAATTTTCTAAGAAGGACCTTGCCCGGTTCATTAATGCAACAGCAGGTGAACAGATCATGGTAAACCTTCAATTTGGGGATGGTTCGAGCAGGTTCGCACTGATGAAAGATTACCAGACCGATCCCGTTGACGGAGAGTTACTTCATGCAGATTTTTTTGAAGTCTCCCTGACAGAGGAAGTAGAGGTTACTGTACATATAACCCTTGTTGGAGAACCAATCGGTGTCAGGAGAGACGGTGGGATATTGCAGTACTTACTCAGGGAGATTGAAGTAGAATGCCTTCCGGACAAGATACCCGGGCATGTCGAAGTTGATGTATCAAATCTTGAAATAGGTCAGTCGATGCGTGTTGGAGATCTGAAACTCGGGGAAGGAATAACGGTTCTCAATGACCCTGATGAAGTCATTATCAATATCGTGGCTACGGCAGTTGAAGAGGTTGCTCCTGTCGAAGCTGCCGCCCCGGAGATAAAGGAACCGGAGATCATCAAGAAAGGCAAAAAAGAGGAGGAGGAAGAAGCCTCATAGATGTCTTTGTTTTTATTTGTCAGTTTTTCGACTAATAGCTACGTACTATAGACTGTGTATGTGGATTATTGTAGGTCTTGGAAATCCCGGTAAGAAATATGCTAAGTCAAGGCATAATATCGGTTTTCTGGTAGTTGAGGAAATCGCAAGAAGATATACGATAGACTTCAATGAAAGAGAACAATACAGGATAGGGAGGGGATCAGTAGATGGAAGGGATGTCCTCCTCGTAGAGCCCCTTCTCTA
>Ga0315273_10007910_pt1 | contig 13372 bp, 12 predicted proteins | sample YL17G02_0_MG_FD_205753 | JGI IMG/M metagenome (GOLD analysis project Ga0315273, IMG submission 205753) | Sediment microbial communities from Yellowstone Lake, YNP, Wyoming, USA - YL17G02_0 | ecosystem: Environmental > Aquatic > Freshwater > Lake > Sediment | place: USA: Wyoming | collected... | reverse complement strand
TCTACAAAGTTCGCCAGCACCCCCCCGAGCAGGGCGGCGAGAATGAACGACGCGACAACACCGAGAAACTCGATCGTTTGTTCGAGAAATCCTCTTGCAAAACCGATAGCTGTCCCTATGAGAAGCACACCTACGAGCACGACATTCGTGACCAAGACAACGTCCATGGCAACCTCAACTTTGACCGCTCATAACTTTTTTGACCATGGCGGACACGGCCGAGCCGTCCGCGCGGCTTCCAACCGAAGCCATGACCGCCTTCATCACTCGGCCAAAATCCTTCATCCCCTGAGCTCCCGTTTCCTCGATCTTCTGCGCGATGAGTCTCTGGAGCTCGTCTTCTTCGATCCTGGGCGGGAGATACGAGACGCTGGTCTCGTACTCCGCCTTTTCCTTCTCGAACAGATCGCCGCGACCGGCTTGCTTGTACGTATCCATCGTTTCCAGGCGTTTCTTCGCGTACGCCGCGACGACTTTCTCCTCTTCCTCACTCGTCAGCTCTTGAGCCGCGGCGAGCTTCTTCGCTATCATGACCGCAACCCCTTCCTTCGCGGGCGGTTCCGCCCGGCGGCGCCGCTCATTCGATCGTGGACCTGCTGCAAGCTTCGATGATGACCGCCCCGCTGTTCCAGTCTAGGGGAACATCCCGAAACATGTCAATCGCCACAGTCCTCCGCTCTTCTGCAAGAAGGCGGTTCGACCCCGAATCAGGTGGATAACGCCAGAGCCGTGAGAGAAGCCGCCGCGGTCTCCGAACGAAGGCGAAAAGGAGAGACCGAGACGGAGATCGCCCCCGCGGCGGCGAGCGCGCCGTGCTCGCGGTCGGTGAATCCTCCCTCTGGGCCCACGACGATCATCAGCGGTTCGTCGCGGACAGCTACCCGCGGGGTTCCGCCGGCCGAGTCCCCGACGAGGACGACGGCCGTTTCCTTGGCCCGGGCGAGAACGTCGTCGAAACAGGTCACGGAGTCGATATCGGGGAGCCACGAGCGAAACGACTGTTTCATCGCGGAGAGCGCGACCCGGCGAAGCCGCTCGATGAACACCGGTGAGTATCCTTTGATATGCGATTTCTCGGACTCGAAGGGGATGCACCGCGTGATCCCCAACTCCGTGCACTGATCGACGGCGCGCGCGAATGCTTCCTTCTTCAGCAGCGCGAGAGCGAGCGTCACAGCGCGCGGATCGGGATTGTCCTCTTCGACTCCTTCCACGGCGAGAGTCGTCTCGCGGCTCGCCGAATCGCTGATCACGCACCGCGCAATCACGCCACGTCCGTTCGTCACGTAGACGGTCGCACCCGTCGGCGTGCGAAGCACGCGCGACAGGTGGTGATGCTCGTCGCCCGTGAGCACGATCCGCCCAGACGACCGGTCGAGGCCACGTGCATAGAACAGGAAACGATGGGCAGGGTCGGCTCTCATGGGGCTCACATGAACATGCTGTCAATGCGTACCGGGACGAGGGAGTTTCGCCGAGAGATTCTTCTCGATCTCTTCGAAGAGCCTCTTCTCCTCCTTGGTGAGCCGGTCGGGGATCCACGCGATGACGCGGACGAGATGATCTCCCCTCCCGTAGCTGTTGAGCCTCGGGATCCCTTTGCCTTTGAGACGAAAGACCTTGTGAGAAGACGTTCCGGGCGGGATCTTGAGAAGCACGTTCCCGGAGAGCGTCGGCACCTCCGTCTTCGTGCCGAGCACGAGCTGGCTCACAGTGAGGGGGAGTTCCATGAGCACGTCGTTCCCGTGCCGCTCAAAGAGCTCGTGCCGCTCTTCCTCGACGATCACGTAGAGGCTTCCCCTGGGACTTCCCCGCTCGCCCGCATCCCCCCCACCAGAGATCGTTATGTAGTTTCCGCTCGACACGCCCGCAGGGATCTTGACGTTGATCTTCTCGCCGCCGCGCACCGTGCCGGTGCCCCGGCACGCGCCGCACGGCTCGGTGACGACCGTTCCTTGACCGCCGCAGCGCTGACACTCCGAGACGTTCACGAACTGACCGAACAACGATCGCTGGACATGCTTGATCTGTCCGCTTCCTCCGCACGCGTCACAGACCGTCGCCCGCGAGCCGGGCCGCGCGCCCGTGCCGGTGCATTCGCTGCACGCGACGAGGCTTGACACTTTGATCTGCTTCTCGACGCCGGCGGCGACTTCCTCGAGAGTGAGCTTGAGTTTGACCTGGAGGTCTCGTCCCCTTCTCTGGTGCCCGCGCGCCGATGTGCGGTTTCCCGCGCCGAAGAGGTCACCGAAGCCGAACCCGCCGAAGTCCCGCATGAACGCCCGGAGCGCGTCCGACAGATCGAACTCCGCACCGGAACCGTATCCCTCTCCTCCCGCCCGCCCCGAGACGCCCGCGTGTCCGTACTGGTCGTATGCCCCGCGCTTCTCCGCGTCTCGAAGAACCTCGTAGGCCTCCGTCGCCTCCTTGAATTTTTCTTCCGCTGCGGAGTCACCCGGGTTGCGGTCGGGATGATACTGAAGAGCGAGTTGCCGGTAGGCCTTCTTGATCTGGTCGTTGGTGGCGTTTCGGTCAACGCCCAGAACCTCGTAGTAGTCGCGCTTAGCCATCGAGCAAAAACCCCTCTCGTTCAGGGTCAAATTCCAGCGCAATATACCACGAAAGGGGGGCGATGCAAAGCGTCAACCCGTCCGCTACTCGACGGGGTCGCCCGATCCGGGGGTGCTGTAGATGAGCCCGGCGAACTTGTGCATCATCGCCTGGAGACACTCGGTGGCTTCCTTCAGTTCACCAACTCCGCGGGATCCGCCGTCTCTCGCCGAAATGAGGCGGTTGATAGCCAGCTTCGTTTTCTTGAGATCCTGCGGGGTTAGTTTGTCGGAGAACTCGTGGATCGTTTGCTCGGTCGCATACAGAAGGTTGTCGGCGTCGTTGAGCGCTTTCGAATACGTTTTCTTCGATCGGTCTTCTTCCGCGAACATCTCCGCCTCGCCGACCATACGTTCGATTTCGTTCGGTGTGAGTCCACCGTACTGCTTGATCACGATTTCCTGTTCTTTGCCGGTGCCGAGATCTCTGGCCGATACGTGGACAATGCCGTTGGCATCGATGTCGAACGTGACTTCGATCTGGGGAACGCCGCGAGGCGCGGGCGGGATGCCCACGAGATCGAAGCGGCCGAGAGTCCGGTTGTCCTTCGACATCTCGCGCTCGCCCTGCAGCACGTGAACGCTCACCGCCGGTTGGTCGTCGGTCGCCGTCGAAAAGATCTGACTCTTCCTCGTCGGGATTGTCGTGTTCCGAAGTATGAGCCTCGTCATGACACCGCCCAACGTCTCGATACCTAGCGAAAGCGGCGTGACGTCGAGGAGCAATACCTCCTCGACCTCTCCGGTGAGGACGCCACCCTGGATCGCAGCGCCTTGGGCAACGACCTCATCGGGGTTGGTCCCCTTGTGCGGCTCCTGTTGGAAGAAGCGCTTCACCGCTTCACGCACGGCGGGCATGCGCGTCATCCCGCCTACGAGAACGACGGCGTTGATGTCAGCGGTCCTGAGCCTGGCGTCCTTCAACGCTTGCTTGCATGGTTCGATGGTCCTCTTCACGAGGTCCTCGGTGAGGTTCTCCAGCGTCGCGCGTGTGAGAACCGTTTCGAAGTGCTTGGGCCCGGTCTCGTCCGCGGCGAGAAACGGGAGGTTGATCGACGTCTCGAGCGCGCCGGAGAGCTCGCACTTGGCCTTCTCCGCCGCATCCTTTATACGTTGGAGCGCCATCTTCTCGGACGACACGTCGATCTGTGTCTCCTTCTCGAAAGCCTCCATCATCCAGTCCATGATCTTCCGATCGAAATCGTCGCCGCCCAGATGCGTGTCGCCGTTCGTCGCCTTTACCTGGAAGACGCCTCCGGAAAGCTCGAGGATCGATATATCGAACGTCCCCCCGCCCAGATCGTAAACGGCGATGATTCCCGCCTTTTCTTTGTCGAGGCCGTAGGCGAGCGCCGCAGCCGTTGGCTCGTTGATGATCCTGAGCACCTCGAGTCCGGCGATCTGGCCCGCGTCTTTTGTCGCCTGTCGCTGAGCGTCGTTGAAATACGCGGGGACGGTGATCACGGCCTGCGTGATCTGTTCTCCGGTGTACTCCTCCGCGATCTGCTTGAGGCTCTGGAGGACCATCGCCGAAATTTCCTCGGGACGGAATTGACGATCGTTGGCCTTTATCAGTATCTGGCCATTCGTACCGGGGACGACCTGGTAGGGGAGCCGCGCGGTCTCTTCCGCGCGCTCCTGGTACTTGCACCCCATGAAACGCTTGACCGAGTAGACCGTGTTCTCCGGATTGGTGATCGACTGGCGCTTGGCGATGTGGCCGACGAGGCGCTCCCCGTTCTTCGCGAACGCCACCACCGACGGAGTCGTTCGGCTCCCCTCTGCGTTGGGTATCACGACCGGCTGGCCGCCCTCGACGACGCTGACACACGAGTAGGTAGTCCCCAGATCTATCCCGATTACCTTGGACATCGGATACTCCTTGGCCGGCAAGCGCGTCTCCAGATGGCAATTTCCAAATGGCTATGTTATTTTGCAACTATGACTTTGGCGGGCCGTATGACGATGTCGCCCAAACAGTACCCCTCCTGCACAACCTCGACGACCTGGTTGGATTCTGCACCCTCCCGGTCAATCTGGGCGACCGCCATGTGGTAGGTCGGGTCGAAAGCGGCGTTCATCGCATCGATTTTTCGAACGCCGTTTCTCTCCAGGGAAGAACTTAAGTTATTGTATATCAACCGTATACCACGGATGAATTCGTCGTCCCTGTCTCCGGCCACCGAAAACGCCCGCTCGAAATCGTCCATGCCCGTCAAGATATCGAGAATGATTTCGGCTTTCGTCCGCTGTTGAAGCAATTCCCATTCCTTGCGGGTTCGTTTTCGATAGTTGTCGAACTCTGCAACGCTGCGAAGCCACTTGTCCTTCAGGTCTTTCACTTCGTTCTGCAACGACTCTGTCTGCTTCGTGAACTCTACAATCTTCTCGTGCTTGTGGTCGAGGAGCTCTCTGAGACTCCTTTTCGCGGGTTTCTTCTCCGTGTCCTCCTTCGCATGGCAAGCCTTCCGATGCGAAGTCCTGGCCGAGGCGTCCTCCTCGGTGAGCGTTTCCTGGCCCTGGGCCCGTTCTTTCACCGCGCCGGATTCTCTACCGGCATCTTCTGCGGGGTTTGCTTCGTTCGCCCCAGACGCCTGATCGCTCTCGCGCGCCGGTTTCTGCTCCGCGTCGTCAGGGTGTTCTTGATCGTCAGCCATCTATCGCTCCTTTATTCCCCAAGACCGCCAAGCCGGCGGCACACAAATTCAACTCTCGCTGAAGCCTGCGTGCGGCAAACCCGCGGGGCGCCGCGCGCTCCGCGCTTCGGCGCGTGTTCAGAAGTACTCCTCGCCGATCGCTCCGAGCTCGTGAGCCGCCGAGCCCACAAGGTCCCGCATGTAGCCGTATCGCATCCGCGTCGGTCCGATGACTCCGAGAACCCCGCGCGCGGCGCCCATGCGGTAACCGGCGGTGACCAGACTGAACGAATGCAACTCTTGTTCGTCGTGCTCATTCCCTATCGTGATCTGAGTCCGCTCCCCCAGCCGCTCAACGAGAATGGCAGTCAGAAGCTTCTTGTCGCGAAGCAATTTGAGCAGCAATTGCAGCAGTCTTGGATCCGAGCGTTCCGGCGGCTCGAGCAGATGCCCCCTGTCCTCGAAATACAACTCCACTGCGGGCGGCTCCGAGAAGATATCCTCGCGCCGTCTCGAGACCTCGCGCGTGATGATTCCCTCGTCGGTCACGTTGTCACGGACCGCGCGCTCAAGAACGTCCTTGGCTTCCGCGAGCGTTCTGTCCCGGACAAGTCCGTTGATCCATTCTTCGGCACGCGCGATGACCTCCGGCGTGAATCTCCTCTCGAGACGAATCACGGTCGTCCGTTCGTGTTCCGGAACGAGATTGACGACAACGAGGAGGCGTGCCCCCTCCAGGTCCACGAGTTGAATCCTGGTCACCCGGCTCTCTTGTATCGCCGATCCGTATACCACGGCGAAATGTCTCGAGAGCGTGCCGAGAACTCGGGAGGCCGCGGCCATGATCGATTTGACTGCGATCTCTTGTTCCCGGATCTCGTCCCGAAACAGGTGCACGAACTCGCCGCCGAAAGCCGACTGACCCTCGAGGTGGTCTACGTACGCGCGGTAGCCCTTGTCCGTCGGAACTCGTCCTGCCGACGTATGGGGCTTCGCCACGTATCCCTCCCTCTCGAGCCCCCCCAGCACGCTCCGAATCGTCGCTGTGCTGAGGGATAGACCGGCGTCCCGAACCGCTTGCGAACTCACCGGCGCTCCGTCGCGCACATAGACGTCGACCAGAAGCTGAAGTATGAGCAAATCCCTGTCTGCTATCATAAGCTGCAACAAAAAGCCATTGTCTAATCTACCGTTAGGCAAAGCCCCTGTCAAGAGTGCGCCGGCGGGCCAATCTCGTTGCCGAAGCCTATTGCTCCGCCAAGCGGTGGATGATCTCGTTCAGCACCAGGAACCCGCGGTCGGTGAGCGAAACCCTCGCGTCGTCTGCACGCGCGAAACCTTCCAACACGAGCTGCTCGACCACATCCGTCTTGGATCCAATCAGAGACAACCCGACGCCGTCCGAAGTGCGCAGGCCAAGCATGAGCCTCTCGAGACTCCGCTCGGCGTCACCTCGTGGTTCATAACGGCGCACGCCGCGAGGGAAATCACCGCTTCGCTCGATATAGGCGTCGAGCGACGGCACGTTGTAGAATCGCGCGCCCCCGAGGAACGAGTGTGAGCTCGGGCCCAACCCGAGGTATTCCGCTCCGCTCCAGTAGACACGGTTGTGAGCGCACTCGAACGCCGGCTTCGCGAAGTTCGAGACCTCGTAGTGCGCGTATCCGAGCGACCTCAGACGAGCGCACGCCTCGAGGTACTCATCGGCCGATCGCTCCGGATCCACGCCGTCGAAGAAATCGCTCTTCGGCTCAGCGACGTCGCCTCCCGGTTCCAGACAGTACACCGAGAGATGCGGAGGCGAAAACGCTTCGACAGCCGACAGAGTGCTTCGAAGCTCCTCCAGCGTGCCGCCGGGAATGCCGAGAAGGAGATCGACGCTGAAGTTGCGAAAACGCTTCGATACGAGCTCGAGAGCGCGTTCGTTCACATCGAGCGCGCACCTCTTCAGCACCGCTTGGGCTCTCGCGCTCATCGACTGGATCCCGAGGCTCAACCGGTTGAATCCGAGCGCCGCGATATCGGCCAGATGCTGTTCGTCCACATCCTCCGGGTTAATCTCGATGGTCGCCTCTATGGGAGGGGTTCCGAGGTACAGCCCGATGCGGCGAAAGACTGCTCCGAGCGAATCCCGCCCGATAGCGGACGGCGTCCCTCCTCCGAAGTACACCGTGGGGACGAAGAACGGCTCACCGATCTCTGCCGCGGCGACGTCGAACTCGCGGCCGAGAGCGCGGACGAATGCGCGTTCGGCGTCCTTCTCGGCGATCGAGACATGATAGAAGGTGCAGTACGGACAGCGCCGCCTGCAAAACGGAATGTGAACGTAGAGCGAGACGGTCCGCATTCTCAACGAATGATGTCGCCGATGCGGGCGAACCGGATGACTTTGTCGCTTGAGCTCCAGGAGAAGTAGATGAACATCGCCTTGCCAAGGATCAAGTCCTTGGGCAGCGGGCCCCAGACGCGGCTGTCGGCGCTGTTATCCCGGTTGTCCCCCATCATGAAGATATGGTCCTTGGGAACGGTGATCGGGCCGTACTGCGAGCCGTGATAGTACTTCGTATAATCCTCACTCCGGGGCACCCCATCGACGTAAAGCGTCCTGCCTCTGAGCTCGACGGTCTGCCCCTCGACAGCGACGCACCGCTTGATGTAGTCCTTCTTCTTGTCTCCGGGGTACTTGAAGATGATGATGTCCCCCGACTCGGGGTCCCGCACACCGGGGAGCCGCACATTGGTGAATGGGAACTTCGCCCCGTAGATCAACTTGTTCGCAAAGAGGAAATCACCGACGAGAAGCGTATCTTCCATCGACTCCGACGGGATCTTGAACGCTTGAATAAAGAAGGCCCGTACGAAGAACGCGAGAATGACCGCCATCGTCACGATCTCGGCGTACTCGCGTATAACCGATTTTCTGCGGGGAACATGGTCTTTCCGGCTGCCAAACATATGTCACCTCTCGAACCTCTCGCGCCGCACGAGGCGCACAACCCCGGGCCAGCGCCACGCGTATGAACACGCCGGCCGCGCGGACCGTCTCACGACCCGCTCCGGTCGACCTTCAGCACGGCGAGAAACGCCTCCTGGGGAATTTCCACTTTTCCCACCATTTTCATACGCTTCTTGCCTTCCCTTTGTTTCTCCAACAACTTTCTCTTGCGTGTGATGTCTCCGCCGTAGCACTTCGCGGTCACGTTCTTCCTCAGGGGCTTGACGTTCGTTCTCGCGATCACACGGCTGCCGACGCACGCCTGTATGGCCACTTCGTAGAGCTGGCGGGGGATCTCTTCTTTCAGTTTCTCCGTGAGCTCCCGCCCCCAGTAGTACGCCTTGTCCCTGTGGACCATCACGGAGAGCGCGTCCACGGGATCGCCGTTCAGGGCGACGTCTAATTTTACCAGATCTCCGGGCCGGTGCCCAATGAAGTCGTAATCGAGGCTTGCGTACCCTCTGGTGGCGCTCTTGAGCCGGTCGTAGTAGTCAACCAGGATCTCCGCCAACGGCATCTCGTACGTCAGCCGTACCCGGTCGATGCTCAAGTAAGTCATCTCCCCGAATGTGCCCCGACGGTCCTGGTTCAGTTTCATGATTGCCCCCACAAAGTCGTTTGGGGTGACGGTTTCGGTGCGCACGTAAGGCTCCTCGATGCGCTCGATGTCGCCGGAGGCGGGGACGTTCGCGGGGTTTTCCACTTCGAGGACCCCGCCGTTCTTGAGCACGATACGGTACTTCACGTTGGGCATCGTCGTGATGAGCGACACCGAGTACTCGCGCTCCAGCCGCTCCTGTATGACCTCCATGTGGAGGAGCCCCAGGAAACCGCAGCGGAAGCCAAATCCGAGAGCCGCCGATGTTTCGGGCTCGAAGGTAAACGCCGAATCGTTGAGCTGGAGCTTTTCGAGCGCTTCGCGAAGCCCCGTGTAATCGTCGGGGTTCATCGGGTAGAGGCCGGTGAAAACCATCGGCTTGACTTCCCTGAAGCCCGGGAGGGCATCGTCGCACGGATCGGCGTCGCGTGTCACCGTATCCCCAACCCTCGTGTCGCGTATGTTCTTGATCCCCGTGTGCACGTAGCCCACCTCACCCGCGCGGAGCTCATCGCTCGGGATCATATCGAGGCGAAAGTACCCCACCTCCATCGTTTCGGACAGTGCGTTGTTGGACACCATGCGAATCGTGTCGCCGCGGCGGAGCACGCCGTCGAACACGCGGAGGTACACCACCGCGCCTTTGTAGGCGTTGAACAGCGAGTCGAAGATGAGCGCTTTGAGCTTTCCCTCCGGGTCTCCCACGGGGGGCGGTATCCGGCGCAGAATCGCCTCCATCAGTTCGCCGACGCCCGTTCCCTGCCGGGCGCTGACGCAGATGATCTCCGACTCCTTGCACCCGAGCATCGCGATGATCTGTTCCTTGACGTAGTCCACACGGGCGTTCGCGAGGTCGATTTTGTTGATCACCGGAATGATCTCCAGGCCGTTCTCGAAGGCGAGATACATGTTCGAGATCGTCTGGGCCTGGACACCCTGCACGGCGTCAACAACCAGAACGGCGCCCTCACAGGCCGAGAGGCTCCTCGACACTTCGTAGGTGAAGTCAACGTGGCCCGGCGTGTCGATGAGATTGAAAAGGTACTTCTCTCCGTCCTTCGCCGTATAATCCATGCGGATGGGGTGACTCTTGATGGTGATGCCCCGCTCGCGCTCCAGGTCCATCGTGTCGAGAACCTGCTCCCGCATGAGCTTCTTGTCGATAGCGCCTGTGATATCGAGAAACCGGTCGGCGAGCGTCGATTTCCCGTGGTCGATGTGCGCCACGATGCAGAAATTCCGTATTCGATGTTGAGGGATGCTCATCGAGAACCTGCTCGAACCGCGCCGCCCCACTCGAACGGCGACCTTGCCGGATCACTTCGAAACGCGATCAGAAACCGATTGAAAGCGCGACGTATCTCGTGCCGCTGGCCCCCTGCGTTACCTCAGGCGTCACGGCACGCACGTCGTAGAGGTGAGCGTCTACGAAGGCGTCGAGCACCGTGATCAGCCACGCGGCGCCCGACCACCAGAGGTACGTCACCGCGTTCTCCTTGTGAAACTGGTAGAGAATGTCCTCGTTCCTCCACGCTACGGTCAGCGGAGACAAGGACTCACGCGCCTTGAGATGTTCCTGGCTATCCTTCTGCTCCAGCCACGCCGTCCCGAGGTAATAGGTGAACACTCCGACAGCGACGGCCGTTTTTATGCGCCGACCGTTGTACAACTGGCCAAGTCCGGGGAGCACCATGCTGCTCACCATCGCCACCGTCGCGGACTTCTCGCGCTCCCACCGGTGCGCACCCGGCACTTCGCTTCGCCCGACCCGAGCCAGCTCCCGCTTGATCGCGCGTTCCTTCGCTGCCTGCTCCTCATCTCTGCCGAGCGTGTCAGCGCGGACGCTTTCGAAGCCCTTGCGCGGGGCCGCAAGCAAGCCCACCGGCGAAGCGGCGCCACTCACCAGCCCCAGCATCATGACAACTACGACGACTCTCATCGGGATCCGAACTGACGGCGTACGCAAGCTGGCGGGAATGTGTGGGAATCGAACCCACCTCGACCGTCAGAAAACGTCCGACAGAGGGATTTGAAGTCCCCGAGGTCCACCAGGACCCATCCATTCCCGCGCGGGACACGGTCAGGCAATCAGACACGCGCAAAAACCCGGCCACAACGGCTACGAGGGGATCAGTCTACCGCCTCGCGATCGCCTCGATCTCTACGCGGGCCCCGAGCGGCAGCGCCGACACTTCAACGGTGGCGCGCGCCGGGGGCTCGTTTTGGAAATACGTTCCGTAGACCTGGTTCATCTCACGGAAGTCATCCATCGAGGCGAGAAACACGGTGGTCTTCACCACGTCTTCCAGCCCGAGGCCGGCGGCGGCGAGGATCGCCTTGATGTTCTCGATGACCTGGCGCGTCTGACCAGCCGCGCTCTGCTCGACGATTTTGCCTTCGGGCGGGTACACGGGGATCTGTCCTGCGACGAACACGAAATCGCCGGCATCCACCGCCTGGCTGTAGGGTCCAATCGCCGCGGGCGCTTTGTTCGTGCTTACTATCTTTCTCAACGCTTACTCCACCGTGACGCTCTTCGCCAGGTTTCTCGGTTGGTCCACGTTGCAGCCGCGGAGCACCGCGATGTGGTACGCGAGAAGCTGGAGCGGAACCACGGCCAGCACAGGGTACAGCATGTCAAGGGTCTTGGGGATCTTGATCACGTGATCCGCGGCGTCGCTGGCATCGGTGTCGTCCTCGTTCGCGATAACGATGAGGCGGCCCTTACGCGCCTTGACCTCCGCGATGTTGCCGAGAATCTTTTTGTAGGCCGCATCCTTCGGACAGATGACGACGACGGGCATGTTCTCGTCTATCAGGGCTATGGGACCGTGCTTCATCTCCGCGGCGGGATATCCTTCCGCGTGCACGTACGAAATCTCCTTCAGCTTGAGGGCGCCCTCGAGAGCCACGGGAAAGTTGGAGCCCCGCCCGAGGTAGAGGAAGTTCGAATGGTGGCAGTACGCCTGGGCGATCTCGTAGATCTGATCGTTCTTGTCGAGGATCCGCTGCACTTGTCCGGGTATTTCCTGAAGCGCCTGTATGATCTCTTGCCCTTGGGAAGCCGACATCCCCCTCATCCTGCCCAGCAGAAGCGCGAAGAGTGAAAGCACCGTGATCTGAGAAGTGAAAGCCTTTGTCGAGGCCACGCCGATCTCCGGACCGGCGTGTATGTACACCCCATCGCCGCTTTCCCTGGCGATCGTGCTCCCCACCACGTTGCAGACGCCGAGGGTGCGAGATCCTTTTCTCTTCGCTTCCCTCATCGCCTCGAGCGTGTCGATCGTCTCCCCCGACTGGCTGATCGCCACCGTCACCGTCCCCCGATCAATGATCGGATTGCGGTAGCGGAATTCGGAGGCGTACTCCACCTCGACGGGCACGCGGGCGTACTCCTCGATGATGTACTCGCCGATGAGCGCAGCATGCCAGCTCGTGCCGCAGCCGAGAAGCACCAGCCGGTTGAACTCGCGCAGCGTCGGCAGCACTTCTTGCAACCCGCCGAGCTTGGCCTCCCCCGTGGCGTGGACGAGGCGCCCTCGCATGGCGTTTCGTATCGTCTCCGGCTGTTCGAAAATCTCCTTGAGCATGAAATGCGGGAAACCGCCTTTTTCGATCATGTCCAGGTCCCAGTCGACCTCGTGGATCGCCTTGTCCACCGCGATGGCGTCGATGGTCATCGTCTTGAAGCCCGTCGGTTCGATGATCGCCATCTCTCTGTCGTCGAGATAGATCACCTGGCGGGTGTGCTTGAGTATCGCGGACACATCCGAAGCGAGAAAGTACTCGTCGTCAGCGACGCCGACGACGAGGGGGCTGCCGTTGCGAACGCCCACGATCTTGTCGGGTTCCTTTGTCGAAAGAACGACGATCCCGTATGTCCCCTCGAGCTGCTTGGCCGCTTTCCGGACGGCGTCCTCGAGCGCCCCTGTGTAATGATCCTCGACGAGGTGAGCGATGACTTCCGTGTCAGTGTCGGTGATGAATCGATGCCCTTTGTCCTGAAGACGTTTCTTGAGGATCTGGTAGTTCTCGATGATTCCGTTATGGGCCACTGCGAGCGTGCCAGTGCAGTCGATGTGCGGGTGAGCGTTCTTCTTGTTGGGCTCCCCGTGTGTGGCCCACCGCGTGTGAGCGATACCGGCGACGCCGGGGCATTTCATTCCCGCGAGGTGGGCCTCGAGCTCGGAAATCTTCCCTTCCGTCTTCTCGAGGATGATGCGGCCGTCGTCGACGATCGCAATCCCAGCGGAGTCGTAACCGCGGTATTCGAGCCGCTTGAGCCCATCGATGAGGATCGGGAGCGCCTGATGCCGTCCCATGTAACCGACGATTCCGCACATAATTGGTCTCTCTTCTCCTACGAGGGCCGCCCACGCGATTCGTTCAGCACGTCCCTGGCCGCCCCCAGCAGCGCCTCCGTCCGTCCGACGGACATCGACTCGGCGAGAATCCGCACGACGCCCTCCGTATTGGAGATGCGCACGTGGAACCACCCATCGTCGAATACCGCTTTCACGCCGTCCTGTGTATC
>Ga0315273_10007909_pt1 | contig 13372 bp, 11 predicted proteins | sample YL17G02_0_MG_FD_205753 | JGI IMG/M metagenome (GOLD analysis project Ga0315273, IMG submission 205753) | Sediment microbial communities from Yellowstone Lake, YNP, Wyoming, USA - YL17G02_0 | ecosystem: Environmental > Aquatic > Freshwater > Lake > Sediment | place: USA: Wyoming | collected... | reverse complement strand
AGTCTTACCAACTGGACTATAGGTCTTTTTGAAGGGCAGACATAGGTGCAGCACCCGCATTCAAAGCAGTCAAAAAGATTGTATTCCTTTGAGCCCTCATAAAAACCTTTTTCCGCATAAACGCTCAGCATCGAGGGCATAAGGCCCATCGGACAGGCGTCTATGCATCGTCCGCAGCGTATGCACGGTCCGAAGCTTTCAGCATGGGCTATCTCTCTTTCGGTAAGGGCGACAATCCCGGACGTGCCCTTTGTGACCGGTATATCCAGCGAAGATATGGCAAACCCCATCATGGGACCGCCGGAAAGGACTTTGACGCTTTCCTCTTTGAGTCCTCCGCATTCTCCGATAAGATGTGATATGAGAGTTCCCGTCTTGACGAACAGGTTCCTGGGTTCGTTAACGCCTTCGCCTGATACTGTCACAACACGGTCGATAAGGGGTTTCCCATACCTCACCGCTTCAAAGATTGCAAAGGCGGTCCCTGTATTTTGAACGACGACCTTTACATCCATAGGAAGCGCTCTCGGAGGGACCTCTCTGCCTGTGACGGCTTTAATGAGCATCTTTTCGGCGCCTTGCGGATATCTTGTATGAAGCGGACGGATTTCAATGCCCTCAAGCCCCGCCGCCGCTTCTTTCATCGATTTGATTGCAACAGGCTTGTTGTCTTCTATGCCGACAAAACCTTTACTGACTCCTAAAACCTTCATCACTATCCTGAGTCCTTCAAGTATCTCCTTCGGGTGTTCGATCATCAACCTGTAATCACCGGTGAGGTAAGGTTCGCACTCGGAGCCGTTGATTATCACGGTGTCTATAGGTTTTTCCTTTGGAGGAGAAAGTTTTACCACAGTCGGAAAGGCGGCGCCTCCCATGCCGACGATACCGGCATTTTTGATTTTCTCCTTCAATTCCTCAGGGGACAGGTCCATATAATCGGGATTATCTTTAAGTAAAGTCCATTCCTCCCTGTAGTCATTTTCTATGACTATGGATGTGACCATTCTTCCCATCGCGTTAGGGAATTCGGCGATCGAGATCACTTTACCGGAAACGGATGAATGAACGGGAGCCGATACAAAGCCGGTCGGCTCTCCTATCAGTTCGCCCTTTTTAACTTCCTGATTAACGGCCACAACAGGTTTGCAGGGCGCCCCCAAATGCTGGCTCAGAGGCACAACTACACGCCGGGGTTGTTTTGTTTCAGCAACAGGTTTGTCTGCCGACAGCGCTTTTTTATCAGGGGGATGAATTCCGCCTTTAAAGAATGAAAAACCCATACATTCTCTCCAAGTTCATTGAAAACTGCCGATTCTGTTTGAGATGCTGAGAATGTCATGCAGAACATGGTCCGGCATCAAAAAATCAGCGGTATTAAGTGATACTGAAATAAATCGGTATATATGACAAATGCCTTTCAATAAATAAAAAAAGTCTCTATTTAATACCATAGAGCAGCCGGTAAAATCAAGGTAAACCTGAAGTTTTACTGTTCTTTATCGTTGAGGCTTTTTAATACGATATCTTTTAATGCCTCAATAAAAACAGGATGTGTGTTCAGTGATTCCGTACGTTTCATCTGGACCTCCAGCTTACCGGCAAGATTCTTGTAGAGGATATCTATCTCGTAGAGGGTTTCGATATGGTCTGATACAAAGCTTATCGGGACCATCAGTATATTCCTGACGCCTTCTTTTGCAAGCTCCTGAATTTTATCTTCAGTAGAAGGCGCAAGCCATTTCACCGGTCCGCTCTTGGACTGGTAGCTCAGGTGCCATTTTATTTCTATTTTTTTCAAAACCTCATGAATTGTCCCCATTGTCTGGTCTACATAAGGGTCTCCCTGATCGATGATTTTCTGGGGCAGACTGTGTGCGCTGAAGAGGACGTGAACGTCATCAATAAAGGATGAAGGATGAGGGATGAGGGATGAAATATTGAATGATTCGATCCCTTTCTTAATCACATCAACAAGCGCTTCTATATATAACGGATGGTTGTGCCAGGATTCGATGTTGACGGTCTTCATATTATATTGAGAAGCAACTTCGTTGAATTTTGAAAAAGATGATCCGGAGGTTGCAATAGAATACTGAGGGTAGAGACTCAGGGCGATTACTTTTTTTATGCCGTCCTTTTGCATCTGAAGAACTGCATCCTCAATAAAGGGGCGCCAGTAACGCATACCGGTGTAAACCCTGAAAGACATTGACCCGGAGAGCTCACGATTTTTGTCTCCACGTCCGTTTAGTAGTTCGTCAAGCGCTTTTGCCTGTGCCGTTGTAATCTCAAGTATCGGGGATTTACCGCCGATCAATTTGTAATACTGTTCGGTTTTTTTCGATCTTGTTGCCGAGATCAGCCATGCCAAAGGCTGCTGCATAAAAGAAGGTCCGAGCCGGATGATCTGCCTGTCTGAAAACAGATTATAAAGAAACGGCTTAACCGCCTGAATGGAATCTGGACCGCCAAGATTCAGAAGGATGACCCCTATGGTTTTGTTTTTCATCCGCGCATTATATGTGATAATTTGTATTTCCGTCAGCGGGCATCCGTGCTTTTTCGGCCGTACGTATGCACTGCTTCTACCAGGGCAATAACATTTTCAACAGGCGTCTGCGGCAGTATGCCGTGGCCTAAATTGAAGATATGGCCTTTGGCGGCCTCTCCTTTCCACAGGAGTTCCTTGGCCCTTTCTTCGAGTTTTTCCACGGGAAGAAAAAGCGCGCATGGATCGAGATTGCCCTGGATAACCATCTTCTTGCCGAGCTTCTTGATCGCGTCGCCAAGATCTATCCTCCAGTCCACGCCTATGACGTCGGCCCCGCATTTTTTGACTTCTTTGAGTATGCCGGCGCAGTCATTTGCAAAATAGATTACAGGGACGCCTTCCTTTTTAAGCTCGGAGATGATCTTCCTGACATAAGGCAACGCAAACGACTTATAGTCTGCCGGCGCAAGAACGCCTGCCCAGGAATCGAATAGCTGGACTGCCTGCGCCCCTGCTTTTATCTGGGCGGAGAGGTAAGCGGTCACCATATCCGAGAGTTTCTCCATGAGGTAGCGGAAGGCAACGCTGTTTTGAAACATCATCTTCTTTGTGTGCATAAAATTTTTAGACGTCCCCCCCTCTATCATGTATGTAGCCAAAGTGAACGGGGCGCCTGAAAAACCGATCAGGGGCACTTTGTTCTCAAGTTCTTTCCTCAGTATCTTTATCGTTTCAAAAACAAAAGGCAGCTCGTCTTCGATATCGGGTATCAACAGCTTGTCGACCGCTGCTTTGCTCCTTACAGGTTCGGTCAGCACGGGGCCTTCTTTTTCCGAGAATTCAAGGTGCATTCCCATCGGTTCAAGAGGGATGAGAATATCGGAAAAAAGGATGGCGGCGTCCACGCCGAGGATATCTATAGGCTGAAGCGTTACCTCGGCTGCAAATTTCGGGTTTTTACAAAGGGTCAAAAAATCTATATGAGACCGCACGGCCTGATACTGCGGAAGATACCGGCCGGCCTGACGCATAAACCAAACCGGCGTATAGTCAACTTTTTCCCCGCGACATGCTCTTAAAAACGTATCGTTCATTACTCCCTCCTTATAACACGGATTAGCGCTGATATTTGCGCGGTTTGTATTGGCAGAACGGTTCCTCGTCGAGATAGTCTCCGCTGACGGCGTATGCCCTTGCCCTGCAACCGCCGCATACGTGGACATATTCACACGAGCCGCATTTGCCTTTGTATTTTTTGAAATCCCGCAATTCTTTGAATAACTCCGAGTTCTCCCATATGTCCTTAAATGATTGAGTCCTGATATTACCTGCCGGTTTCGGAAAATAGCTGCAAGGCAGTACATTTCCATCCACGTCAATCAGTGCGATGAGCTGACCTGCAATGCATCCCTTTGAACCGCCGGTGGAAAATTTCAGGGTCCTGCGCTCAAAGCCGCTTCCTTCTTCTTTTGATTTTTGAAGGACGATCCTGTAATAATGCGGCGCGCAGGTCGGCCTTACCAGAAGGTCCTTTTCGTCTTTTTCCATCTGATAGTGCCATTCGAGGATCTTTTCATAATCCTCTTTTGAGATGAGCTCGTTCAGGATATCCTCGCCCCTGCCGGTAGGTACGATCATGAAGAGATACCAGGCGGTCGCGCCGAGTTCTTTTGCCAGGTGATATACTTTGGGGATCTCCTCCTGGTTCCTTTTTGTGAAAGAGGAATTAATGAGGAATTCTATCCCGTATTGCCTGAATAATCTCGCGGCGTTTATTGTTCCTGTGAAGGCGCCCTTCTGGCTTCTGAAGTCGTCATGGACCGCTTCTTCAGAGCCGTCGAGACTGAGAGAGACCATCCTTATGCCGGACTCTTTTATCTTTTTGCATATCTCATCGTTTACGAGCGTCCCGTTTGTTGCCAGACACATCCGCAACCCTTTGCCTGTCCCATATCCGGCGATCTCAAAGACGTCCTTACGCATAAGTGGTTCTCCGCCGGAAAGCACTATAACAGGCTTTGCATAGCCGGCGATATCGTCGATGATCCTGAAGGCCTCTTCCAGCGGAAGATCGGGATGTGTTTTGGCTTCAAGCTCTGAAGAGGACCTGCAATGAATGCATTTCAGGTTGCATCTCCTCGTAATCTCCCAGGCTATCCATTTAGGTATAAATTCCATGTATTCTCCTGTTCTCAAATTTTGTTTGATAATATATTAACAGTCTCATAATTATAACGACATTATTTATAAAATCCCTCCTACCCTCCCTTTACCAAAGGGAGGTTTTATACCCCTCTTTGGCAAAGAGGGGTTAGGGGAGATTTTCTGATTCATGTAAATTCAATTTAAAGACCCTTAATAGTTCTTTCCCAGACATGTTCCTCTATTGCTTTCAGGAGCGGCCCGAAAGTCGACGGGTCAAGGGCGGAAACGGTTACCGCATTGTACCGTGTCGCCAGATTCAGGGCTTCTTCATGATTCATCCTGTCTATTTTGTTGAAGACAAGGATCCTGGATTTTTCCATAATATCGAGTTGTCGCAGGATGTTTTCTACAGACTCGATGTGCCGTTCATATAGCGGGTTGGATATGTCAACAATATGCAGCAATAAATTCGCGTCCTCAAGTTCTTCAAGGGTCGCCTTGAATGCGGCAAAAAGGTCCTTCGGAAGATCGCGTATAAAACCCACGGTATCGGTAATGATCACGTCCCTTTCGTGCGGGAAACGCATCCGCCTGCTTGCGGTATCAAGGGTTGCGAACAATTTGTCTTCGACAAAGACGGCGCTCTTTGTCAGAGAATTCAGGAGGGTGGACTTCCCGGCGTTGGTGTATCCGATAATAGATATAATTGGAAGCCCCGTTCCAACCCTTTTCTGTTTCCGCTGCTTTCTTGCTTCGCTCAGGGTTTTAAGTTCTTTCTCAAGGAGCGTTATCTTGTCCCTGACGCGTCTTCTGTCGATCTCAAGCTTCATTTCACCGGGACCTCTTCCGCCGATACCTCCCATAAGACGGGACATGGCGGTCCCTTTACCCATTAACCTCGGCAGACGGTATTTCAACTGCGCCAGTTCGACCTGGACCTTCCCGTCCCTGCTGTGGGCGCGCCCTGCAAAAATATCCAGTATTAATTGAGAACGGTCGATTACCTTAATCTCCGTCAAGTCGCTGATCGCCTTGATTTGGGAAGGGCCTAATTCCTGATCAAATATCAGCAATGTTGCGCCTTTATTAAGCGAGTTTATAATTAACTCTTTCAGTTTGCCCTCGCCCATCAGATACCTTGGATTTATGCCCTTCGATCTCTGAATGACCGAATCAAGCACAAGTATGTCGCTTGACCGCGCAAGCTCTTTTAGTTCCTCTACGGAGTCTTCCTGGTCATATTTCTGTTTTGTCGATACGCTGACGAGTATCGCCCGTTCCCGTTTTTCATCAGAACTGAAGACCCTGTTTCTCTGCATCTCTTCTTCAAGGGACTCTATGAATTCCCGGAAATCGAGTTCAAGAGAATGAAAGTCAGGATATGTCAAAACCTCATAAGGTTTTTCACCTTTTGGCATTATATAGGCTATAAAAGCGCTGCCCGGCAGACCGTCTCTTACCCCGATTGCCGCAATAAGGTCCAGCCTGAGGAGTGCAAGGTCTGTGAAGTCATCCTGTGTTAAGGGTTCTTCTTTCAGGTGAGTATGTACTAATCTTAGCCCCCTTAAAGCCTTTCTTCCCAACGGATAGTCGTCAAGGGCAGGAATTAAAATGCCCCTGGCGTCACCGACGATCACATGTGTGATGTTGCCCGACCTGTTGATGAGCAGACCTATCTGGCGGTTTATTTCCTGAGAGATTTCAGTCAGGTATCTTGCCAGTTCGGGGGTTATTATCTCACGGCTTACCTTTCTTCTGTAAATCCTTTCCAAAGAATTCAGGTAACCGGTCTTGAGCCCTGAGAGATGTCCGTAAAGTGCTGGTATCTATATCCTCCAATTTGCTTTTATAGGATATTTTATCATATAAACCTGTCAGTTGTATAAAATGAAAGGGAGATATGATAAATCCCGAAGGCTTTCCGGATTAAACGCGACGGAAAATTATCCATATTCACCTTAACAGTCGGGTATTTTGAAAAGAAATTCAATGCCCTTTCAGCAAAACTCCGAAAATTGTTGCCAAAAAACACTTAGATTTGTCAAAATTAAAAAGTTACGATGAATTATCCTCAACAGGTTACCCTTAATGACCCGAAATAAAGAGCATGACATAATAATTGTCGGAGCAGGCCCGATCGGCAGTTATACTGCATTTTTACTTGCAAGGGAAGGATTTGACGTAGGACTATTTGAAAAAAACCCTTCGATAGGCAAGGATGTGAATTGCAGCGGAATTGTCAGCGTAGAATGTTTTAAACGCTTCGGTCTTCCTTCAGCTTCCATAATACGGGATATTGACGCCATAAAGGTTTTTTCTCCTTCGGGAAACTGCATGCAATACCGTTCCGGATCACCATTGGCGCATGTCGTAGACCGCTCATTGTTTGACCGGGAACTAAACATGAATGCGGCGACAAAGGGCGTTACAACGTATTTGAACAGCAGAGTGAAAGAGATCAATAATACTAAAGATGCTTTCAGGATCAAAATAAAGACCGTTGACGAGAAAAGAGAGTTCAGCTCAAAAATAGGGATCATTGCAACCGGTTTTGAATTAAATGCCGTTCACGGCATGCCGGTAAGATCAAAGAAATTTCTTTATGGCATTCAGACGGAAGCGACAATGGAAGATATCAATGAAGTGGAAGTCTATTTCGGCGAAAAGATCGCGCCCGGATCTTTTTCCTGGATCATTCCGGTGGACGGCGCGTCTGTAAGAATAGGGTTAATGACCGGGAAAGAGCCCCTTGACTTTCTGAAGAAATTCCTTCGCAATCCGCTTGTTTCAGGGCGGATGAAAGCTTGTGAAGGGAGCATAAAATGCAGTCCTATCCCCATAAGCAGCGTTCCCAGGAGTTATGCCGAAAGGCTCATTATAGTCGGTGAAGCAGCAGGACAGGTCAAAGCTACAACAGGCGGCGGGATTTATTTCGGACTGCTGTGTTCTGAAATTGCGGTCCAAACCGTTACAAAGGCTTTCAAGACCGGCGACTTTAGTGAAGGACTTTTCAAAGGATATGAAACGGAATGGAAAAGCAGACTTGAACCGGAATTAAAGGCCGGTATGCTTCTGCGTAGCATCTTTTCCCGGCTCTCCGACCGTCAGATCGATATTCTTGTCGACCTTGCAAAAAAAGACGGTTTCCTGCCGGTCATAAAAAAGTATGGTTTCGACTGGCACAAAGATATCATATCCTACCTTATAAGTCACCTCATGCCCAGAAATATTTTCAAAAGATAAACAGGATTGCGGACAAAATAAAAAAGGGCAGGATTTCCATCCTGCCCTTTTGTTTCTTCGTAAAAGGATTACTGAAGGAGCTTTCCGAACGGGTTGACGAAGATGAGAATGAGGACGACGACGAGTGCGTAAATTGCAAGAGACTCGATCATCGCGAGACCGATGATGAGGGTTGTGGTGATCTTGCCTGATGCACCCGGGTTCCTTGCTACGCCTTCGCATGCTCCTCCAAGACCGATACCCTGACCGATACCGGTCCCAAGCGCTGCAAGACCGATACCGAGACCGCAACCAAGAGCTGCCAATGCATAGTAAAGGACATTGGAGCCGCCTTTTGCGGCTGCTGCTGCGGCAGGGGCCTCCTCTGCAAATGCAATAGGGGCCATTAAGCAGAGCACTGAGAGGACGAGAATAATTGCTACTACGGTTTTCTTCATGATTCTAATTCCTCCTTTCCTGAAATTTAAAAATTAATGTGCGTGTTCAACCGCACCAGCTAAATACAATGTTGCCAACAGCGCAAAGACGAAAGCCTGCACTATACTGACAAGAACGCCTAAACCTAAAATGACGGCAGGCGCCAATATCGGCGCAATAATTCCGAGAACAATAAGGATGATATGCTTGCCGGTCATGTTTCCGAATAAACGGACGGTGAGTGTTATAGGTCTTGCAATATGTCCGATAACCTCGACAAAAAACATGAGGACCATCAGCGGCAGGGCGGCCATTGAACGGAGAGGGCCAAGGAAGTGATTAATATAAGACGCGCCATGTACCCTGATACCGTAAAAGTGGGTTGCCAGGAATACCGGTATGGCCATTGCAGCGTTTGTGTTTACATTGGAAGTTGCAGCGGTAAATCCGGGAACGAGACCCATGAAGTTACAGAGAAGGATGAAGAGAAATAACGTCATGATAAAAGGGAACAACTGTTTGCTCCAGTGGCGGTCAATGTTCTCGTCTACCAGCTTCCATATGACGTCTACAATCGTCTCCATGAAATTCTGGATACCCCTTGGGACCATTTGAATCGATCCTCTTACGGCGAGGGCTACAGCAATAAGGATAGCTGACGCAAGAAAAGCATGTGTTACATTGTGGGGAATTACCTCCGGGTTAACGATAACATCCATCAATAATACGTCTGTCATAACAACCTCCTCTGAGGATAAAAATCGCAGTTATCTTACCTAACAAACTTCTCTAAAGTCAATAGAATAATTTGAAAATCTTCTAAACCTGATAATTTTGCAGAAAGATCGTTTAATTTTCAACCTGACCGTTGCAAAACAGGTTCTAAATGTTTCACATTATGTAAATTATGGGTCTAATCGAAATTAAGGTTTGCGTCTTTTTCCTTTATCTTGCGGGGAGCGCTTACCGGCGAGACCTGTTTGGGTTCTGTCCCCTCTTTAAAATATTCCCTTACTCCGGATAAATCGTCACGCGCCAGGAGTCCCGTAGCCGGATCAATCATAATACCGACGATACCTTCAGGCATGGGAAATTCCTCCGGCTCTCCGGAGGCGAAATTCTTCATAAAATTGACCCAGACAGGAGACGCAGCCCGCGCCCCTGTTTCCTGCGAGCCAAGAGGCCTCATATCATCAAACCCGACCCATACGGCTGCGGTCAAATGCGGAGTGTATCCCACAAACCATGCGTCTTTATATTCATTTGTCGTCCCTGTTTTTCCGGCAACAGGCCTGCCGAGCGCTTTGGCCTTCCATCCGGTGCCGTATTTCACAACATCTTCCATCATAGAGGTTATCAGAAAAGCGGTTTGCGGACTGATGACTTCCTCCTGCTCAGGTTCATTGCTCTCAAGTATTCTGCCTTTTGTGTCGGTGATATATTTAATCGCTATGGGCTTTATCTTTTGCCCGCCATTGGCAAAAACACTATAACGGAGCGCCAAATCGAAGGGCGAGATACTTAATGAACCAAGCGCAAGGGTAAGGTCTCTCGGCATATCTCCTTCAACGCCAAGAGTTTGCGCGAAATCGATTGCCTTATCTATCCCTATTGCATCAAGTAATTTTATGGTGACGACATTTCTTGAGTATGTCAATGCTTCACGGAGCGTTGTCGGGCCGTTAAACTTGTGGTCGGCATTTTCCGGTTTCCATTCACCTTTCGGTCCTCCGGGGTATGTCACGGGTTCATCCATGATAATGTTGGCAGGCGTAAAACCGTTATCTAATGCCGCCGCATATATGACCGGTTTAAAAGCCGAACCCGGCTGGCGCTTTGCATAGAGGGCCCTGTTAAAATCGCTTTTTATAAAATCATATCCTCCGATCAGGGCCCTGATAAAACCCGTTTCCTGCTCAATGGCAACCAGCGCGCCTTCAACCTGCGGGTCCTGTTCGAGGAGGAGTTGGACCGTGTTCCCGCGTATATTTTTTATGCCGACTTTTACTACGTCACCCGGCTTCAGAATCTGTGTCAGGGAGAAATTTTTTAACATCCTTGGCGCGCCTTTCGGCGAATCAATGACCCTGGAAGCCCATCTCGCATCTTCAATGGAAAGCTTCCCGATTATTCCGCGGGTTTTTATGACCGCTACCTTATCCGTGACGTTCAGAACAAGACCGGAAGCAATATCGCCGGGGTTGGAAACAAAGATGGAGGAAAGCTCTTTTGTCCTCATTTCTTTATCAAAATCAATGTCTGATTTGTGTTCGGCGGAGCCCCGCCATCCCCTTCGTTTATCGAGTTCCCTGAGACCTTCCTGTACCGCTCTGGAAGCGAGCAACTGGGCCTTTATGTCCATGGTTGTATACACCCTGAGATTTCCTTTATACACCGTGTCAAGACCGTAAGTGTCTTCAAGGTATTTCCTTATGTATTCAGTGAAGTAATTGTTTGACTCAATCCCTTTTCTCATTGTGGAAAGATAGATAGGCTGTCGAAGCGCATGTTCCTTTTCGTCCGGTTTTATATATCCTTCCTCTTCCATTCTCATAAGCACGATCTGCTGTCTCTCCTTTGCTTTTGAGAGGTCGTTATAAGGAGAATAGGAAGAAGGGGCCTTAACGAGTCCGGCTATAAGTGCGGCCTCTGCAAGGGTTATATCCTTAACGGATTTGGCGAAATATACTTTTGACGCCATTTCAACGCCGTATGCGCCGTGTCCGAAGTAGACTTTGTTTAGATAAAGTTCGAGGATTTCCCTCTTCTCAAGGCTCTTTTCGATCTTTATCGCAAGAAAGATCTCCTTCAGTTTTCTCTTTAAGGTCTTTTCAGGGGTGAGGAACATCACCTTGGTGAGCTGCTGAGTGATCGTGCTTGCGCCCTCTTTAAAGCCTGCATGGATGATGTCTTTAACGATGGCCCTCATAATCGCAATATAATCAATCCCTTTATGCTTCCAGAAACGCGAGTCCTCAACGGCTATAACGGCATTAATCATCCGCTCCGGTATTTTGTCTATCGGCACAAAGACGCCCTTTTCAGCTTTAAGTTCGCCGATAAGCGTGTCATCATCCGCATAAATTTTTGTCCCTGCTTCAGGCTTGTACTGCTTCATCTCTTCGATAGAGGGGATGCCCCGGCTTATGGCAAGATATACTCCGGAGGAAACCCCGACAAAAATCGCAAGGACCGCAAGAATAATGACAGACTTTAGTTTCATCGTTGAATTATACCTTTGCAACAAAAGGCCTGTCAAAAGCCCGAAATGCCGCTTTTTTAAAAAGAGATGGGTCCAAGTTAAAACTTGAATCCATTGTTTTGCTGCAGACCCTTGAGATGAAGAACAATAAATTGTTGTAAAAGAGAAAAGCCCAGTCGGCAAAATATTCTCCCCAAGACATTCTTCTCATCAAAAAAGCCCTCCGGATTTTAAGCAGGGCTTTTTCAAAGGTATAGCTTCAGCCCCATATTTATAATCTCAGTTAACATTAAAATGCCTCTTTTTTATGTGTATGTTATTGTATAATATACACATGGAGGTGATTAACTATGCAGACAGCAGAGAAGGTCAGAAAGCAGTTTATCCTTGACCCTGTTAAGATCGGGATTGTTAAAAGGATTACCCGTGCGGCAACTGAAACAGAGGCGATTAACAGGGCGTTGGACATGGTTATTGCAAATGAAAAAATCGAAAAAATGCTTACGGCAGTAAGGGGCAAGGGGAAGATCATAGATGTCTACGGAAGAGTATCCGTTTAAAGCCCTCTGCGACACTTCAGTGTACATTCCTTTTATCAATCAGGGAATTATCCATCCTGTATTCACGGAATCCGTCATGCCTGTGCTTTATATGAGTATGGTTGTGCTTGCGGAACTTTACGCCGGAAGCCACGACGCTAATTCCGTAAAACTTGTTGACAGACTATACAATACCTTTCTAAGTGTCGGAAGGCTGAGCGTCCCGAATAATGAGGACTGGCGGAAGTCGGGAATAATAATGGCCAAACTCGGGCGGAAATATGGGTTTGAAGCAAAATATATCTCAAAGGTTCAGAACGACATCCTGATTGCATGTTCAGCGCGAAGAATTGGCGCATTCGTTGTTACACAGAACAAAAAAGATTTCCTGCGTATAAAGGAGTTCATGGATTTTCGGATTTACGGTTAAAATTATGAAATGAGGTTGTAAAATATATTATTTAAAAACACATTGTAAGAAATGTTTTTACGTTATGCCGGCTGAAGTATTGGGCCCTAATCCTTGAAGCCCACGGTTTCCCTTAATATGATATAATTAATCAAAATCCTGGAGGCGGAACAAATATATATGCCGGTAGCGCAGAAGGTGAAGACCAGACATCCTTATATTGTCACTATGAAAACCCACTGCGGCGGCAGTCCGGTAATTGCCGGTACAAAATTTCCTGTAAGGTCGGTTGTTTTTTACATACTTAGGCAGGGGATGACTCCGGAAGAGCTTGCGAAAGAGTTTTCTCATCTTACCCTCCCACAGATTTATGACGCTATTTCTTACTATTATGAAAATAAGCAATCAATAGATAAAGAATTATCAATGGGGGAGAATTACTTTAGAGAAAAATCAAAGTCCCTGTAATGTCAGAAATCTCATTATAGTGAACTATTGAGGCGCGCATTAAAATTTCTTTCTTCAAACACTGCTGAATCCGTATTAAATCAATTTGTATGGCTCCAGGATTATAAATAAAGATTTAGTTTTCCGGCGGCGTGTCCTTCCCTGCGGGTTCAGGTTTGCAACCTGGACCTGATATTTATGCCGGGCATCCACTGCAAAATAAAAGGAGCCGGTCACAGACCCGCTCCCGCGTAAGAAGGCCTGTCAAAAGCCCGAAATGCAACTCATTGGTTTAAAGTCTTTTTGGATATTTTCAAGCTAAAGGATCGAGAGGTGAGCGTTGACTTAAAACCGCTTATAAGGGTAATATTTTTATATGCATCAGCATTCGGATTATGTCCCCCTCCATCTGCATACGGAATACAGCCTGCTTGACGGAGCAATACGGATAAAAGAGCTTGTCGAACAGGCGATTG
>Ga0315273_10007905_pt1 | contig 13374 bp, 12 predicted proteins | sample YL17G02_0_MG_FD_205753 | JGI IMG/M metagenome (GOLD analysis project Ga0315273, IMG submission 205753) | Sediment microbial communities from Yellowstone Lake, YNP, Wyoming, USA - YL17G02_0 | ecosystem: Environmental > Aquatic > Freshwater > Lake > Sediment | place: USA: Wyoming | collected... | reverse complement strand
CCGACAGTCACTGCGCCGCCTATGACAGCGGCCGCCAACGGAACGAGCGGCAGCGTCTGGCTGTCTGCCGGGCTGTCAGAGCCGCCGCTGTCCTGTCTGAACGGGCCGCCGCTGAAAATGCCGCCGATAGCGCTCATTATATTGCCGTTTTCTTTCTGGCCTGTGCCGCTCGGAAGAATGATGTTTGCTCCGAGCACGAGCGCCAGACTTATTGTTGAACTGTCGCCGTCGATTTTGTCCTTGATGCTGACTTTGACGCTGTTTGAACCTTCAATTAGAGTTGCGACCGCGCTGCCGTCAGCGGCCGTTACGGCAACGTCGGCGTCCTCGAGGCCGGCGTGCTGCGTGCCTAACGGGATTATATCAAGCGGACCCGAACCCGAGCATTGCGCCTCGTACTGCACAGCTTCATTCTGTGCGGTGCAGTGATTGACCGCGCAGGACTGCCAGTCGGTCTGATAAGTCCCGCAAGAGCCTGACCAGTAGGGCGGGCCCATTGCCGGCCAAAAAGCATGCCAGTGGTTGTAGCCTTCGCAGTTCGTTTCCCTCCAGCCATCGATGGACTCGCCGTAGTTGACGCAGGTCTTACCCATGGCATTGCCCACGCACCAAGTTGTGCAGCGAGCGTTCGGATTGCAAGGCACGTTCTCGCTGTCGCTAGTCCCGCACGTCGGGCCGGGTTTTGCAACAGCATCACAATAAGGCTTGTTCGAAGGATTGGGCGGATTTATTCCGCCAAATGACAGCACCTGGATGAAAGTGTACGGATTCATCCACCAGAATTTCGTTCTGTTTATGCAGTCAACAGGCGCCGGGGGGACCTTTGTCAGCGTGCATTCCTGTCCGCCTATTGAAACGGACCCGAGCAGAGGTGCGCTGTTCTCGGCCAGCGCGACGGGCTGTTTCAGTTGGAACGTTCCTGACGGGCTTTCCGCAGTAATAATGAGGTCGTAGTTTTTTCGGTCGCGCCACGGAAGCGTATTCAGCACGAGCCTGTAGGTCCCTTTTCCGTTGGCGTTCACATCGAGCTCGGCGGCATCTATCTGTGCCGGCACGCCGAGGTCAATGTTTTCGCCGGTTCTTGCGGTCGATGTGAGGTTGGCCCAGAGCTCGGCGGTTATCGTGACGTCCTGCGGAGTGTCACTGTTCAATGTAACGTCGACCGCGGCGGGTGCGCCCGCCTCGCCGGTCACCGCTACGGACATGTCAATCGGCGAAACCTCCGTTACGCGGAGTTCGAACTCGTTGTAATTGGGATACCATCCGCGGTCCTTTCCGCATTGGTCGCCTTCCTTCCAGACGCCGTCCGTGCCCCACTGATGGGTTATGGTGCACTCGACGGCGTTCATGCCGTCCGTGACCTGCAGTTTTGCCTGCTTCCCGAAGTAGGGTTCCTGGCCGTTCTGCAGGCCAATGGGAGCGCCGTTTAATTTGCAAGCCACGGGCTCGGTGCTGTGTATCTGAAGGAATTGCGGCTTGCCGTCCGTCAAAAAGTATTTCCGCACGGTCGGGTTGTCCTGGAGGTAAAGGCATTTCTTTGCCGTTTCTTCGTCACAGTAGCGGTTCCAACTCCATCCACGCCCCCACGGCGTGCAGGCGGCTTCACATGTGCTATCAAACTTCGGTCCGCCCAGCTGGCAGACCCCGTTGACACAGTTGTAATCCATGGAACCGGCGGGATAGAATTTTGAGCGAAGGTCGAATACGGTCTGCGGAGTTTCCTGCCTGAAGCAAAATTCTCCGCCGTTCCAGGAGCTGCAGATGTATTCGCGGCCCGTTTGAGGAAACTGCTGGCGGACGTATATGAATGGGTCAACGCGGCAGGCGATCACATGCTTGCCCGGCATAATGGTCATCTGGGTCTGCGAGCCGCCTGCAGCGACCGAAAAGGGATTTTCCTTTCCATCCAGCCAGCAGGTGACGGGCGGCGGGGCGTAGTGCCTGTCCGACCAACTAATACCGTATATCGTGAAATACGCCGTTTCGACCTGCGGGTTCAGCAGGTCCAAAGTAACGGCATTTCCTTCAGTGACTTCGATTACGCGCCTGAAATACATCGGTTTGTTGTTCGAAGAGGAATAGGGAAGCGAAGCGGCAGTCCATCCGTTCTCAATTGGCAGGGAATTCCAGCCGTCCACGGTCGAAGCGGACATATTCCATCCCGAGTCCGAAACGGCAGCGGCAAGGCTGGGCAGCAGCACTAAAGAAACGGCAAACGCTGCAGTAAAAATCTTAAATAGATTTTTACGACGCGGCAGGCAATTACGATTGCCTGCGCAGCGACCAAAGGTCGCTTGCGGCGAACGAAGTTCGCCTGCTGCGAAAACCACGGCTAGGCGATTTTTCACCATGTTTACCTACCATATATTGGGAAATTAAGCCTTAAAAGCGCGCGTTCGGGATACGGCAGCTGTTTTACTTTTTTCATTGTAATTACTTGACGGTTTTACGGCCGATGACGAAAAGGTTGTTGCCCCTGCCTGCCGCGTCCTCGTTGAGGACCAGCCTTTTTTCCATGTTACGGAGGGAAACCAGCGTCTTTCCCGTGAGCATGTCCTTTAGGCTCTTGGTGGATTCCTTTATCGTGGTCTCCTTGATGGTCGGATACAGCGCCACGGGGAATCCGTACGTCCTGACGTCCGGCAGGCCGGACCGTGCATAAAGCTTTTTGATGCCGTCCGGGGTGAAGAAGTCCATGTCCGGCATGGAGTCGTGGAACGTGCCCCTGTTCTTGTACGCTATCTTCTCCGCGACGGCCAGACGGCCCTCCGAGATGTTGAAATACACGCCGTGGTACTTGTTGGGGACGACGGAAACGAACAGCCCGCCCTTCCTGAGCAGCCTTGAAATTTCCTTGAGCGCCGCCTTCGGGTCGTCCACGAAACCTAGGACGTTGTGGAAGCAGATTATGAGGTCGTAGGTCCCGCTCTTCTGGTCGGTCATGTGCTTTATGTTGCCGTTCACCACACCCGCCCTGCCGAGCAGCCCCTTTGATTTCAGCTTCTTTTCGGCTTCCGCAAGCATGTGCGGGGAAAGGTCGTAGATCGTGCCGCTCGAATGCGGGAATCTTTCGAGTATTTTTATGAACCATCTTCCCGTTCCGCCCCCGGCGTCCAGGAAACGGAACTTTTTTTTGCCCAAGGCCTTGAACGCGACTTTTTCCAGCAGGTACCAGAGAAGTTCGTCGGAAAAGTTCCAATACGATTGCGTGTCCACAAGGTCGTAGCTCCCGGCCTTGCCTTTGAAATATTTCAGCACGTTTGATTCCGCTCTTGACACCATTTTAACACCTACAATCTTATCGGCAGATGGCCGCGCGGGAAATGCGCGGCAGTCCAGATGTAATCGAGCTCAAGGAGACCGTGTATCAGCCTTTCCCAGCCCAGTCCGAACCCGGACGTGGTTTTGTAATTCGGCAGCGTCCTTGAAAGCAGGTAGGGCTTGTAATCGCTCCTGGGCAGGTTGAACACCTTCGCCTTCCATTCGAGGTCCTTTATTGCGCCCACCCTATGGCCGCTGCCTATCACTTCCCTGTAGCCGGGCCAGACTATGTCCGCATTGTCCGCCTTCGGCGGGTTTGAGCCTTCGAGTGCCGCATGGTAGAACGGCACCTCAAGGAGCGGGAACCCCGTAATCGCTATCATCTCGCCAAGTATCTCGGTCAGCTTCACCTCTTCCCAGGAGCCGAAATGCTTCAGCGTGAATTTTTTGTATTTGGAATCACCCGTATGCTTGTGCAGGAGGTCGAGCGCCTCTTCGAACGTCATCACCCTTATACGCGGCCTGTTCGCCATTTCACGGAGCTCGGAAATCTTTTCATCGGCCAAAAAATAGGACAGGTCTTCCTGATGCTTGTTCAGGCAGTCCTTCAGGAACTTTGACAGAAGGCCCCAGATGACCTTCAGGTTCTGCTCCTGGTCCACCTTTCCTTCATATTCTATGTGGTGGAACTCTGAAAGGTGCGTTGCGTCCGCACGCTCCTTCCTGAAGGAATTGTAGATGGAGAACACCTGGCTCATGTTTTTTTGCGTCAGGTAGAGCTCAAGGTAGATCTGGGAGGATTCGGCGAGGAAGACGTCCCTTTCGCTGTTGAACCACTTCAGCCTTATCGGGCACGTGTCCGTGGTGTAGTCCAGCGCCTCCTTGCCGTAGAGCGCGCCCGGGGACGATATCATTTTCGTCGTCATGGGGAGCGGCGTGAAGAGCGCGCCCAGCTTTTCAAAATAATCGACGGAACTCGCAAAAAGGCAGTTGTTTATCCGCGCCATGTGCAGCCACATCGGATTGGCGGAGATGTCCTTCATTTTGGCATGGACATCAATGGCGGGGAATTTCGTTGCCAGGACGTTCTTAATCGGCGGAAGAATCTTGTTTCCTTTGTAGCCTATCGCGCCGTTCTTCAGCGCAGTATACGGGCCCAGCATGATATGACTACTCCAGCAGCCATATCAACGTTTCTATGCATTGTTTTTCTTTTAATAATAATTTTCCCCTATTTTAAAAGTTTAGTGCTAAAAAACAGTCATATTTTAATACTTATTGCTGCTAATATATGCATGGAAATCGACGGGAAAGACAGGGAAATACTTGCGGCATTGGACCTGGACGGCAGGACCGGCGCCAATGAAATGGGGAAAAAGACGGGCATTCCGAAGCAGGTGGTAAGGTACAGGATAAAGAGGATGATGAAAAACGGGATAATAGAAGGGTTTTATGCGACGGTAGACTATCGGAAGCTCGGTTTTTCAATTTACAACGTACTCCTTAAGACGAGCCCCTCTTCCGAGGAAAAGGAAAGGCAGTTTTCGGACTTCCTTTCCGGGCAAAAGAACGCGGTCTATGTGATAAAGCTCATGGGGACCTGGGATTACTACGTGGCGGTCGCCGTGAAGAACGGCTCTGAACTGAACACCTTCCTGGAAAACCTCAAGAAAAGGTATGCGAAATCGATAATCGATTACGGGATACTGAACGCGATAACCGACTATGCCTTCCCGATAAAATACGTCTATCCCGGAAAATTCTCCCACCTGCTGTTCGCGGACGTGATGGGCGAAAACGGCCGCGGGAGCGCGCCCGAGCTTGACGGAAAAAGCCTGGACGTATTGAAGGTCCTGGCGGCAAACCCACTGGCCAGCGCCAAGGAAGTGATGCTGGGCACAAAACTTTCATTCGGCAAAATAAGGTCCGTGACCGAACGGATATTTTCAAGCGGCGTCATAACGCGCATACGCCCCACGATAAACCTCAAAAAAATGGGGTACCTCCGTTTCCTTGTTTTCATGAAATTCAGGCCGGATTCGGAAAAAATATGCGGCGATTTCATCTCCATGGCGAAGAGTAACTCGAGTATAGTCTTCATCAACCGCTGCATAGGGCAGTACGACATGATAGTGGACCTGAACGTGAAGGACACGGACGCCCTCCGCAAAGCGCTGTTCGATATCTATGGCGTGCTCGGCGATTTCCTGTCCAAGGCCGACGTGATACCCGTATACGAAGAAATCAAGACGGCGGCGGCCTCGACGGAAGGCAAACCGAAGGAATTCCCCTTCGATTAGGATTTGGAATATTCCGTCAGCCTGCACGGCCCCCCGCAGAACTTCGCGTATTCGCAGCCTTCTTTGCAGGGTTCCAGCGTTTCCAGGTTCCTGCGCCAGATGTCCGACAGCCTGTCCCTTTTCAGGCTTCCGAGGCTGGCGTCGGTCTTTTGGTGCCTCACGCAGCGGTAGGCGCTGCCGTCCTCGCTTATCGTCAGGTCGAAAGTGCCGCCGGGGCAGCCGAAAATCGAGAAGCAGCCGCCGCGGCCTATGTACCAGGAAGTGAAATCGGAATTCTCGCCGTCGGCCGAAGTGAACAGCGGATCGTCCTTCGATATGCGGCTGTCATACATCGGATGGCGCGGGTCGGCGACCGTCATCCGCTTGAGAAGGAACTCATCGGCCCCTCTTTTTTTCGCTTCTTCATAGACGTGCCGTATCTGGCCCCGGTTGAACCGGTTGACCGTCATTATCACGCCCGAATAAAAATCGTTCGATTGCAGCTTGGAGAGGGTGTCAAGCGCGGAATCGTAGGAGCCTTCCTTCTCGCGCAGGAAGTCGTGCGTTTCACGGTCTCCGTCCACGCTCACCCACAGGCAGTCCGTGTTCTTCGCGACGGCGAGCAGCTTTTCTTCGGGTATTTCATAGCCGTTGGTGCAAAGTTGGACCTTCAGATTCCGTTTCTTGGCGCGGTCGCAGACGTTCTCTACTTGCGAGTAGAGGAACGGTTCGCCCCCGAGGAACGTTACTCCGACCACATGGAGCAGCTGGGACTCCATGAACAGCGCGTCAAGCTGCGTCAGATGCAGCTCCGAATGCGTGCTGAAAGGGGCCGCATAGCAGTGCTTGCATGTCAGGTTGCATTTGCCGGTGAGCTCTATGTTCACGTTCACCGGAACGTCGCAGACCCTCCGCCCTTTGTAGGCCTCGTTGGGCTCGAAATAGCATTCGCTGAACATCGAGCCCTTTTTGCTGAAGAACATCGTTCCGAACCTTTCCTGGCGTTCGATGAAATCCTTCCTGTCGAAATCTGCGGCTTCTTCCTTCCGTTTGACCTTCGGGTTTTTGCAAGGAAGGTCAAGCGTCCAGGACATTTTTTCCATTCAAGCTACCTTTCTTGCTTTGTAAAAGGTGTCAAGATACTTTTTTTCGACCTCTTCCAACGGAAGAAACTCTTTCCTTCCGTCCCTGAACTCCACCTCGAGCTGTCCGTTCTGGAGGGACTTCGGGCCGATTATGAGCTTCCTCGGTATTCCCATCAGGTTGGCCTCTGCGAACTTCATACCCGCCGTGATGTCCCTGTCGTCCAGCAGCGGCTCTATTCCGCCGTCGGTCAGGTTCGAATAAATTTCAAGCGCCTTGTCAAGGAACTTCGGGTCCTTCATGCTCGTGGGTATTATCACTTCTTTGAAGGGCGCGATCCTTTCGGGCCAGATTATGCCCGATTTGTCGTTGTTCTGCTCTATGATGACCTGCATTATCCTGCTCACGCCGACGCCGTAGCAGCCCATTTCCATCGTTCGCATCTGCCCGACTTCGTCCATGTAGTCCAGCTTCATCGGTTTGCTGTAGCGCTGCCCCAGCTTGAAAATGTGCCCTATTTCGACCGCCTTTTTCGCCTCGAGGGGCGAATCGCATTTGGCGCACTTCGCCAAGTTGGCCGCTTCATCGGCCCCGAACCTGCACTTCTTTTCGGGGCACGCCAAAACTTTGCTGTCGCCTATTTCGGTCAGCGCATAGAACTCCTCGGAGCCGCCGCCGCCCATCTCGCCGGGGTCGGCCGCCTTTATCACGTAATCGAGATTGCACGAGTCGAATATCCTCTGGTAGGCGGCCCTCATCGAATCGTACGAAGCATCCAGGTCGGCTTCGCCCAAATTGAAGCTGTAGGCGTCCTTCATTATGAACTCCTTAGTCCTCAGAAGGCCCTGCCTGACCGATTCGTTCCTGAACTTGTGGCTGAACTGGAAAAGCGTCAGCGGCAGCTGCTTGTAGGACTTCACGTTGCAGCCCCTGACAAGGTCGCACACGCCCTCTTCGCACGTGGGCGCCAGGCAGTGGTCCTTTTGATCGCTGTCCTTGAGCGTGAACATTTCCTTCTTGTAGATTTCCCAACGTCCGGTCTCGTCCCAGAGCTCCCTCGGCTGGAGCGACGGGGCAAGCATTTCCTGCGCTCCGGTCCCGACCATTTCCTCCCTCACGAGGCTTTCGATGTTGGCTATCACCCTGTAGCCCACCGGAGTATAACTGTAAAGGCCCGAACCCATCCTGTACACAAGGCCGCTGCGCGAGGCAAGCTCGAGGCTCTTGCACGGGGCTTCGGACTCGTTCTGCTTGAACGTCGGTGCGAACAACCTGCTTCTTTTCATCAAATCACCTTTCTGGCGACCGCCACAAGGTCGTCTATTTTCCGTTCGTATCTCTGGCCTGTCCTGGTTTCCTCAATACCCAGCACGCCTTTCTTCTCCTCCCTTTCGCCCGCAAAGGCTATGTACGGGACCCCTATCGCATAGAGCCGCCTTGTTTTCACGCCCAAAGAATCCTTAGTGTCGTCGTTCAGCACCGGTATGCCCTTGGAAATCAGGTGCTCCTGCGTCCTTTTGTCATAGCCGTTTTCGCCTATCCCTATGACGCCCACCTCGAACGGCGCGGTACCGTTCGGCCAGGCGATGGTCATGTTGCCGTTGACTTCTTTCTTGTTCTGATGCGCCATTGAATAGAATATCCTCTCGATGCCGAGCGCATATGATCCCACGCTCGGATATTGCTTTTCGCCCGTAGGCCCGAAATAAGTCAGGTCCATGCTGCGGGAATAAAAGTCCGCCAGATCCATTATCACGCCGACGCTGAGGCATTTGGAATCTTCCTTTCCGGGTATCTTGTCGTCGCCTTCCTCCGTTATGTATTTGAAATCCGTGTAGCCCTCCCTTTTAGGCACGGGCACGACGTTGAGGTTCCATTGCTTCCAGACGGAATCAAAAAGCGGCGCTATCGTGGTCCTGATGGTTTCTTTTATCGAATCGGGACCGGCGTCGATGCTGTACATGTCCAGTATTTCAAATTCGCTGAGCCTGACTATGTTCTTTGAAGTGCAGTTCCTGAAAAGCTTGCGGAAGCCCGCAAGCGTGATCGGCAGGTCCTTGTATGAAATGTTCTTGCACTGGCTGAAGTAGCCGACCGTGGGTTCTTCGGAAGTCGGATAGAGCAGGCTTCCTTCCTTCGAATAGACGAACTCGCCGTCGAACTTGTCGAACCTCTTGCTGAGCTTCCATAAGTCGGCGTCTTGAAGAATCGGAAAGTCCATCAAAGATATTTGCGCCCCGTCGACCTTCCTTGCTAGGTCCGCTTTCACCTTCCTTTCTACCGCCGCTTCGAGGGGCAGTTTCACCGTGCCTCCAGCGGCATCCTTGTCAAAGAAGGAAAGTTCCTGCAAATACTGTGAGATCGGCATGTCCTTCAGGTTCCTGAAGTCTTTCCTTGTCTTGAGCATGTGCGCCGTCATTTTTGAGAGCAGCATTTCATAACGCCTTGTTTATTTTTTTCGCCAGTTCGTCAAGTTCCGCTTCGCCTATCCGTGGGCCGTGCAGAGTAGTAAGATAACCTTCATAAGCCGCCGTGTACGGGGTCTCCTCGTCCGTAGTTTTTTTGACGACCTCGCAGACCGGGTACAGTTTCAGGTGGGCATGTTCCACTTCCATGCCTTCCGCGACCATGAAGACCCTTTCGGCGCCCATCCCGCGCTTTATTTTTTCGCCAGCGGCCCTTGCGGCAAGCACGAGCTCCTTGTAATCGTTCTCCGGCATGCCGAGGACGTCGCTTGAAAAATGCGCCTTCGGCAGGACCACGCTCTGCCCCGGCATGCTCGGGCAGATGTCAAGGAACGCCAGATGCGTTTCCGTTTCGTATACGACATACGCGGGCGTGGCGCCTTTCACAATTTCGCAAAAAATGCAGCCTTTTCTGTAAGACGGTTGCTCCTTGTCGCCCATAATAATGAACTGCACCGATTAACATATAAATACCACTCACGGGTAGTTATTTAAATGACCGTTTCGGCGGGGCAGAGGAATAGCTTTATATGTAACTACTATCAAATAATAAATATGACACATGGCGTAAAATGCGACGAGGACGCGGAAGCCGCGCCGTCCAAAATAAGGTCCATGACGTACACGCTTAACGAAGGCATGCTCAAAGGAATAACGGATTTCGATAAGAAGTTCAAGCTCATCACCGCGAGGTACAAAAACGCGGTGGTGGTGCCTTTCGGGGAGTATGCGCTGATAGTCGCATGCGACGGCGATTGCAGGACCGCCGGTGACAACGGCTCCGGGAAATGCGGGACCGCAAAACCAAACGACGTTTCGGAATTCCCGAACGAATACTGCGTTAAAAACTGCCTGGGCTGCAATTCCTTCGACCCCGAAGAGAGCTTTTCTAAGATCTCCGACGACCTGGCGGCACTGAACTGCCATCTGGCCGCAAAGCCGGGATACGACAGCCAAGGGAAGAAGCAAAGCGGCAGGGACGCCAAGAAGTGAATCGCGTCAGACAACGCCGCTCTCGTCTATCGAGAACAGGCCTTTCTCCGAATCCAATGAAACCCTGACGCCCAACGGCACCGTTATTATCGGGTCGGTGTGCCCGATGTCGGCGTCGGATAGGACGGGGAAATCATGCTCCTTCACATGGGCCAGTATCATCTGCCTGAACTTTTCCCTTTCCTCCTTCGAGTAGCCGAACCCGCGGCCCACTATGAGTCCCCTTATCTTGTCGAACACGCCGGCATTTTCCAGGTCGCCCAGCTGGGCGTTCACGTAGTTCAGCGGCTCGCCTTTTTTGAAATCCTGCCCTTCGGACGTCTCTATGAACAGCATCTTGTTCTTGTAATCGACGTCGAACTTCGTCCCTTTCAGCTGCAATATCGAATACAGGCAGCCCCCGATTATCGGTCCTTCCGCGCTGCCGTTTTTCAGCCAGACGTATCCTCCGTTCTTTTGCAGCTTTCTCGGCCTTTTGAGGTCCTCCTTTTTGAACCAGTCGAGCGTCTCATCCGTCCATCCTGCGGACGGCGCTATTTTTCCTATCGGGCCTTTTTCCGAAACCGCCTTCAGGAAGCGGTCCACCGTATATTGGAACGGCTTCGGGAACTCCCCGAACTGCGTCATCGCGGCGGGCCCGTAGAACGTGACAAGCCCGGCCATCCTGTGGAAAGCGTAATGGAGGTTGCTTATGTCGGAATAGCCGCAAAATATCTTCGGATTGCTCCTGATTAATTTGTAATCTATTTTGGTCAGCAGTTCGTTCGCCGCCAGGCCGCCTATGGTGCATATCACCGCTTTGACGTCCTTGTCCGCGAAGGCGGCATGCACGTCGGCCGTCCTTTCTTCTACCGTTCCCGCAGTCCCGTCCAGGGACTTCCTTGCGGTCGGGAACTCCTTCACGCGGAAGCCCAGCCCTTCGAGCGCCCTTTTCGCATTGTCGACCCTGTGCTGGCAGAGCCCGCCGAGCCCGCTTGACGGGGCAATGACGGCCACGGTGTCGCCCTTTTGGAGCATCTTCGGTTTTATCATCCAAAATACCTGTGAAAGTATTATTGCCGTACAATTTAAAGAGGTTTATTCGACTGGAAAATCGGCTTACCGTTTCTTCGAGCGCGCCTCGCGGAGGGCGAGGTTCTGCTTGAGCATGGCGTTGTAATACTTTTCCTTCTTGGATTCCGTGCAGGCGGGCTTTGTGATGTCGCCGTGCGCCTGGTAGTTCCTTATGCGGCAGTCGCCCGCGCAAAGGTATTCGAGGTCGCAGGCGCCGTGGCAGGACATGTTCTCGACGGACGTTTTTTTGGCCTCGTACCCGAGCTTTTCGACCACGGACGCCACGCTGTCCCTCCTCACGTTGGCGATGACGAGCTCCTTGTAGGGCATGGGGCAGCCGTGCACGTCGCCGTCGGCGCCCAGGATGAGGCAGTTCGCATAGCCGCAGTTGAGTATCTTCGTGTTCCTTCTCGGTTTTTTCCTGCCCCAGCCGTCGGACCAGAGGTTCCTGAGGGCGACGTCCACGCAGCCTTCGGCGTTTTCGCCGCAGGACTGCTGCTTTCCGCGCCCCGTATATAATAGTTTACCGATGCTGAAACTGATGTTCCGGTTCTCCAGCGAGCGGGCGAAGGCTGCCATGTTGTCCCTCACGTCCTCGCAGTTCTTGTCCGAGACCGTTACGCTGACGTTGACCTTGACGGGCGAGCCCTTGAAATAATTTATGGCGCCCTTCGCGAGCTCGAACGTGCCCTTGCCCCTTATGGCGTCGTTGGTTCCGGCGTTCGCGCCGTCGAGGCTTATCTGCACGAAATCGAAAAGCCCCTCTATCCTTTGCGCGGTTTCCCTGTCTCCGATGAGCGTCCCGTTGGTGAGCAGCGCAAGGCGGTGGCCGCGCTGCTTGGCGTATTCTGCGACCTCGAAGAAATCGGGCCTTGACATGGGCTCCCCGCCGCTGAAGGCGAAGGAGGTCTTTTTCAAAGAAGTAACGTCGTCCACGAAGCGCTTGGCTTCCTCGGTGCTGAGCTCAGCGTCCAGTCTTTTGCCCGCGTCCATGTAGCAGTTTATGCAGCGCAGGTTGCAACCGTTCGTGAAGTACCAGTGCACGGCAAGCGGCTCGGTCGCGAGCGTGCGCGACTCCAGCCCGTAAAAGCCGTTGGTTTCTATCTCCTCGAGCAGCCCGACCGTATCGCCCCTCACGTCGGCTTCGGGCACGCCGCGTTTCACTGCGACGGAGCGCTCGGCCTCGGCTATCGTGCTGCCCGCCAAAAGCTCTTCGAAAATATCCGCTTCGGACGGCGGCAGTGCCACCCACGTCGGGTTTTCGGGCGCAATGTACATGGCGTAATCGCCGACCTTCCTGCGCGAGACCTTCTTGGGAAGGCTGAGCGGCCCGTCAAGTTCAAATTCCTTCATTTTCAGCACCCGTGGAATATTTCGTTGAACACGAGATGAGCGAGAGGGCGGGATCATGGGCATACTTCTGCGTAGGCGGCTCCTCCCTGATGTCCACCGTTATGGTCCGCTTGCCCATGTCCTCACCCTAGCACGGTTCGACCAGCGGGACGACGGGAAGGTACTCGCCAAGCCAGATGCAAAGGCTGACGGCATATGTCGCGTGGTTGCCGTTGTCCTCCACGTACGCTCCCCTGTCGAGGTCTATCCGTATGCTTTCATTGCCTTTTTCCATACGACCACCTTTTTTCATTTTCCATCTTTTTCCTTTTTGTTTCCAGCGTTTCTATGACGCCTGCATCGCAGCTGAAAAGCGCAAGCGGGAGCATCTCCAAAAAATCATAAAAGGCCTCCTTGCTGCGCGAGTAGCTCATCCGAGACCACCGAACAGTTTGGCGAAAAAGCCGAGTATCGCTTGGATGAACGACTGGATTGCGGGGCCCAGCCCTGCGCCCAGCACGAACATGCCTGACGGCGACTGCGGCTTGGGCTGCTCGACCTTCGGCTGCTGTGCGGGTTGTGGAGCAGGCTTCGGTTTCTGAACAGGCGTCTGCTCGGATGATTGCTTCTTGGTCACGTTGGTGTTGTTGACGGGCGTCATCGAGCCGCCCCCACCGCCGCCTCCGCTTGGCGGTGCGGGTGGCGTCACTGCGGTTACGGAGAGCCTGCGCGAAACGGAACCCGTGTTGTTATATTCGTCCCTGAAGTCGACCGTGATGTTCCAGACGCCCGCCTGATCGGCCGTAGCAGCGGCAAGATACTGCCCGTTGCCCGACCCTGTCATCGTGAGGTTCTGCGCGCCGGACGGTTTGCTGAGCACGACGGTGACGTTGCTTGGCAAATCGTAG
>Ga0315273_10007904_pt1 | contig 13374 bp, 13 predicted proteins | sample YL17G02_0_MG_FD_205753 | JGI IMG/M metagenome (GOLD analysis project Ga0315273, IMG submission 205753) | Sediment microbial communities from Yellowstone Lake, YNP, Wyoming, USA - YL17G02_0 | ecosystem: Environmental > Aquatic > Freshwater > Lake > Sediment | place: USA: Wyoming | collected... | reverse complement strand
CGAGATCCTCATCTCGACGACGCGTCCGTTCCCGCTGATGGTGGGCAAGGTGGTGGGAATCGGGTTCGTGGCTCTGCTGCAATACACGGTGTGGATCGGGGCCGGGCTCCTGCTGATGGCCGCCCGCGGGTCGTTGAGCTCCGTCAAGGTGGGGCCGGTATCGCTGAGCTTCACCGGCGTCGATCCGTGGCTGTTGGCGGCATTCGGAGTCTGCTTCATCTTGGGCTTCTTCGCCTACGCCGCCCTGTTCGCCGCCGGAGGGTCACTGGTGAGCCGCAGCGAGGACGCCCAGCAGATCACCGGCCCGCTGACCATCATCCTGGTGGTGGTCTTCTTCATAGCTATCTATGCGATGGAGCATCCCGACGGAAGTGTCACCCAGGTCTTGAGCATGGTGCCCCTGGTCAGCCCCATCGTCATGTTCGTGCGCCTTGCATGGGTGCTCCGGCCGCATGGCAGGTCGCGGTGGCGGTGGTCTTGCAGGTGGCGGCTATCTTCGGTTTGCTCTGGATCGCGGGGCGGATCTTCCGGGCGGGCGTGCTGCTGTATGGCAAGCGTCTGAGCCTCTCGGTGGTGGCGCGGGCTCTACGCTGAGCCGCCGAGGGGCCCGTGGCCGCTGGTCGCGAAGTTACCCCCGGGGTTTGACCGGTTGCTGGACTTCCACGTGCATCATGCCCTTGCCCAGGGAGCCGGGCTCGGCTAGGTATCTTTCCCGAGGTGGTCCGTCGGCCTCGAGACCCTGCGCGGCTATCCATTGCTCGAGGCGGGCGTAGACCGTGGGTGATCCGGCCGCCGGCCCGGCGTACTCCACCACCGCCGCGTCGACGGGAGGAAACGTCGTGATCTGAAAGACATCGTCGCCGTTAGGGGAAGACTCTGCGGCCTCTGGTGAGGGCGGCGTGGCGGCCAGCCTGCCGGCGGCGTCGTCGGTGACGGGGTAGCACACGCTGTAGCGGCAGAGTTCCGCCGGCGTCAAGGCAGGGTCGTCGAAGAAAAGCGCCAGGGCACAGTCGGTGGGTTCGGCCGAGGCGGCCGCCAGCCACGAGCGCAGCCGTGCGAATGCGGGCGACAGCTTCCAGTACGGCCCTCGGGTGGTCAGCGTCGCTGCCGTGAACGGGCGCAACGGCCGGATCGACAGCGGGCCTTCGGGGATCGAGATGATGGGCTGGGTCGTCATGGCACCCGGGAATCTAGTGCAACAGGGAATGCGTGTCAAGGGTGGGTAGGGCGGTCCGCTTGGCGAGGGCGGACCGGGTCTGATAGCCTGCCATCGGGAGGGCGAACGGCGTACGGGAGAGGAGGTGCCCATGGCGGAGCTTCCGCGGCTCACGACTCTATCTCACGGGTCCGGCTGAGCATGCAAACTCGGCCCCAAGGACTTGGGGTATGTCATCGCTCAGCTCCCGCCGCCGACCGATCCTGACCTGCTGGTGGGCACGAACACCGCAGACGACGCTGCGGTGTACCGGCTGTCGCCCGACCTCGCCCTCGTGCAGACGGTCGACTTCTTCACGCCGGTGGTCGACGACCCCTACGATTTTGGGCGCATCTCAGCGGCCAACTCGCTATCCGATATCTATGCGATGGGCGCCACGCCCCGCTTGGCGCTGAACATCGTCGGCTTCCCTGTGGGGGTGCTGCCGCTTGACTGCTTGGTCGAGATACTCCGTGGCGGAGCCGAGGTGGCCCGGCTGGCTGGTGTGACCATCGCCGGAGGGCATACCATCGACGACCGCGAGCCCAAGTACGGCATGGCAGTGACGGGCACCATCCGCCCGGGCGCCCAGATAACGAACGCTACTGCCCAAGTAGGCGACCTGCTGGTGCTCACAAAACCGCTCGGCACAGGCGTCATCGCTACGGGAATCAAACGGGGCGTGGCCGAGCCGGCGGTCATCGCAGCCGCCACGGCGTCCATGACAACTCTGAACAAGGACGCTTCCGTCGCCGCGCTGGCGCACGGTGTGCACGCTATGACCGACGTGACGGGGTTCGGGCTCCTCGGCCACTTGTTCGAGATGTGCCGGGGTAGTGGTGTGAGCGCGGAACTGTGGGTCGAGCGGCTGCCGTGGTTGCCGGGGGCCGCCGAGCTGGTCCGCGAGGGCGTGGTCCCGGGCGGCACCCGGCGGAACCTCGAGTACGTCGATCCTCACACGGAGTGGGAGGGCGGGTTCGCCGACTGGGAGCGTCTGCTCATCGCCGACGCCCAGACCTCCGGGGGTCTTTTGATCGCGCTGCCGGAGGCTCGGGTGGCATCCCTCGTACGCGAACTCGAGGAGCGAGGCACACCGGCCGTCGCCGTGGTGGGGCGCCTTGGGTCCGCGGGGGGCCTATCGCTCAGTGTCCGCCGCTCCGCGGACGGCGGGTAGGAAGTCGGTGTGACCGCCGCGGACGCAGCGTCCACCGGCGGCAGGCCGGCGCTGGAGCACAAGTGGTTGGTTCTGGCTACCGTCATGGTGGGGACCTTCATGGGCCCTCTCGACGGCAGCGTGGTCAACATCGCGCTCCCCACCCTCACCGAGTTCTTCGGCGTGCCCATCAGCACCGTGGAGTGGGTCGTGCTGGCGTACCTACTCGGCGTGAGCACCTTACTGCTCACCTTTGGGCGCCTCGGCGACATGCTTGGACTCAAGCGCGTCTATCTGGCGGGATTCGGCATCTTCGCGGCCGGGTCGCTTGCCTGCGCCTTCAGCTGGAGCATCTGGGCCCTGGTGGGATTCCGGGTCGTTCAGGCGATCGGGGCCGGTCTGCTGTTCGCAGTGGGTCCGGCGATCATCACCCAGAACTTCCCCCCTCAGGAGCGGGGGAAAGCCCTTGGCTTCGTGGGTATCTCCGTGGCGGCCGGGCTGGCCGTCGGCCCCACTCTGGGAGGATTGATCATCGGCGTGGCCGGGTGGCCCTGGATCTTCATCATCAACGTGCCTGTGAGTCTCGTCGCCTTCGCGATGGCGTGGCGCGTCCTGCCGGCGCGGGTTCCCCAGGGACAGCGCTTCGATCCGTATGGAGCTGTGCTCTCGTTCCTCACTCTGTTTCCCCTGCTGTTGGTGCTGTCGAAAGGGGAGTCGTGGGGCTGGACAAGCCCGGCGGTCATTGGCCTCGCGGTGTTGGCGGCAGCCTCGGGGGCGTTGTTCGTCTGGACGGAACTGAGGGTGGCACAGCCGGTGCTCGACCTCCGCCTGTTCCGCATCCGCGTCTTCTCGGCCTCGGTGGCCAGCGCTCTCGGTTCCTATATGGTGATGGCCAGCATCATCTTCCTCCTGCCGTTCTATCTCATCCAGGTGCGGGGATTCAGCGTGCAGCACGCAGGCCTTCTGCTCACTCCTATCCCGCTGGCCACCGCCATCGTGGGGCCGTTCTCGGGCTCTCTCTCCGACCGCATCGGCTCTCGGTTCCTGAGTACTCTCGGCCTCTCGATCAGCGTGGTGGGGGTGGTGTCGTTCATGAGTCTGTCGCTCACGACCAGCACTTTGGGGATCGCCGCCAGGGTGCTGGTGCCGGGTATCGGCATGGGATTGTTCCAGCCCCCCAACTCCAGCGCCATCATGGGAGCGGTGCCGAGAGATCGGCTAGGTATCGCCTCAGGGATGGTGGCCACCGCCCGAAATGTGGGGATGGTGCTCGGGATCGGAATGGCCGGCTTGGTGCTCTCGGTGCGCGGGCCGGTGTACGAGCAGCGATTCCTGACGACGCTTCCACCGGACCTTGCGGCCAAGGAGGCGTTCCTACACGCCATGCACGATGCCCTCATCGTTTCTGCTGTGGTCTGCGCGCTCGCAGCCCTGGCCTCGTTGGTGCGGGGGGATACGTCTGTTCGGCCGAGCGGAGAGCCGGTCAGCCCTTCGTGAAGAGCGAGAGGGTGACGTTGGTGCCGCCTCCAGGCGTCTTGCGGATGCGCACCTCGTCCATGAGCGCTACCATCAAGGGCAGGCCGAGGCCCCGGCTGTCGGCGCGCGAACCCCGTTCCGCCTGAGGCACGCGGAAATCTCCGCTGTCGGCTATCTCGAACACCAACCGGTCGGGGTGGAACCACGCGCACAGCTCGAGGGGAGCGTGTGCGCTGCCTGAATGCTCTACTGCGTTGGCGCAGGCCTCCGAGACGGCCACCTTGAGGTCGAAGACGCGTCCCGCGTCGAGCCCGAACTCGCCTCCTACCTCTTCGACGAAGCGACGGATCTCGGCCAGTCTCGCAGCCTGGGGCTGCACACTGAACCGGAGGCAACGACCCCCTTCGCTGCTGGGGTCGGGTCTCGCGGTGGCGTCTCGCATCATCCGCGGAGCTCCTCCAGAGCGCGCGACGCATCGTCCCGGTGGTCGAAGACGCGGAAGCCCGCGCCTGCGGTCAGGCCGACGATCTCGAGGAGCCTGCGCACGTTGTCGTTGGGCGCCAGGACCCCGAGCCACCCACGCCCCCGCAACCGACGGACCGCTCCCAGCAGGACCGAGATGCCACCACTGTCGATGTAGGTGCAATTCTCCAGATCGAGGAGAATAGCCAGCGGGTCGGCGGAGAGGGCCTCCTCGACCGCTGCGCGAAGGGCCTCTGCGCTACCGTGGTCGCACTCCCCGTCGATGACGATCAGCGGCACCTGCGCCAATTGTGAACTCGCGAGCTGCACGTCGGCCTCCCCGTTGCCCTCGAGAGATATGAAGCGGCCGGCCGTCCGGCGACGCTTGCGTAATACCCCGGGGGAACCGAGTCGAATCATGCGGGTGCGCCGGGGGGCCGGGCACACAGCTCGTTTCAGAATTACCCTTCGCTCGGGCCGTCGGCGATTTGGCGCCCGACCCGTCGGCCATCAGGCGCCCGACCCGTCGGCCATCAGGGTGAGAGGTGTTGGAGCGTAGTAATCGCGTATCCGTGTCGGAGGAGCCAATCGATCACCTGGGGCAGAGCGGCCACGGTTTGCGAACGGTCACCTCCACCGTCGTGCATCAGGATGATGGCCCCGGGCTTGGCCCCCGCCTTGACCTTTGCGAGGATGGCGACGGCATCATGGAAAACCGTCCTTGTTGACGATCTCTTCCGGTCCGGCGAAGGGTCGTAGCATCATCGCGCGGTCGTAGAAGAGATCTCGCCGCTCTCGGCGGGCGTAGTCGAAGCTCGCCGCCAAGCTGAGGGTCTGGGTGGGACACACATCCTGGCAGAACCCACAGAAGCAGCACCACTCCATGTGGAAATCATACCGCTCGACGTGGCGTTCGTAGCCGGTGTCGTAGCCAGATACGTCGATGCAGTTGTCGGGGCATACCCGGGCGCACATCGTGCAGGCCACACAGACCTGGGTCTGGCAGCGCAGGCAGCGGATGGCCTCCCGCTGCCCGCCGCCCTTGTGCCAGCCCAACTCCACCTGGCCTCCGGTACGCAGGCGATTCGTGGGGTTCGACTCGGGCATGAGCACCCGCCGTCCCCCGGGACCGAAGTGCTCGAACTCGGGCGGGTTGGGGGCGTACATCTTCTGCAGGTAGTATTCTTGGGGATGCACCGGCGGCCGCCGATCGGCGCTGAGGTCGAGACCTTGCAGGAATCTGTGAACAGAGACCGCCGTCTCGTGACCCTGGCCGATCGCGATGATGATGGTCTTCGGTCCGGTGGCCAGGTCGCCCGCCAAGAAGAGACCGGGCACGCCGGTCTCCCCGGTCCGTGGGTCGCATAGGGGCCGCCCCAATTGGTCGAAGCGGATGCCCGAATCGGCCAAGAAATCGATCTGCAACCCTTGGCCGATGGCGAAGATGACAGTCTCACACGGCAGAACGGTGGTCTCGTCTGAGAACTGGGGATCCCATCTTCCCGCGCTGTCGAAGCGGGAGAGCACTCCCTTGAGCTTCATTCCGGTCACGCGACCACGCTTGACCACGATGGAGTCGGGACCCCATTGGTGCATGATCTCCACACCTTCGTCGAGGGCGCCGTCGATCTCGATGGCCTGTCCAGGCATCTCGTCCCTGGTCTCGAGGCAGGCGATGTAGGATTGGGTGGCTCCGCACCGCAGAGCGCTTCGCGAGCAGTCGGCGGACACATCTCCTCCGCCTATCACGACCACCCGCGGGCCCACCGCGGGCTGCTTGTGCATAGTGTACTGATAGAGGAAGTCTATGGCCGACCACACACCTGTGGCGTCATGGCCCTCGATAGGCAACGTTCGTCCTCCCGAGTACCCCGCGGCGACCACCACCGCGTCGTGCGTGGCGCGCAGCTGGTCGAGGGTGACGTCGCGCCCGACCCTCACGCCGAGTTCGATCTCGAGCCCCAGTTCCACCAGGTCGGATATCTCCTTCTCGACGACCTTGCGGTCGAGACGGTAGAGAGGGATGCTCGTCGCTAGCAGACCACCCGCCAGCCGCTCGCGCTCGTACACGGTCACTCGGTAGCCCATCTGCACCAGGTCGTAGCCCACAGCCAAGCCGGCCGGGCCCGAGCCGACCACCGCGACGCGCTCGGGGCGATGCACCAGACTACGCAGGTGGCCCGGCCGCCGGACCTCCCGGTCGTAGATCTCGTAGCATTCGCGGTGCAACTGCCTGATCGCGATAGGGTCGTCGAGGTATGAGCGGCGGCAGACGTCCTCGCACGGGTTGTTGCACACGTAGCCGAGGACACCGGGCAGGACGTTCCGCCGCCTCACGATGTTGTAGGCTTCGATCGCTCGGCCGGCGGCCACCAGGGCGTTCTGACCCCGGGCGTCGACGTTGGCCGGGCAGCCGCCCTGGCAGGGCGCGATACGGTGCTGGTCATGCAGCCCGGTCATCAGGTCGTTGAACTCCAGGGGGCCGGCGTCGGTCACCGGCGGTGGTTCGTGGTCCATGACGCCACGCAGCCTCAGCGGTCCGCGCCAGCGGGGGGACAGTGAGGTCGGTTCCATCGGGTATTGGATGGTGATCGGAGACGAGATCATCTGCTTGAAGGTCTCGATACTCCCCTTGGCGATGCCGACCCAGGGCCGGATGAGATCGTCCCAGGTCACGGGCGCGTCTCTCGGCGACGCGGGCGGGCCGTCGCGCGGCCGTCGGGTGCCCAGGCGGCCCGCGGACGGCGCCGGACGACGCTTGGTCCGGCATCGGCACGCGACGATGTCCTGGCGACCGTCATCGGTCGACGTCTCCCATCACGGGGTCGAGGGTGCCCACGATGTTGATCAGATCGGACAGCGTATAGCCAACGGCGAGCTGCGGCAGCATCCCCAGGTTGTGAAATGATGCGCCCCGCCACTTCATCCGCCGGGGTTTGATAGATCCGTCGCTCACGAGGTAGCAACCGATCTCGCCTCGGGGAGATTCCAGTCGCGCATACGCCTCGGCTCCGGAGGGAGGTGCGGGCAGGCGGGGAACGCGCGGGGCGATCACGGGCCCGGCCGGCAGATCGGTAAGTGCCTGACGTACGATCTTGGCGCTCTCGATGATCTCGTGGAAGCGAACTTCGGTGCGATCGTAGACGTCGCCGGTCGTTCCCACCGGGATGTCGAACTCGAAACGGTCGTAGATCGAGTACGGCATGTCCCGGCGCAGGTCCCACTTCACCCCGGCCGACCGCAGCACCGGACCCTGAGCGCCCAGACGCCGGGCCTCGGCTTCGTTGAGATGGCTGATGCCCTTGGAACGAAGGTGCCAGATGTAGTTGTCGTGGAAGAGGGTGCGGAAGCGGGGAAGCTCTTCGATCACACTGTGGACGGCCTCATGGGCTTTCTCCACCCAGCCCGGCGGCACGTCGTAGCCCACCCCGCCCAGGCGATGGAAGACGTAGGTGAGCCGGGCTCCGCACAGCTCCTCGAAGAGGTGGACCAGCCGCTCCCGGGCGGCGAAACACCAGAGGAAATAGGTGGTCGCGCCGCTGTCCAGTCCGAGGGCACCGATGGACAACAAGTGGCTGGTCATGCGGTTGATCTCGCCCGTGATCACGCGCAGATATTCGGCCCGCTCGGGAACCTCGATGCCCAGCAGCTGCTCTGCGGCCAGGCAGTACACCCAGTCGTTGTGCGTGGCGGCTAGGTAGTCGGCCGTGCGATCGGTGAAGGCAATGATCTGGTGATAGGTGCGGTTCTCGGCTATCTTCTCCAAGGAGCGGTGCATGTAGCCTATGCGGACGTCGAGTCCCACCACTTTCTCGCCGTCGAGACGGGTGACCAGTCGAAGGACGCCGTGAGTGCCGGGGTGGTGCGGCCCCACGTTGATCAGGAAGTCCTGGACGTCCTCGGGGAGCTGGTCGAGGCCTTCTTCGGGGACGAGGCGCTCGGGGGCGGCCCCGGGTTCCGCCGGTCTGGGGGTGATGTCTGCGCCGAGGGCCGCGGCCGCGTCGGGGACGGGAGGTGCGATATCTCGATCGATCGGCATCTCAGAAATACGGGGGTCGGGTGATGTCGACGTGGTCCACGTAGTCCCGGCGAAGCGGGTGACCTTCCCAACGTTCGGGGTTCAAGATGCGACGCAGGTCGGGATGGCCGGCGAAGACCACGCCGAACTGGTCGTGGGTCTCCCGCTCTTCCCAGTTGGCGGCAGGCCAGAGGTCGCTCACGGTGGGCACGTCGACCCCGTCGCGGGGGATGTAAGCCGCCAGGCGCACCACGGTGCGGGTCTCCATCTCGTAGGTCTGCAGCGTCAGGGTGAAGTGGGCGTCCCAATCGACGCAGGTGAGGAACTCCAGGCGCGTGAAGCCGCTGCCGGCCAAGCACGCGGCCGCGGCGCGCCACGCCGCCGCCGCGACACGCGCATAGAGCGTGCCGTCGGTCTCGGCCCGCTGCTCGATCAGGCCGGCGCCGACTGCGGCCTCGAGTAGCGCCGCTACATCCGCGCGCCGGTCGGGGGCTCCAGGCGCCTCCGGGGCCCCTGGAGTCGCGGACGCGCCCGCTCTCGATTCGGGCCACGGGCTCACCGACTGCCCCCTGCCATCGGCCGGGGCTCTTCCCCCCGGATGATACGTTCGAGCTCCAAGATGCCGTCGATCAGCGCCTCCGGCCGGGGAGGGCACCCGGACACGTACACATCCACGGGCACGATCTGGTCGACTCCCTTCACGACGCTGTATCCGTCGTGGTAGTAGAGCGAGCCGGCGGTGGCGCAGTCGCCCATCGCGATGACCCAGCGGGGCTCGGCCATCTGCTGATAGACGCGATCGACCATGCCCGCCACTTTGTATGTGACGGTGCCCGACACGATCAGCAGGTCGGACTGGCGGGGCGACCCCCGAGGAATCACGCCGAAACGGTCGAGGTCGTAGAGTGAGGCATTGGCCGCCATCATCTCGATGGCGCAGCAGGCCAGCCCGAACATCATCTGCCACAGGGAGTGGCTCCTGGCCCATTCGATCACCTGCTGCACCGAGTGCGCGGCGAAGCCCGGTCCGGTCAGCAGGGGTCCGTAGGGCACCGTCGCCGGGCGCGCGAGGGGCACCATGGGGCCGTCGCGCAGCCAATCCCCCAGCACGGGCGCAGCCGGGGAGCCGGGCCCCTCCTCATCGCCGGGCGCAGCGTCGTCTGACGTTGGGCCAGCGGGTCGCTCGGGCTCGGGGATGACACACCTCCTCGTTCGCGCGGGCCGGCAAACCCTGGTAGAGTTCTTGCCGGCCCCCAATGTCGCGGGGCGCCGGCCTCTCAGAGGCGGCCGGCCAGTCTGATTATGCCGCCGGACAACGGGGTAAACAACCCATCGGCGTTAGCGGCCGGTTCCGGAGCAGTGGTGGAGGCGTGACCAGGGAGTGGTAGGTTGAACGAACCGTACCAGTCGGATGTGGTCTTTCTGGTCGGGTTCGCCCTCGCCGTCGTGCTTCTCCCCCTCGTGACGCTTCTCGCCTTCCGGTGGATTCGGCCCACGCACCCGGGCGGGCTGAAGGCCCAGGCCTATGAGTCGGGCATGCCGCAGGCCTCAGCCCCGCGCAGGCCGTTCCACATGGCCTACTACACTTTCGCTTTGATCTTCATCGTGTTCGATGTGGAGGCTCTGCTCCTCTTTGCGATCGCCCCCGTGCTTCACGACATCGGCTGGCCGGCCCTGGCGGAGGTGGGCGGGTTCGTGGCGCTGGTGGCGGGCGGGCTTTTCTATGCCTGGCGCAAAGGCGTGCTGGTCTGGCGATGAGCACCTGGCTCACTCTGGGCCGAGGCTTCGTTCTCGGCGTGGTGGCCTTCAGCATGGTGGGAGTGATCACCGCCGCCTTCGTGTTGCTGGAACGCAAGGTGTCGGCGCGCATCCAGATGCGCGTCGGGCCAACGCGCACCGGTCCGCACGGACTGCTGCAGACCATCGCCGATCTGGTCAAATTGGTGATGAAAGAGGACGTGCGTCCCGAGTTCGCCGACCCGGTGGCGTTCCGTCTCGGCCCCATGCTCACGGCCGTGCCGGCAGTGCTGTCGTTCGTGGTCATCCCCTTTGGGGCACCTCTGGTGATGCGCGATCTCAACGTGGGCATCGTGTACTTCCTGGCCGTCCCCGGCATGACCGTGGTCGGTCTGCTCCTGGCCGGCTGGGCGTCGTACGACAACTATTCATTCTTAGGCGGATTGCGCTCGTCGGCTCAGTTCATCAGCTACGAGATCCCGCGCACCCTGGCGGTGGTCACGGTGGTGATGCTCGCGGGCAGCCTGAACACCGTCGATCTGCTGGAGGCTCAGAAGACGGTGCCGTATATCCTGCTGCTGCCGTTGAGCTTCGCCATCTACATGATCACCACGCTGGCGGAGGTCAATCGCGTGCCGTTCGACATCCCCGAGGCCGAGTCGGAGCTTGTCGCCGGCTACCATACCGAGTACTCGGGGTTCCGCTGGTCGCTGTTCTTCCTGGCCGAGTACGGAGCGCTCTTTGCTGCAGCGGCCTTCGCGACCCTGCTCTTTTTGGGGGGTGGGAACGGACCCGTGCTGCCCGCGGTCGTGTGGTTCGTGGGAAAGACTCTGGTGGTGGTCTTCGTGTTCATGTGGGTTCGCTGGACGCTGCCCCGCTTCCGTGCCGATCAGCTGATGCGGCTGGCGTGGAAGGTGTTCCTGCCGGCGTCCCTGGTCAACCTGGTGCTGGCGGCTCTGGTGATGATGGCGGTCGGGCGATGATGGCCTCCGACGTGCTCTTCGTGGTCTTCGGGGTGATCGCGGCGGCGTGTGCACTCTACGGCGTGCTCACCCGCTATCTGTTGCGCAGCATCGTGGCTCTGGGGGCGTTCCTCACGGCGGTGGCCGGCGAGTTCTACCTGCTGGCGGCCGATTTCGTCGCAATGGTGCAGATCTTTGTCTATGTGGGCGGCATCGTCGTGCTCATGCTCTTCGCTCTGATGCTCTCGACATCGGGGGAGCGGCAGCCATTGGCCGGATCCGATCGCCGCGGTCTCAGCGCTCTCCTCGCCTACGCGCTGGGCGGCATGTTGGTGTGGGCGTCGGTGGGGGCGAAGTTCCCCGCCGTACTCGACCGACTGCCGGCCAGCGTGCCCTACCTGGGCCGCGCGCTGTTGGGCGAGCAGCTCTTCGCCTTCGAGTTCCTGGGGGTCATCCTGCTGGCCGCCGTGGTCACGGCTCTGGCTCTCGTGCGGAGCGAGCGGCTGTGACCGGCGAGCGGCGCATGAACGAAACTGTGGTCTCGCTCTGCCGGGCGTGCGACCCACCCCGGGCGCGCGACGCGACGGGGGCGGCATGACCCCGGTCTTGATCTTGTCGGGGACACTCTTCGCCATCGGCGTGTTCGGTGTGCTCACCCGGCGGAACGCGATCACCATGCTGGTGTCGGTGGAGATAATGATGAACGCCGCCAACCTGAATATGGTCGCTTTTTCCCGGCTCTATCACCCTGAACTGATGACCGGGCAGGTGTTGGCCATCTTCGGCATCGGCATCGCCGCTTCGGAAGCAGCGGTGGGGCTGGCTCTGATCCTGACCATCTACCGGCGATATGGGTCCACCGATGTGGATCGAGCCGACCTCTTGAAGGGGTAGTGGTGGGCGGGTTGCTGTTGGCGATCCCTCTGGCTCCTTTGGCGGTCTTCGCCGTGCTGCTGGTAGGCGGGGCCTATCTGCGACTGACCGGCGCACCGGGCGCGCGCGCGGTCGCCGCTGACGCCGGCGCCGCGGGTGGGCCGGGCGCAGTCGCCGATCCGCGGGCCGCCGCACTTCGGGTGGCCGCCGGTTGGCTCTCAGTGGTCGGGGTGGTCGCGGCGCTGGTCCTCGGTGTGATAGCCCTGGTGGCCTTCCGCGGCGGCACCGAGGTTGCGCTCTCCGTCACGTGGTTCCGGGTGGGATCCCTGGAGGTGCCCTTCAGCCTGCGGTTGGACGGTCTACAGGGTCTCATGGTGATCGTGGTCGCCGGGGTGAGCATCCTGGTGCACCTGTTCTCGGTGGGCTACATGCATGGCGACCGCGACGTGCTGCTCTACTTCGCCGAGCTCTCCCTGTTCAGCGCGGCCATGTTGCTACTGGTGCTGGCCGATGACTTCTACGTGCTCTACATGGCGTGGGAGTTGGTGGGGGCAAGTTCGTATCTGCTCATCTCCCACTACTTCGAGCGCCCCGAGGCCGCCGCCGCGGGCAAGAAGGCCTTTCTCACCACCCGTATCGGAGACGTCGGCCTGCTGCTGGGCATCTTCGCGCTGGTCTGGCTCACCGGGAGTCTCGACTTCCACACGGTGTTCGCCCGGGCGACCGAGCCCGGCCTGCCCGGTGCCTGGCGGGTGGCGGTACCGCTGCTGATCTTCATGGGAGCGGTGGGGAAGTCGGCTCAGCTCCCTCTGCACGTATGGCTGCCCGACGCTATGGAGGGCCCCACGCCGGTGTCGGCCCTCATCCATGCCGCCACCATGGTGGCGGCAGGGGTGTACCTGGTGGCCCGCACCTACCCGATCTTCGTGGCCGCGCCGCAGGCGTTGGCGGTGGTGGGCTGGATCGGGGCCCTCACCGCGCTGACGGCGGCAACGGTGGGATTGACCCAGCGGGACATCAAGAAAGTGCTGGCCTACTCCACGATCAGCCAGCTGGGGTTCATGGTGACCGCCCTCGGTGCCGGTGTGCCCGCCGCGGCCATGTTCCAACTCTTCACGCACGCCTGGTTCAAAGCCCTGCTCTTCTTGGCCGCGGGCAGCGTGATCCACGCCACCGGCCGCCAGGTGGTGGACGAACTGGGCGGCCTCGGCCGGCGTATGCCCATCACCGCGCTGACCTTCGCGGCCGGCGCTCTCGCGCTGGCCGGGATACCTCCCTTCGCCGGCTTCTGGAGCAAAGAAGAGATCCTGGGCTCACTGGCCGGAGGGCATCCGGCGTTCTTGGGGATGCTCCTGGTGGCTTCGTTCTTCACCGCCTTCTACATCTCCCGGGTGTTCTTCGTGGTCTTCCTGGGGCCGGAGATCGACGCCGAGGCGCCGGTGCACGAGTCCGGACCGGTCATGTGGGTGCCCCTGGCGGTGCTGGCTGCAGCGGCCTT
>Ga0315273_10007902_pt1 | contig 13375 bp, 7 predicted proteins | sample YL17G02_0_MG_FD_205753 | JGI IMG/M metagenome (GOLD analysis project Ga0315273, IMG submission 205753) | Sediment microbial communities from Yellowstone Lake, YNP, Wyoming, USA - YL17G02_0 | ecosystem: Environmental > Aquatic > Freshwater > Lake > Sediment | place: USA: Wyoming | collected... | reverse complement strand
ACTTCCGGATCCGGGTCAATGACCTGCTTCTTTTTCGGTACCAGCATGTAGCCGATGGCCGCGGCCACCGCCGCACTCGCCCACGGAAAGTGGCGAACATGATACAGCGGATTCGTCAGTGCCCGCGCGCCGCGTCCGACGTCGCGGGCATCACACGTTAATTCACGCCGCAACTCAGCCATCCGCCTGCGGATTGCGTCAGCAGAATCATCAGAAGTCACGGCCAACTCCCCAGTACGTCGCGGCCGCTTTAACGGTTACGCGAACTCGCCACGAGCCCCACGATCAGCCCGACCACGAGCCCGGTGCCGAACGCCACGGCGACCGATTCCGCAGGCCGGCGGCGAACCATTCGCTCCGCTTCGTCATAACTCTCGCGACCGCGCTCGCGAAATTGATCGGCATACGGGCGAACCGATTCCGCGGCCTGCCGGAACGCGCCGCCCGCATCCTCGTTGAGCTTGCTAATGATTCGCTCCACGTGCTGCCGGGCCTCGCCCGTCTTTTGCTGCACCAATCCAATGAGCTGTTCGATGTTGCCTTCGACCTCTTGCAACTCGTCGTCGGTCAATTGACCCCAGCGTTGCATCACTTCGCGTTTGAGTTGATTCCAACTCCCCAACATTGTTTCCTGAGTGGTCATAATATCGCTCCAAGCAAGGAAGGAGGTGAAAACGCACCGTTTCCGTCTATCCTTATGCTACGTGCGCGTGGTTCCAAATTCTAGTAGCGAATAATAACTGCGAATTCCGTACCACGCGTTCGCACCACCAGCACTTCCGAGTGCTGGCAGCCCCGCACGGCGACCGACGTTCTTCGCGGCCGATTACTCGACCGCGGCGACGTACAGCACCGCGGCCTGGCCCTGCGGCGTAACGCTGAGGTTCAAGAAGCTGCCGCCGCTCGCTGTGCTGTCGTGGGCCGTTACGCGCACCGCACACGTGGGGTCCGGCGTTGTGTAATTCAGCACTCGCGGCAGGCGGCCCTCTCGCAGGGCGAGGACACTCGCGATCAATTCCACCACGCCGCCGCCGGCGCCAAGGTTGCCGAAGTAGCTCTTGATGGCCACAACCGGCACGCCATCGGCCCGCGCGCCAAACACGGTCTGAATTGCGCGGGCTTCATCGGCATCTCGCTCGGTCGTGCTGAGGCCGTGCGCGTTGATATGGCCGACGTCGGCCGGCGTTTTGCCCGCATCGCGCAGGGCCGCCTTCATTGCCCGTTCAAGCGCTACGTCACATTTGCCGTGGAGCTTAGCATCCGCCACATTCGCGCTGCCACGGCCAAGAACCTCCGCGTAAATCGTCGCGCCGCGCGACTTCGCCGACTCGTACTCTTCCAGCACGACCATGCCGGCGCCCTCGCCGGCGACCATGCCCGTGCGCTCACGGTCGAACGGCCGGCTGGCTTTCGTGGGGTCGCCATTCTCAACGGCCATCTGTTCCGTTTGCAGCGCGTGAATTGCCTGCATCGGCAGGATTCGCGTGCCGGTCGCGCCGGCCACCATCAGGTTTGCATGCCCGCGCTGGATCGTGCGAAATGCCTCGCCGATCGCCAGGTTGCCGGCCGACTCGCGCATGGTCAGCGAGTTGTTCGGCCCGCGAAGATCATTGTAGATGGCGATGTGGCTGGCCGGCATGTTCGGCAGATACTTGAGCATCCACAGCGGGGCCATGTCGCCCAGCCCCTCTTGGCCCCACCGCGTGAATTCGAACTCGCCCCCCGGCGCGCACGTCTTCATTCCGGCCGAGTAGTCCTCCGGCATCGTGAGCATGTAGTCGCTGCCCAGTACAACGCCCGATGCCTCCGGCTCCATCGGCTGTTCGGCAAAGCCCGCATCGGCGATCGCCAACTGCGCGGCGGCCACGGCCATCCGCGTTTCGCGGCACATCACTTTGAGGCCCTTCTTGATGGCCTTCTTCCGCTCTTTCTCGAGCGGCCCGAAGTCGTCGATCTCGCCGGTGAACTCGCGGGCCTCCGCCGCAATTTTAAGCGGCTGCCGATCGGCCGGCATGAACGTCGTTGCCCCCACGCCGCTCCTGCCCGCCATGAGCGCACTCCACAGCGCAGCCGGCGTATTGCCCAGCGGAGAAATCAGCCCCAGGCCGGTGATGACGACGCGGCGGGGGGTGGTGGGGGAGGACATGATGGGGTTAGTTTATCACAGATGGAGCATCGAATCAGCGGCCACAGAATTGGGAATGTCGAATGGGGAGTGGGGAATGCCGAGCTTCGAGTATTCCCCATTCCCCATTAGTACCGCCCTTGAAACGACTGCTGTGGCAAGCTGGCAGCGCGGGCGGTGGCTGGCTCGGCCGATGGCGCGCTCACGCCGGCGCTCTCGACGAACAGCAGGGCATCGGCCCGCGGCGGGCTTTTGAGCATCGGTACCGCGTCTTTGACTGCGTCGGTGACAGGGTTGTTCTTCGTTGGCCCAGGGGTGGCCACGACGCCCATGCTCAACAGCAGCACCTTATCCGTCGGCCAGCGAAATCGTTCGTGCAAGTTCGACGACGTCATCTGCGGCACATCCACTTGCACCCGCTGGTTCGGCGCGATCGTCGTCGGCAGGTCGAGCTTCACGGGCAGCATCTTCTCCACCTGGTTGAGCCGCAACTTCACAACCGCGTCGGCCGAACCCAAGTCGAGCGCCAGCAGCGGGCTGAACTCCATGGAGAACCCTTCTTCAATCGTCCCCATTTCGGGTTGATAGCCGGGCCACGCCGTTTGCGTGATGATCGCGTTGCGAATATAGCTCCGCGGCCGCATCGTCGAAATCACGAACGACTGGCCGTTGTTCACGAGCTGCTGGGCCGAATTGTATTCGCGGTAGTCCGTCCGCCGGCTGAGTTCCGCCACCAGTAGCCGCGCATTTTCCTTGGCCAGCAGCCAACCTTGCACTCCCGGCGATTGCACGGGAATCGGCGTCAACATCGGCAGCGCTTTGGCCCGCCAGTTTGGGTTGCCCACGGTCGCCACGCGAAGCGTGAAGGCATACCCACTCGACGCTGAGTTGACGAAACGGTCCGCGATATCGGCCACGATCGCCTGCATCTCCGGCGTGTGATACACACGCAGCGTCTCGCGGTTGGCGCTCAACAGGCCGACCGGATCGGAGTGCCACGTTTCGTAACCCGTCTCGCGCAGAATCCAATCGACAATGGCCTGCTCGGGCCGCGCGGTGGTTGTCACACGAAGCGTATACGGGCGGATGTCGTACTCGCGCCACACCTGGCCTTTATCTTGCGGCAACGCGACGCTGCCCTTGGTGACGCGGGCCCGCGTGATCCCCGCATTCACGGGCGCGAGTCCATCTTCGACCGGCGTAACATCGCCCGCCGGTTGGCCGTTCGGTGCCGCCGTGCCCGGCTGACCATCGGCCGCCGGCGCAAACGGACTCTTCTTCTGATCATCGGCGCCGCCATAACGACCGCCGCTCGCGCTCGACGCTTTCCAGCCGCTGTCGTTTTGCGCTGCCGCCGACAACGAGAGCACGGCCGCAAACAGCGCGGCGACGATGAACGTGAGAACACGGGATGACGGCATCATGCGCCAGCCTCCTTGCTGAGCACGGATTTTCGACGGAATTGGGCCGCGGAGTATATGCGGGCCGCCGGTAGCCGGCAAGGCGGCTGGCCTTTCGTGCTAGCTATTTGCGAAGTCCCGAAATATCATGGCGTCCGGGCGTCGATCTTTTCCGCATGCACGTAATGAGGCCGAGCGGTGGACGAGCTCACCATCTTGTTCTTGGTGCTGGCCGTCGTGCTGGCCGTTGTGACGGTCGTTGGTCACGGCATCTGGGTGCTGCTGGCGAGCATGTTTGGCGGCCGGCGGAAGTCGACGAATTCGCCAATGCTGCGGCCGGCATTGGGTGGTATTGACGGGATGGCGGCGCTGCGCGCGATGCGGCGGCAGTTGGAAGTGTTCGCGCAGCAGGGCGCGCTAGATGCCGAGACCCGCGCGCCGTTGGCGGCGGTGATCGATGAGCAGGAGCGGCGGCTCGTGCAGAAGGCGGCGAATTTGACGGCGCCGCCCATTGTGCTTGAGGCAGTGGCAGCGGCGACACCGTTAGAGCCGGCGGGCCGTTTGCCCGCGGCTATTGAAACGCCGTCGCCGCCGGTGCCGCTGGCGGAGCGGGCGCGTGTGTATGCGGCGAGCCGCGGGGCCGCCATCAGCGAAGCGCTGGCGGAGCCGGTGGCGCCCGCAGAGCCGCCGAAGCGGCGCGAGGCGCTGTCGCGGCTGTTCGCCGCGTTCATGGAGGAGAAGAATATTCGCTGGGGCGAGCTTGTCGGCGGACTGTTGATCGTCGGTTGTTCGATCGCGCTGGTGATCAGCTTGTGGTCGCAGATCGTTGCGCAGCCGCTGCTGAAGTTCGTATTGTTCAACGGCGTGACGGCGGCGCTATTCGGCGTCGGCGTGTACACCGACCGGCGGTGGAAGATTCACACCACGAGTTTCGGTGTGCTGGTCATTGCGACGCTGTTGGTGCCGCTCAATTTTCTGGCGATCGCGGCGTTCACGCAGGCTTCGCCGCCCACCGATGTTCTGTCATTGGCCGGCGAAGGGCTATCGCTCATCGCCTTTGCGCTGCTCGTGTATTTCGCCGGGCGGATTCTCGTGCCGCGCGAGGCCGTGCTGCTCGCCGCCGGCGTGATTGTGCCTTGCTTGATGCAACTTCTGATCCGCCGTTTCGCCGCGCCCGGTACGCCACTGGTGTGGCTCTATGCACTGGCCGCCGTGCCGATTGTCGGCTACCTCGTCACCACGAGTATCACCACGCGCCGACGTTGGATCGTTACCGCCGGTGGGACAGCCGACCCAGGCGTGCCGCTGTTGCCTTCCCTGGCCGAGGTCGAGGCGAATCGCGTGCTCTTGTTGTTGGGGATGACGACTGCCGCAGCGCTCATGCCGCTTGCGCTGTTATTGCACAATGTGCCGCCGCTGGGGACGACGCTGCACTGGTTGTCGCCGCTCGCCGGCGTATGTGGGCTGCCGGCGCTGTTGACGGGATTGTTGTTCTGGCGGCGGCTGACGGATCGCGCTCACTCGGGTTTGCAGACTGCGGGAATCGGAATCGGCGCACTCGGCGCGATGAGCATGGCGGCCGCGGTCGTGCTGGCCTGGCCCGATCCGGCCACGCTTCTGCCAACGGCGATCGTCACAGCCGCCGCGATGTTTGCCGTCGCAACTTGGTTCGCCATCCCGGCCGCCCACGTGCCGGCCGGCCTCGCGATCGCCGCCGCATGGCTAACCGGCTTCTTTCTATTGCATGGCGACATCGGCTGGACGCTCGACGATTCGGCCTCGATCAAAAAACTGTTCCTCTCCGCCACAAGCGGCCACGTGCTGGTCCCGCTGGTCGCAGTATTTGGCGGACTCGCCGAGTGGCTGCGTCGCTTGAATCGGCACGACGCAGCCAAGATGTACGCGCTCGTTGCCGCGGCGACTGCGACTGCCAGCCTGGCCTTGGTCATGTGGTTTGGCTTCGCACAAAGCGGCGACCCGGCGAACGCCACCTGGACGCTCGCAGTTTACGCGCTGGCCGCCCTCGTCCTCGCGATTCGGCTCAATCGCGCCGGCGCCGCGCGGATCGGTTCGGTACTGCTCCTCGCGGCGTTGGGGCAGGGCATCGTCTTTCGTTGGAATCCATCGTGGCAATTGCAGCAGCCCTGGATCGTCGTGCTTCTCGCTCACGCGGCGCTCGTCGGCCTCGGTTGCGCCGTGCTTCGAATCGTAGCGACGAAAACGCTTACGGCATCGGCGTTCACCGCCGCACGCAGAGCCGAAGTGCTGCGAGTCCTCGCCTTCTCGGCCCTGGTCACTTCGCTGGCCGCCGCGCTCTGGATCATCGCCACTTGCCATGCCACGTCGGCAACGACGTTGAGCATTGAGTTGGCGTGGCTGGCCGGTGTATGGTTGATTTTGGCGGCCCTCGCCGAATCGCCGGCGCTATTCACGGCGTCGCAAGTTGGCATCGTCCTCGCGATTCTCTGCGGCGTGACAGCGGCCGTCGAAACGCGGCCGTGGTACGCATCGGCCCGGCGCCCCTGGCTCGATCCGTGGTTTCTCGAGGCCCAGGGCATTGGCCTGGCTATCTATTGCTTGGTGCTGAACGCCGTCCGCTGGGGAATCGGCCGCGAACTCGCCCGCGACGAAGATGCGAACGTCATCGACATTCCGCGGCCGCCCCGCTGGCTCGCAACGGCCGCGCGGCTGCTCGATCCGCCGTGGCCCGCGGCGAATCGTGTGGTGTCGATCAGCATCGCGGCGATTCTGGCGCTCATCGCCACGTATGCGGTTTTGCCCGGCGCCGCGCAGGAATTGTCGCGCACCGAAGTCGTCGGCAGCCGGGTCGTCTCGCCGATCGAGCAGTTCCAAATCCTCGGCATCCCGCACGCACACGCGGCCGACCGCGGCGCCTGGCTCTTGCTGGCGGCTGTGGCGATTGCCTTTTCCGCCCAGTTTCCAAAGTACTTCGCCAACTGGCGTCGGGTCGGTCTCGTCGCCGTCGGCGTGGTGATGTGCCTGCTGCTGGCCGCGCGGTGGGAATCGCAAGTGGCCGTCGCGTCGGCCCTTCGCTGGCTCTCGGCGGGCTTTTTGGCGATGGCTTCGGCTGCGGCCTGGGCCGTGGATCGCGCGGCTGTCCGTCGTCGCGCAAGCCCGGGTGCCGCGGCCGCTGAAGCGGCCTCGCCGTCAAACCGCAATTTTCGCGAACTGCTGGTTGGGTTCAACGTGTGGGTGTATGCCGCCATGGGCGCGTATGTCGCTCAGTCGGCGCTCATGCGCTCCACGATGGATGCCAACGTGCAAAACTTGTGGCCCTGGGTTGTTGCTTGGGCGCTGCCGCTCGGCTTGGCGGCGCTGGCTTTTGTCGTCGCGGCAGAGTTCGAACGGCGAACAACGGAGCGGCTGGCCAGCCGTTCGGCCGGCGCCTGGGTGCTGCAATTGCGCTACGTGATGATGCTGTTGGCGATCGCCCCCGCGGCCGTGCTGCTGACGTTCGTGGTTGCCAAAGCCCTGGACGGGCAGCCGCTCGTAGGCCCGGACCCGGCAAGCTGGTTTCGCCAAATCGGCTTCGAGCTCTCGTATGGCGCACCGCTCGTCGTTGTTGCACTCACGTTTATTGGATATGCAATTCTTGACCGCTCAAGCCCGTTCGCCTTCGCGGCCGGGCTGTTGTTCAACGTCGTGGCGACGATTGTCGTCCTGCTGCGGCTGGCCCGCGGCAACAGCGCGCTGGATGCGGTGGCGTGGATCAACGTCGCGCAAGTGAACGCGGCGGTCGCGGCGGTCGTCGGGCTGGTGTGGATGGCGGCAATTGAGTGGCAACGGCGAGCTCATTCGAGCCGAGAAACGCGGCTACGTGGGCCGCTCCTCTTAATCACACAAGTCGCCCTCGCCGCCGCGCTGTGTGGCACGTTTCTCGTCCCCGCCACCCTGCGCTTGGCGATCGAGTGGTCGCCGCTTGGGACCGTACCCAGTTGGGTCGCCGCGGCTGGCAGTCCACTCGGTTGGTGCGGAATCGGCTTGGCAACCGCGGCGGCCGTCTGGCTGAATGGGCGACGCGCGGTGGGCCAGCTTTCCGTCGCGATCGTCGCCGCCGCGCTGGTGAGCATGATTGCCCTCACCGTGCTGCGGCAGGGTGGTGGCGATTGGCCCGCCTACCACATACTCTTGGCCGGGTCTTGTATCGCGGCGTGGCTTTTGCCAACGGCCACGGGCGGCGCCAACCGGATGATTGCCGGATCGGCCGAGCCCGATCCGGCCAACGCCTGGTCCGCGTGGCCGGTGCGCGCTTGCGATATCGCTGCCGTGTGGTTGGCCATCTGGGAATACAGCACGGCCGCATCGTGGTGGGTCGTCGGCGGATTGTTGGCGATCGGCGCGCGGAACATCGTCGCGGCTTGGCGCGACGGTCGCCGCGGCACGATCTGGCTCGCCGCGGTGCTCAACGTGTTTGCGGCGAGCGTTTGGTGGCTCGACATTCTCAAAAAAGCGGCCGCCATGCGAGAAATTGGCGACTTCTTCGCCTTCCTCTGGATCGACGTGTTGGCCGTGGCCGCGATGGCCGTCATTAGCGTATCGATCGAACGCCGGTGGAATGACCCGGCAGCCGCGGCCCGCCGGAGGCCGCGCGGAATCGCCTTCCACCGCTTCGCCGCTTGGGCGATCGTCGCGGTCCTCCTGCTGACCACCGCTGCCGGACTCATCGCCGATCTGTCGAGCGATTCGTTCGCCGTCAATCAACCGCTGGCGTGGGCCGCGTGGTTGGCCGCGGCCATTGTTGCCGCCGCGTGTTTGTGGGACTCGGCCATTCGCTGGCCAGTGCCGTGCCTGTATTGCGTCGGCCTCATTGCCGTCGGCATGTATCTCGACGGGCTTGATCTGCGCTCGCCTCTGTTCCACTGGGCGCTGGCCAACGCGCTGGCCGCGTACTCGCTGGCCACGAGCGGGTTGTGGAGCGTGCGCGACCGGCTGCGCGACTTGGCCGCGCGCGTGGGTGCGCCGGTGGCTGCGCAAGCTAAGCCGCAAGCGGCTGGGGAGAGTTTCATGGGCCGCGAAGGTGGTGGTCACCGGTGGCTTGTGGTGGTGAACTTTTTCGTCGGCATCGTTGTGCTGCTGCTGGTCGCGCGGATCGAACAGGTCGTGCCCAGTTTCACACAGCGGATGGTCGCCGCGTATGCCGTCGGCGCGCAGGCATTCGCGCTCGGGTTGTTGGCCCGCGGCGCGGTGCGAACTTCGTTGCAGTATCTGGCCCTCGTGTGGGGCGTGCTGTTTGCCGCGGCGTTTGCCTGGGCTTGGGTGCCTCCGGATTTTGCCGCACCCTGGCTGCATCGGCTGGTCGTCACGGTAGCCGCGCTCGCGGCCGTCGTGGTGGTGTACGGCTTCGGTCTGGTGAAGTTTTTGAAACGCGAGAACGAATGGACGCGCGCCGCTGCGAGGCTCGTGCCGCCGTTGGCTGCCGTGGCCGCCGCGTTGATATTCGTCGTCCTCGGAATCGAAGTCCGCGCTTTCGTGCAGCACGGCAGTGTGCCGATCGCGCCGGCGGCGTTGGTGGCCGTTATCGTGGCCCTGGCGGGGCTGGCCGTGGCCGCGCTCGTCGCCGCGCTCGTGCCCGGACGCGATCCGTTGGGCCTCAGCGAACGTGGGCGCACGCTGTACGTGTATCTGGCTGAAGGACTCGGCGCGCTCCTGTTTCTGCACATTCGCGTCACGATGCCCTGGCTGTTTACGGGCTGGTTCCAGCAGTTTTGGCCACTGATCGTGATGGCCATCGCGTTCGTGGGCGTCGGCTTCGGCGAACTGTTCCAGCGCCGTCAACAACGCGTGCTCTCGGAGCCGCTCGGAACCACCGGCGCGATTCTGCCGCTGTTGCCCGCCCTTGGGTTTTGGGCGGTGTCGAGCCGGGTGGATTATTCGCTGCTGCTGCTCTCGATCGGCGTGCTGTACGCTGCGCTCAGCGCGCTACGGCGGTCCTTCCTATACGGCGTTTTGGCGGCGCTCGCCGCGAACGGCAGCTTGTGGTACTTCCTGCACCAGCGCGAAGGCCTCGATCTCACGGAGCATCCGCAACTGTGGCTGATCCCGCCGGCGCTCTGCGCGCTCGTGGCCGGCTACATCAATCGCGAGCGCCTTGCGCCGCAGCAATCGGCCACCCTCCGCTACGCCTCGGCGATTGTGATCTACGTTTCGTCCACAGCCGATATTTTCATCAACGGCGTGGCCGACGCGCCGTGGCTGCCCGCCGTGCTCGCCGGCCTCTCGATCCTCGGCGTGCTGGCCGGCATTCTGCTCCGCGTGCGGGCGTTCCTTTACCTGGGCACCGCGTTTCTGGTCGTGGCCCTGATGACGATCATCTGGCACGCCGCCATCGAACAACAGCGGACCTGGATCCTGTGGGTGGCCGGCATCCTCACCGGCGTGCTGATTATCGCTCTGTTCGGCCTGTTCGAAAAACGCCGCGACGACGTGCTCCGCGTCGTCGAGCAACTCAAGCATTGGGAAGCGTAGCAGCCCGTAGAAAAACTTGTAGCTGGACTCTTTGAGGCCGGCAGGTGCGGGTTCCTTGCCGAGACACGCCGAGGTCACAGACCTCGGCTACAGTCACATTAGAGCAAGTCACCGATCCATGTAGCCACCGAGAGTACAGAAACCACAGAGAGGCCGTCTGCACCGATTGCACACCGACCCTCCTCGTTCACGCCAGGTGACGATTGGCCGCCGCTTCCGCCATTTGCTTCAAGGCCACGCGGTCTACCTTTCCGACGGCGTTGATCGGCATCTCGTCAATCACAATGATCTCATCGGGCGCCTTATAGCCGACGCGGGCCCGCGAGAACTGAATCAGCTCCGCCGTTGTCGGCCGGCCGGCACCCGGCCGAAAGGCAACGTACGCGCGCACGTTCTCACCATGCATCGAATCGTGGATGCCGATCACGCCCGCGCTGGCGACGGCCTCGTTTTCCAACAAAGATTCTTCCACCTCCTGCGGACAGATGTTCGAACCATCGTGAATGATGATTTGCTTCTTCCGGCCACGGAACCAAACGTAGTTCTGTTCGTCGGCCGCCACCAGGTCGCCCGTATCGAGCCAGCCGTCGATAATTGTTTCCGCGGTTGCATCGGGTCGATTCCAATAGCCGATCATGTTGCTGGGGGACTGGATCCACAGCCGCCCGGGCGTTTTGGGGGGCGGCTCGGCGCCGTCGTCGCCACGGATCGAGGCCGTGAAACCCGGCGCCAATTGGCCAATCGAACCGATCCGATTCAGCGCGGCCGTAGGATTGATCGTGGACGTGCCCGTTTCGGTCATGCCATATAATTCCTCGATGGCGAACCCCGTCACATCCATGAATTCGCGCTCCAGCTCTGCCGAGATTTTGTCTCCACCGGAGATGCATCGACGAATGGATTGAAAGTCTTCCCGCGTTGCTCCGTGGTCGCGCACCAGGCCAAAAAGTGGGGCGGGTAGCATGCACAGCAGCGACGGCCGCGTCTTGCGGAGCAGCGGTAGTATTTCGTCGCCGCCGAAGGATCGCGCGATCGCGACACAGGCCCCGGCCGCCAACCCGGCGAACGAGAGCGATGACGCGGCAACGTGAGAGGCCGATGTCGCGGGCAGGAAAACGTCCGCCGGAGTTATCGCGAGACCGGCAATGGCGCTGGCCACCATCCAACCAAACGTTTCGTGCGAATGAGTCACGCCCTTCGGCTTACCGGTGCTGCCCGATGTGAAAAAGATAATTGCGGGCGCTTCGGGCCGCGGCGGCGGCAAGCTGGTCGCCGGACCCTCCGACGTCATCAACTCCTCCAGATGGCGGTCAGCACCACCCTTGGAAGCATAGCGGATGCGGCCCAGAGGAAGCCGAGAAACTTGTTCGCTCGCGGCCAGCACGTCGTCCCGCTCGGCGTGCGCGACCAACAGCGATGCGCCGCTGACTTCCAGAGCATGATCGATCTCCGGGGCCTGGTAGCGATAGTTGAGCGGCGTCGCGGCAAGCCCGGCCTTGAAGCAAGCCAAGTAATGGACAAGCAGCGCCCCGCAGTTGGGTAACAGCGAGGCCACACGGTCGCCATGAGCGAGGCCCAACGCCAAATACCGCCCGGCCAGCCGAGTGGAAGCCTGGTCCAGTTCCAGCCACGACCATGTTCGTTCCAGGGAGACCAGCGCCGGCTCGTTCGGCTTGGTTTTCAAGCCAACGTCGAGCAGATTCGCGAGCTTGATTGGCCGTTCTAGTTTCGGTCCGGCAATCGCCACGGGAATCCTCTCTACACTTAAGTGCCAATCCCAGGACCGACGGAGACTGTCCCTTTTTTCGAGTCAAAAAATGCCCTTACTTTGCCGCATTCGCCGTTTGACCGAAGTTCGCTTTCCACAACTCATAATCCGCCTCGTCGACGCGACCGTCGCGGTTGCCGTCGGCTCGCAAATCGGTAGTTGAATCCTTGGCGTTTCTCCACACGACTTCATCCGCGGCGTCCACTGTGCCATCGAGGTTGTAATCGCCGGGGATCGCCACGCGCAGGTCTTGCGCGGCATCAATCAGCGAAGTCGGTATCGGCCCCAAACCCAACAGCGACAACGCCAGGTTCCCCGTGTCGCCGTTGCGAATCGGCTGCTTATCGATCGCGTAATCCACGCGTGCTTCACCCGGCTCCATCCGCGACTGGCCGTTCATCGCGTACAGGTCGCCGTGGGCAACCCCGGCGCCCCACGCGAAAATCGGAATCGTGTAATTCTCCCGCACTGCCGGATCGTCATGACCCAGCGCCCATCCGCCGTGGTCGGCGGTCAGAATGATTGCCGTCTTGCCCTTCAACTGCGGGTCGGTTTCCACAAAGCGAAATACATCGCCCAAATATCCATCGACGCCATGCACCGCTTGCCGATAAGTGCTGCTGCCCCAACGCGTCGCGTGGCCCGCCGAATCGGGGTCGCGATAGTGGACAAAGGCGTAATGGTAATGCTGGGCCGCCATCTCCTCGACGAACCGCTCATTCAGGCCTTGCGAATATCGCGGCGGGCCATCATCCGCGGCAAGGAACTTGTCTATCTTATCGCGGCCTCGTGCGCTCGGCGCCCCGTTCGTCTCGTCGTAACTTTGATCGAAGATCGCGAACTTATCCTTGGAAGCGTACAGTGCCGTCGAGAGGCCCGCATCGTGGACCACATCAAACACGCTGGGAATGTACCCGTCCTTGTGCAACGTCGCCCGCTTCTGCGGGCTGGAATTCTCGGTCCAGTTGTGGAACGGCGCGTTGGGCAGGCCCGTTGGCCGGAACACCGGCCGGCCCGTGAGCATTGTCGTATGGTTGGGCAACGTCACCGTTTCGCTATAGTCCGTGCGGCCGTTGAGCGTCCACGCGCCTTCATCCTCGAAGCGCTTGAAGTTGGGCGCCTCGCCCGCGTCGATCAGCGATTGCAAAATGCTGTCATTGAGCCCATCGACGCTGATGTGGATGACGTATTCAGCACCGAGAGTCGGCGCGGAAGCCCACCCGAGAAAAACAATCATCGGGAGACACATAACGCAAGCGATGCGGCTGCAGGACGAGCCGGCGCGAGAATGGACTACCATACGGGCGGGATTGGGGGGGTGGGTCGAATCATTCAGCCGACGGGCGACGCCGGACCGCGAGGCCCATTATAACCCCGATCGAGAGCAGCACGAAGCCCGCCGGCTCGGGCACGGCGGATTCCAAGGCGGAAGGCGGAAGGGGTAGGGCGGAAGATGCGCCGCTGCCGGCAGTTTGCCCAAAGTGGGCCCGCCAGATGTTGTAGTCGTCCGGTGAATAGATGCCGCCCGGGTTCTTGCGCCACACAACGTAATCGGCCGCGTTCACCGCGCTATCGGCGTTGAAGTCGCCGGGGAGG
>Ga0315273_10007900_pt1 | contig 13376 bp, 10 predicted proteins | sample YL17G02_0_MG_FD_205753 | JGI IMG/M metagenome (GOLD analysis project Ga0315273, IMG submission 205753) | Sediment microbial communities from Yellowstone Lake, YNP, Wyoming, USA - YL17G02_0 | ecosystem: Environmental > Aquatic > Freshwater > Lake > Sediment | place: USA: Wyoming | collected... | reverse complement strand
CGGAACTCGGGCTGCCGCAGCCGCACCGCGGCAAACGTTCACGGCACTGGACCAGCGGCGAGCCTTGACGGATCAATTGATGGAGCGGGTATGCGACCCCAAGGCGTCGTAAATAAGTAACATTTACATCTACCATCCGGATGTGTTATCAAGTTGGGCATGGACACGGATGCCCAACTCGCCCAGTACTTTGCTGGCATGTGGCCGCATCTGGACGAACACACCCGGCGCCTGGTGGCCGCCAGCCAAGCTTTGGAACTGGGTTATGGCGGCATTTCGCGGGTCAGCCGCGCCTGCGGCCTGTCGCGCGTCACGTTGACCAAGGGCGTTGAGGAATTGCAGGCCGCGCCGCTGGCCCCGGGCCGGATTCGCCGCGAGGGCGGCGGCCGACACCCGTTGACGTCCAACGATCCCGGCTTGGCGCCCGCCTTGGACGGCATGATCGAGCCCACGGCGCGCGGCGACCCGCAGTCGCCCCTGCGCTGGACCTCGAAGAGCGCCCGCACGCTGGCGGCGGAACTGACGGCCCGGCGCCACCCGGTCAGCCACACCAAAGTCACCCAACTCCTGCGGGAGGGTGGCTACAGCCTGCAGGGCAACCGCAAGACCGAGGAGGGGGACGATCATCCCGATCGCGACGCGCAGTTCCGGCATATCAACCGCGCCGTCAAACACGCTTTGCGGGCGGGCGAGCCCGTCATTTCCGTGGACACGAAGAAGACGGAATTGATCGGCAATTACCAGAACCAGGGCCGCCAGTGGCGCAAAACGGGGACGGCGGACAAGGTCAACGGACATGACTTTCCCGGTCCCGAGGCGCCCCGCGCCTATCCCTACGGAATCTACGACCTGGGGCGCAACGCCGGCTTCGTCAATGTGGGCACGGACCACGACACGGGCGCGTTCGCGGTGGCTTCGATCCGCGGTTGGTGGCGCGCCGAGGGCCGCCGCCTGTATCTGCGCGCGCGGCGGCTGCTGATCGCCGCCGATGGCGGTGGCAGCAACGGCTGGCGCCCGCGGCTGTGGAAATGGGAGTTGCAGCGCCTGGCCGACCAGACGGGGCTGACGCTGACGGTCTGCCATTTCCCGCCGGGCACGAGCAAATGGAACAAGGTGGAGCACCGGTTGTTTTCCTTCATCTCGTCCAACTGGCGCGGCGAGCCGCTGCGCGATTACGAGACGGTGGTGCGGCTGATCGCCGGGACGACGACGGCCAAGGGCTTGAAAGCGACCTGCCGCCTGGATCACCGCAAGTACCCCGTTGGGCGCAAGATCACGGATGAAGAGTTTGCCCAGGTCAATCCGAAGCCCGACAAATTCCATGGCGAATGGAACTACGCGATTCATCCAAGCGACAAACGTTAGTTGTAAATGGTATTTATTTACGATGCCTAAGCGGCCGCCCTGGCTGGTGTGCCGTGTTGCGCGATGCGTGGGGGGCCGGGCGAGCGACCAGCCAGATCTCGGATTTCCCGGCGAGGCTCCCGATCCTACAATGGGAATTGATGCGGCGCCTTCGAGTGTACTCGGATACTTCCGTCTTCGGCGGATGCTTCGACGACGAATTTGCCGAGGCGAGCCGGACCTTTTTTCGTGATGTCGCCGCCGGCCGCTGCGTTGTCGTGATTGCCGATGCGGTATTGCGGGAACTCGCACTCGCGCTAGAGCAGGTGCGGGGAATGCTGAAAGGCTGTCGGCGGACGCTGTGGAGCGAATCACCCTGACTGAAGAGATCGGCAGGCTTCGGGATGCCTATGTCCGCGAGGGAGTGCTTGGGCGCGCCAGCAGGAATGACGCAGAGCATATCGCCGGTTTTGAGGCAGTGAACCTCCTTCACGGCTATCGGCCGATTCGAATTTACTCGCCGCGGGAGGTGGTGGACTGATGAGTAAGAAGAAGGACTTCGACTGCGTCGAGATGAAGGCCAGAATCCAGGCGCAATTGATCGAGGAAGCCGAGCGGCTGGGCGAGGAAGAGGCGCGCCGCATGCAATGGGAACGGGCGCTGCGGTCGCCGGCGCTCGGCGAGTTCATCGAGCGGCTTCAAGAAAGAGCGCCGGCGAAGACGCGCTGACTCGAGTCGCCCAACCGCGGCTACTCCGGCTGGGGCGATGCGCGGCCCGCGGAATCCGCCGACCCGCGCCGGTACAGCAGCGCGCCCACGCCCGCGGCGGCCAGGCTGACCCCCGCCCCTCCCAGCGCGTCGGCCAGGTAGTGGTAGCGGCCGTAGACCGCGGCCAGGGCGACGGCGCAGGCGATCAGAAAGAACGCCAGGCCGGCCCGCTTGCGCTCCGGCCAGGCGAGCCACATTCCGAAGGCGGTCGAGAGCCCGGTGGTGACGTGGCCGCTCGGGAAGACGCTGGCGCGGATGTCGAAGTGGTTCAACAGCCACAGGTTGAGCGCCCGGCCGGCGGTCAGCCAGGCCGGCAGATCCTCGCCCGGGAATCGCAACCGGGGATCGGTCGAGGGGAACAGCGGCATCAGCGTGTCGGTGGCGAAGGCCCCCAGCAGCAGGACGAACAGGAAGCGTTCGGCTCTCGGTCTCTGGCCGCCGGCGTAGAGCACGGCGAGCGCCGCTATCGGCAGGGTGTACAGCAGCCCATAGCAGACCTCGAGGGCAAACGGCAGCAGCGGGCCGAAGAATTCGATCGCCGCCGTGAGCCCGAGATCGCGAAACAGAAACCGGTCCAGCACGATCCAGGACCCCTGGAAGCTGTGGATCGCGACGCCATCCCGGACCCAGTCGACGCTCCAGTAGGCGATGAGCAGGAACGGGAGCGCCAGCCAATCCCGGGCCATGGCGAAAGCGCGGCGGCCGGTGCGCGTTTCCGCCAGTGCCAGCGCGCAACTTCCCGCGCCCGCGAAGATCGCAATGGCGGCCAGCCAGGTCCAGTGCGCGCGAGGCGCGGTGCGCACCGCGGCAAAGCCGAAGTAGGCGATCAGGACCCACTCGCAGGGCCGCAGTCGGAAGGACCGGCTCACGGAGCGGTGATCCTCCCGGATCGCTCGAGTTCGGCCGCGCGGTTCGTGAGCGCGATTTCGCCCGCCGCCGGCCGGGCTTTGCCATCGTCGCGCAGGACGTCCACCTGCGAGCGCGCCAGTTCCTTCACCAATCGCTGGTCTTCCGGCGCCAGCGCGAGCGCCTCCCTCCACATTTTCACCGCTTCCCGATGCCGGCCCATCAGCCGGTGCGCCTCCCCCAGCCGTTCGTAACGCTCCGCCGAGAGCGGCAATTCGGCGAGACGTTCGAAGGCCACGCGCGCCAGCTCGTAGTAGCCCAGCGCCTTCCAGTAGACGGCGCGCGGGCCGCTGAGTTTGGCCGCCGCCTCGACCGCCTGCCAGTAGCGCTGGTCGCGCAGCTCGCAGTCCGGCGCTTCCTTTCCGCAATCGGGCGGAGGCAGTTTCTCCTCGCGGGCCTGTTCGGTCTTGGCCCAGTCGTCGTGGCCGCTGGCGCTGTAGATCTCGGCGATCGCCCCGTGGACGCCGCGCAGTTCCGGCTCTTTGTGCAACGCTTCGCGATAGAAAGTGAAGGCGGACTCCAGGCGGCCGGCCTCGGCCCGCTCGCGTCCGGCCAGCGCCCACCAGAAGGCGGAATCGGGCGTGCCGCGGCCGAGCTCGGCCAATGCCCGCCGCGCCAGTTTCACGTAACACGTGCCCAGCCCCTGCCACCCGCGCGGGTTCGAGTTCTCCATTTCCACCAGGCGGAAAAAGCGCGTCGCGGCCTCCTCGAAGCGCCCGAGTTCGAACAGGGCCTCCGCCAGTTCCAGCGCCGCTGTGTGGTTGGCCGGCTCCGCTTCCACCACCCGCTCCAAAGGCTGTAGCGCCTCGGCGGGCTCGCCGAGTTTGCGGTGTGCCGCGCCCAGCAGCAGCCACGCCAGCGTTGTTTCCGGTTGGAACTTCACCACCGCGCGGAACTGGCTGACGGCCTCGCGAAGCTTGCCCAGAGACTGCTCGGCCAGGCCCAGGTTCAGCAGCAATCCCGGGTTGTTCGGGTCCCCGCGCAGAAGCTCCCGGTAGAGCGTTTCGGCCTCGCTGAAACGTTCCTCGAGCATGGCGCGCGCCGCGCGCTCGGACCTGGCGGCCGCATCTTCCTGGCCGGCGGCGAGCGCGACGATGGCAAAACAGCACAGCGCGCCAATCATGATCGGAGAAAAACCCCTTTCAATATAATGACCTTTTCGCGAGACGCCGTGGGGGCGGCCGGATGGGCAACCCGCGTTTCTCGACGGGCCGGTGGGGGGCCCGTACTACCATCCCGCGGAATCTTGTCGCGGCTATGCCGCGCCTTGGGACATGACTCCTGGCTTGTCCTGTTGGCCGAGGTTCGCTTTGGGGGCTGGACAAGTCAGGAGACAGGAGCGGCCCATAAGGCTGCGGATCTTGCGGGGTGGAAGTCCCCGTGTCGTCAATTGCCTGTATTCGGACGACTAGCATAACCTCGGCCACGGTGCGGCCATAGCGGTCGGTGTCGCGCACCTTGACGGTCACAATCTGGCCGAACGCCAGGCCGCCGGCGTATTCCTTCGATCGAGTGCCGAACGCCTGGCCCTTCTCTGGCGCGTCGATGCCGTGAAGGCGAATGCGAACCTGCTCCTGACCGCGGAGGACGGTGAGGGTGTCGCCGTCCTGGGCCGAGACGACGCGGGCCTCGAATTCGCCGGCGGCGAGAGGCAGCAGGGAGAGGATCACGAGGGCAAATCGGGCGGTGATCATTGCTCAGAACCAGTGCATGTCGAAGGCCACCGTCAAACTGCCAGAATAACGGCCAGTCGGCCGCAGGGCCGACGAGCGAAGTTCCATTCCGGCGCGCCGCGCAGTCCCAGATTGGTCAGCCGAACACATCCTGGGCGCGGCAATGCAGGTCGTCCTTCGACGGCAGCCAGCGGGGGTCCGCGGGGGCGGCCGCCGGCTGACCGTGCAGCCGGTAGCAGTCGCGGCCGTTCTCGGACTCCTCCCGGATACAATCGCTGACCTCCACCCGGACACTTCCCAGACTTTCCGCGTATATAGTTAACAGCACTCCCCACCAGACAGCGCGTCGACCGCCAGGCGGAGATCGTTGTGGGTGTCGAACCGGACACGACCATACGAGACCGCCGACAGCCTGGATCGAACATGGACGCGCAACCCGTCCAAGCGGCCGATCGCGCGGCTCCGGCGGCGCGGCATTTCACACCGTCCGAACTCGATCTGGATGACCTTGCGGAGGCGATTCGGCTGCTTCTGGGCCCCGATAGCGGGCCGCGGATCGGTTCGAACAGCCGGCCAGATGCGCACTTGCTTTCGTTTCCCCGCGGAGGGACTCATAGGGTGGAGGCGACACGAACCCCATGAAGCTCGGCCAAACGCCCGTCTTCGACGCGGTTCCGGCTGCCGGCCCCGAGACGAAATCGTGTGCGCTCGCGAGACCCAAGCTGGCAATCGGATACGTCCGGGTGGCGGCCTGTCCACAGGCTGATCCCAGGTCTGGGCTCGACGCTCAGACGGCCACGATCAGGGCGCTGGCGGAGGCCGGCGGAATCGAACTCGTCCGAGTCTTTGAAGACACTGGCGAATCGGCCCACAACGCGAGTCGCCCAGGCCTGTTAGCGCTCTTGGCGGCAGCCGAGGCAGGCCTGGCGGGCGTGATCATCGTGCCGGATTTGAGCCGGATGGCGCGGGACGCTGGTGATCTTCACCGTCTCCTGGACCTTCTTGATCGCCGCGGAGGCGTTTGAGGGCCGTATGCCGGTCGCCGTTTACGCCCGCGTCAGCACCGAGGAGCAGCGAGAGCGCCAATCCATCCGGACGCAGATCGAGTTCGGGGAACGCTACTGCCAGTTGCACAACCTGGCCGCCTACCGCGTCTACTCCGACGACGGCATTTCCGGCGCCAGCCCCTTGGAGCGCCGGCCGGAAGGCAGCCAGATCCTCAAGGACGCCCGGCACGGCAAGTTCGATCAGCTCCCCGCCTGCAAGCTCGCCCGGCTCGGGCGCGAAACCCGGCTGATCCTGAACGCGGTGGCCGAGTTGGAAAACCTCGGCGTTCGCGTTCGCTCCATGACCGAGGAGTTCGACACCGGCACTTCCACCGGCAGGCTGATGTTGACCATGCTGTCGTGCTTCGCCTCGCACGAGCGCGATGTGATCCGGGAACGCTCCGTCGCCGGCGCCATCCGGGTGGCGGAAGCCGGCGTGTGGCTCGGCGGCATCGTGCCGTATGGCTACCGAAAGGTCGGCGAGAAGCGGAACGCCCACCTCGTCATCTCCGAGGAGCCGATTCCAGATCTGGCTATGTCGGAAGCGGAAGTGATCCGCGAGGTTTTCCGGATGGCCGCGGTCGAGCAAAAATCCTGCCGAGTCATTGCCGTGCGGTTGAACGACCTCCGCATCCCGTGGCCTACGTTCGAGACGACCGTCTCCTCTTGCGCGGCAAACGGAAGCAGAGAACTTCCGGGCTGTGGCGTCCCGGCCGGATTCGAGGGCTGATCACAAACAAGACCTACATGGGGATTCACGAGTTCGGCAAACGGACGGCCAGCGGGCGCCCGGTCGTATCGCGGCCAGTCCCCGCCATTGTCGCCGAAGCGACCTGGGAGAAAGCCCAGAAGACGCTCCACGACAACTTCCTGTTCGGCAAACGGAGCGCCCGGCGTCAATACCTGCTGCGGGGGCTGATCAAGTGCGGCCTGTGCGGGCTGACCTACGTCGGCGTCGCCAACGTCCGACCCAACGGGAAGCGGGAGTTCTACTATCGCTGCAACGGCGCGCATTCTCCCTCGGTCTACTCGAAAACGGGGCGATGCAAGTCCAAGCCCGTCCGCGGCGACCACCTGGAGCACCAGGTGTGGTCCGATGTGGAAACGTTCCTGCGCAATCCCGAGCCGGTGCTCCAGCAGCTTCATGCCAAGTTGGAAGCGGAGGCGCAGGGCTCCGGCCAGTTCAGAAAACAGGTCACACGCCGGGAGGGATTGCTCCCGCGGAAGGTGGCCGAGCGCAGCCGTGTGGTAGGCCTGTTCCGGCGCGGCCGATTGACCGACGCCGATTTGGACGCCCAGATGGACGAGATCGGCAAGGAGGAGACGGCGCTGGAGACGCAGATTGACGAACTGCGCGGCAAGATCGGAGGTGCCGACTCGATTGGCGAAACCGTCAGTTCCGCGCAGGCACTCTTGGCGGAGCTCAGGAAACGGCTCGACGCGCCGGTCGCCTGGGAGCAGAAGCGGCGCCTGATCGAAGTGCTCGTGGCTGGCATCCGGGTCGATACCGTCGAGGAGTGCGGCGTCAGGCAAACCAGGACTACGGTCACCTACCGCTTCAGCCAACCCGGCCAGCCGATGCCCCTGGTTTTGCCCCAATCGTACAACACCGGCCGCGATGTCCGGATTCCCACGGAGTTGAACACCATCGGGGATCACATCCGAAGAAGGCGGCTGGCGTTGAAGTTGCTCCAGAAGGACGTCGCTGACCAAGTCGGCGTGGACAAGTGCAGCGTGTTCAATTGGGAAACGAACACGGTCAGCCCGGATATCCGTTGCATGCCCGCCATCATCCGGTTCCTCGGCTACAACCCGCTGCCGGAGGCGGACACCTTGGGCGGGCGGCTCGTCCGGCACCGAACCAGCCTGGGAATGACGCAAGGAGAGGCAGCGAAACGCATTGACGTCGACCCTGGCACGTTGGCGCGATGGGAGCGCGGCGAAAGGGAGCCGGCGGGGGCGTTGCTCGGTCGCGCGGAGAGGTTCCTCGATGAAGCGGAGGCGGGGTTGGAAGTGCGGCGGGTGGGGTGATCAAGCGACGGGACTCGTACCCACGACGTCCAGCTTGGGAAGCAGAGCCAAGATTGCAGGTAAAGAACATAGCGTCTACGGCGTGGACTTGAAGCCATGACAAGCATTCCAGTTTCGGCAAGTTGGCTCTGTCGCACCCGAACATCTGCACCATCCACGAGATCCACGACGAGGAGGACAAGCCCTTCATCGAGATGGAGTACGTCGAGGGGCAGAGTCTCCGAGCGCGGATACGGGAGCACCCGCTGGAAGCCAGCGAGGCGGTGGAGCTCGCGATCCAGGTGGCCGAGGCTCTGGAGGAAGCCCACCAGAAGGGGATCATTCACCGGGACATCAAGAGCGCCAACATCATGGTGACCGGCAAGGGCCGGGCCAAGGTCATGGATTTCGGGCTGGCCAAGGTCAGTGGGGAGACGCTCACACCGAGGAGGGCACGACGCTGGGCACGGTCGCCTACATGTCGCCGGAGCAGGCGCAGGGGGAGCACGTCGATCAGCGGACTGACATTTGGTCACTGGGCGTGGTCCTTTACGAGATGTTGAGCGGCCGCCTGCCCTTCATGGGGGACAGGGCGGCAACCGCCCTCTACTCGGTCGTGCACGGAGAGCCGAAGCCACTGAAGGAGGTACGGTCAGGCCTTTCACCGGAACTACAAGAGATCGTGAACCGGGCGCTCAAGAAGGAGCTCAAGGCGCGCTACGCTTCGGCCGCGGCCAAGCAGATCAGTGAGCTGGGCAGATCGGCCGGAATTTCTCCGACCTGCTGGTGACAGTGCCCGGCGCCCAGGGCCAGAACATCAACGGGGCGCGCAACGATCAGAACGCCTTGACGGTTGACGGTGTTTCCGTAATGGATACGGGCAACAACGGCATGGGCAGCGTGCGGATCAACACCGGCATCATTGAGGAGTTCAAGGCGATCACCACTGGCCAGCAGGCGGAGTTCGGGCGCGCCGCGGGATCTAACATCATCGTGGTGACCAAGGGCGGCGGCCGGGACTTCCACGGGACCGGCTACACCCACATCCGCAACGAGTGGATGAACGCCAACTCGTGGAGCAACAACTTCTATGGCCGGCCGCGCAACTACTACCGCTACCGGACGCAGGGCTTCAACGTGGGCGGGCCGATCTACATTCCCGGAAAGTTCAACAAGGGCAAGGACAAGCTGTTCTTCTTCACCAACATGGAATTCCAGCGCCCGCGTTCGCCTTCCGGCTGGAACAACCGCACCTATCCGACGATCGCCGAGAGAAACGGCGACTTCTCCAAGACCCACGAGAGCACTTCACTTTCCACGCTGGTCGTGATCAAGGACCCGGCCAACGGCGGGGCGCCGTTCTCCGGGAACAAGATCCCGCAGGCACGGTTCAATCCCTATGGCAAGGCGCTCCTGGACTGGATCCCAACGCCCAACATGGAAAACAGCGTGGACCCTGCCTTCAACCACCAGTTCCAGTTTGAGGGCCAAACCAAGAACAATCTTTTTTCCAGTGCCTTGTACTCCTCCGGCGTAACCCAGGCGTGGTCGCCGACGGAAATCCTGGGGGGCTGAGGATCATATAGGGCAGGCACCCTTAGTCCCGTAGATCCCGTGGATCAGGTTAGGGGGCGAGGGTGATGTGGCGTCATGTTGCAGCATGACGATTCTCCCCCGCGCGGTGCGGATCGTCGTGACCCTCATGTTGCCCGTGTAGGTCTTCTCGGCGAAGGGCTTGAAAAAAGCCCGCTCCGGGTGCGGAGAACATTCTCCGCACCCGGAGCGGGCTAATCGCGCTCCAGCTTAGAACTGGAAGCGGAGCTGCAACTGAATGTTGCGCAGCGCATTGGCGGCGTTTGCGGCGCCGAAGCCGGCGTTATTCGGCTTCAGCCGGCTCTGGTTCAGGCTGCCGTCGGCATTGAACTGGTTGTTCGCCAGCGTCATGCTCGTCGGGTTGTTGAACTGCGCGTTTGCGTTCCGACCGCTAATTATCACGGTGTTGAGCGCGTTGAAGACGTCCGCCCGGAGCTCGAGCCGGCGGCTTTCACCGCCGATGCGAATCCTCCGCAAGAGCGACAGGTCGACCGTCTTGTTCGGACAGCCGCGCAGGTAGTTGCGGCCTGACTCCAGGCCCACGCTGCCGTAGCCTGGCGCAACTACAGCCAAGGCATTGAACTGCCCGTACTGGTTGCCCGAACATCCGCTGCCGAGCCCGTCTTTCAGGATCACCCGGCCGCCCCAGTCCGGCGACCCAGTTATGTTCACATTGGAGCCACTGCTCTGGTAGCTGTAACCGGGGGTGTAGGCCGTCCCCGAGCCCGCCGTCAGCACACCGGAAATCTGCCAGTCCCTCGTCAGCTCGCGGAGCACGGCACCCTTGCTCGCGATGCCCGGGCTGCTCCACACGCCGTTGGCCTTCAGGATGTGCGGCCGCCGATCCAGCGTCGACATCAGATCCTCGTACTGCTGCTGATCAGCCCGCAACGAGATCGTCCCGTCGGCCGCGTGCTGCAACCGCTGGTTCAAGCCCGTGTTGCCCTTGAAGAAGATCCCATACGTGTAGTTCGCTCCGAACGAGAACCCGCGCGCGAACCGCCGGTTCACGTTCATCTGCAGCGAGTGATACGTGTCCCAGAACTCCGTCGCGTTCTGTTCGATCGGGCCGATACCCCGGTACGGACGGAGCAGATTGTTCGGGTACGCCGCCGCCCCGGGAATCGCGCTCGTGCCGAGCGTCGGGTCCTGTTTCCCCGGCAGATACGCCGTGCCGATGTCCACCGCGTTCAGGAGCTGACGGCCCCCGCCCTGGAACGCCCCCATGCGGTTGAACCCGTGGTTGCCCACATACATCACGTCCGCGACCATCGCCCACGGCAGTGATTTCTGGAAGCCCGCCTGCCACTGCCACGACGATGGCACCTTCGCCTTATATTGGAAGGTGTACATGGTCGGCGTCGGCTGCAGGCTCAGCCCCCCCTGCCCGAGCGTCTGCAACTGCCCGTTGAAGAGGTTCTGCGATGTCGCGATCGGCGGATTGTTCGGGGTCGAGAACACCGTGTTCCCGTCCGGCCGGTCGTAGAACAGCCCGCCGCCGCCGCGCAGCACCCAGTCCGATTTCCCCGTCAGGTCGTACGCAAACCCGAACCGCGGCCCCACCACCAGCGCCGGCCACTCGTAGTTCGTCTTCGCGATCCCGTTGCCCGCCTGGATAATACCGTTCAGCGTATTGCCCGTGCCGGGAATCGGCGTCCCGATTGCCGCCTGCGTGTTCACCGCGCCCGGCACCGTCAGAATCTGCCGGGTGCGCGGATCCATCGCGTTGCGATTGTTGCCCGAGCACACCGTCGAGCCGTCTTTGCACCCTGAGACGTACAGCAGCGGCGCATCGCTCGACTTCCACTTATCGGGGAAGAAGTTCGACATCTGTTGGAACTGGTCGTACTGCGGCACCTGATGCACGAACCGCAGGCCGTAGTCCACCGTCAGGCGGTTGTTCACCTTCCAGTTGTCCTGGATGAATAACTCCGTCTGGTTGTAGATCATGCTGCCTTCGATAAACCGCGACATCTGCGTGTAGTTCGTGAAGATCCCCAGCGCCGCGTTCGCGTAGCCGAACCCGGAGTCGAGGGTGTTGTTTGTGTCGTTGCCGAAGTTCACGTAGCCCTGGAAGCTCAGGTTCGCTGCATCGCCGCCACCAGCGCCCGTGTTCTGCGCCTTGAAGCTGTGGTTGAGGTAGTACCCGGCCTTGAACGTGTGCCGCCCCGCGACCTTTGTCATGCTGGCTGCCCAGTCCTGCGTCCGGTTGATGTTCAGCCAGCCGGGATACCGCTGTTGGGGCGGTGCCGCCCCGATGCGGTTGCCCCAGCCGAAGACTGGCGGCAGGTTCAGCGACTTGCCGTCCCAGAACGGCGGCTTCGTTAACTCCATCAGCTGGTAGCCGTAGTACCGCGGATCCAGCACGCCCGCTTGCGGATACAGCAGCGGGAAGTCCTTTAGACTCTTCAGGCGGTTGGACTCCTCGCTTGTGAGGATGCCGGCTTCGTTGCCGCCCGCCAACTCGTTCTGGATTCTTCCGTACGTCCCCTCGATGAACATCGTCGGGTTGATCACGTAGTTGACGGTGAAGCCATAGTTGGTGATGAAGGGATGCGGCGCGTAGGCATCCGAGAAGCCCTGAATGAGGCCCGGTGTCGTCACCGGTCGCTGCCGCTGCCCCGAGTACTTTCCCGTGAACCGCAGCTTCTCCGACAGCTGGTAGTCCATGCGGATGGCTGGCTGCTGGGTCAACTGATTGTACGTCGGCGCATTGATCTGGTAGTTGTAGTTCATTCCCGCCAGTTGCTCCACGTTCGGGAGCGGGTAGCGGTTGAGCACCGCCACGCCGGCGCCATACAGCCGGCCGGACGGAATCGTGTTGTTCCCGAAGGGCGCCCCCGTCGTGTAGTCCATCAACGGCGGGATCAGGGCGCCGTTGTTATCGCGGCTCTGGGAGAAGTTGCCTGCGCGCTCGAGCGCCGACGGCAAACGCAGCCGGATGACGTTGCCGGTGTTGATCGCTATTGACTGCGGCCGGAACTCGTGCGCGTAGAAGAAGAACAGTTTGTTATTCCGGCCCGGCTTCCCCACCGGACCGCCAATGGTGTAGCCGTAGATCTGCTGGCTCTGCTTCGGCTTCACGTCGCCGTTCTTCTGCTGCAACCACGTCGCCTTATTCCAGTCCGAGTCGGTGAAGACGGCGTAGCCTGACCCGTGGAACTGGCTCGTGCCGCCCTTGGTCACCGCCGTGATCTGCAACCCGCTCGATCGGCCGTACTCCGCCTGATACCCCTGCGTGAGGATCTTCACTTCGCCGATCGACTCGATGTTCATGGTCAGCATCTGGCCGTTGTTGCCCGTGTCCATGGCCGAGATTCCGTCCATCATGATGTTGTTCTGACTGGCGCCGCCCAGCCGCGTGCCGCCGGCGGAGTCGCCGCCCTCGACAACGCCCGGAGTAAAGGCCGTCAGACTCGTGAAGTTCCCCCGGTTGATCGGCAGGTTTTCGATCTGTTGGGTTGTGATGGCGAACGACCGCTCGCCGCTCATTGTCTGGACGAGCGCCGCTTCGCCGGTCACGGTGACCGTTTCGACGGTTCCGCCCACTTCGAGCGTCAGCGGCGGCACGCCGGCACGATCGGCGCCGCTAACCACGAGCCCCGTGCGCCGCGTGGTCTTGAACGACGCGAGGGTGACCTCGATGGTGTACCGGTCGGCGGTGACGTTCGGGAACACGTAGTCGCCCGTCTCGTTGGTGACGACCGGGGCGCTCTTCGTGCCGCGCGTCTCGCTGATCAGGATCACGTGCGCACCGGGAATGACGCCTCCCGTTGAGTCGACGACCCGTCCTGTCACCGTGCCGGTCGTGATCTGCGCCAGTGCCGAAGGCGGCAGCAGGAACAAGGCCACGACGAGGCCGGCGACGATGCTGCAAGTGCTACGTTTCATGCTTTCTCCTTTTCATTGGCCTGCTCGTCGCCCGCCGACGCTCGTACCCACGGACGGCGGCAGGTTCGCCTCGACGGCGGGCGTTGTCGATTCGCCCGGCCGAGCAAATGTAACCCGCGCATCCCCTAGTGAAGGGTCGCTTACG
>Ga0315273_10007899_pt1 | contig 13377 bp, 8 predicted proteins | sample YL17G02_0_MG_FD_205753 | JGI IMG/M metagenome (GOLD analysis project Ga0315273, IMG submission 205753) | Sediment microbial communities from Yellowstone Lake, YNP, Wyoming, USA - YL17G02_0 | ecosystem: Environmental > Aquatic > Freshwater > Lake > Sediment | place: USA: Wyoming | collected... | reverse complement strand
AGGATCAGATTCAATCCTTCGTGAAGGACGCCATCTATTACTACCAAGAAAATGCCTCCCAAACCAGTTAGACGCGGCGGAGGAAAAAAAGGGAGACTGATATGTTTTCTCCTCTTGCTTCTGGCAATTGTTGCCTATGTACACCTCTCCATTGCCTCGGAGAATAAAACCGCTATCGCCCCGAATTTTATGGCCACGGACCTGGATGGCCGCAGCTTCTCTCTATCGCAGTTCCAGGGCCAGCCTGTGCTCCTCCATATAACAAACATTGAGATCCCTCTGTGCCGGGAGTGCGAGAAGTCCTTGCGAGGCCAGACCGAAGAGCTGGCCGGCCTCAAGGAGATCGATGCCGGCGCCAATATCATAACCCTGAACCTGAGAAAGAATCCCTACTCCAAAGACGGAAGGTCCCTGGCCGAAAGCTGGTGGAAGCTGAACATAAGCTGGCTCTGGGCAGAGGACCTTGAGCCCTACCCCCTAGGCAGCAAGTACGTCGATTACTGGAACCTTAGAGGTGGATTCTCCAATCCCACCATTTTGTTAATCGATAAGCAGGGAAGAGTGGCTGGGGTCTATCACGTGTATCGTGTGGGAGAAGGAGATGTGGACGGCGTTCAGAGCGCAGACACCCTTTATAAAAACTTGCAGGATCTCCGCAGCTCGAGAGGGCTCGGCTTTGCAAAAGAGATCTCCGGCCAGGAGGTCTCAGTGGTGGGCATGTTCTTTTTGGGCATCCTAACCTCGCTTGCTCCCTGCTCTATCGCCCTGTTGATAGCGGTCTTCTCTTACGTTCTGGCCATGCGGCAGAAGGACGAGTATTTGAGGAAGAGCACCTCCACCTCCCGGGAGGGTTTTCTGATGGGCGTGGCCTTCACGCTTGGAATGGGTCTGGTATTCTTCTTCATAGGCATGTTCGTCTCCCAGGTAGGCTTCTTCCTTCGCGACTCCCGGCTCTTCGACCTGGGAGCAGGAGTGCTGATGATTCTCCTGGGAATAAGCAATATTAAGCCTCTGGATGAAGTCCTGGAACCGGCCGTCAGGATAGTCAGGAGGGGCAAGAATGAGGAGAAGAGCCGGGAGAGCCTTGTCCAGAGGGCTGTAGAAACCAGCGTCGGTCTTTTTAGGTACTCCTCTCTGGTCGGAGCCTTCGCGCTGGGCATATTCTTCGCTCTGGGCTGGGCCCCCTGTGCATTGTCGATGGTCTTTCCCGTTCTGATATGGCTGGCCTCTCAGGACGTTGCGCCGCTCTCCGGAGGCATGATGCTCTTTGTCTTCGGCCTGGGCCACGGCGTGCCCATCATTCCCATCTCCACCTTCTCTCGGGCGGTGGGAGGAAGGATCGGAGATCGATACGTCTCCATCGGCAAGTACACCACCAAGCTCTTCGGCCTGCTGGTGATGGCGGTGGGCGTGGTTTATGCAGCCAGGTATTTCGGATATGCATTTTGGTGACGGGAGCCGTTGGATAAAGAGTATGCATCTTGAGGGGGCTGCCATAATGGTTTGTTTCGGCTTCTCTCCAGGTCTGGCGGTCCTCGGTGCTTCTAGCCCAAAACTACTATTATTCTTTCTCCTGTGTCGCTCCGGCGCCTCTAGCTCCCGCTCAAGGCCGCGGGCGCACGCCCTACGCGTTCGCGAGGAACACTACACGGCGAAAGGGTTGATAGATCGATTTGCTCTTCACTCCCTGTGCCGGCGGGCCCCGTGAGCAGTGAAGCGCCCCTCCGGAACTACCCCCGATAATGGCTGGATGGGGTGGGGAACGGTTGTGGTCTGATTTGTGGATGTCATTGCAGATAGCTTCTCATGAGGTCTAGTGCGCAGTACTTTCCGCACATGGAGCAGGTCTCTGTATCGTTTTGACGTTTTATTTCCCTAGCCCTTTCTCCGTCGATGGCAGCCCGGAACTGACCCTCCCAATCCTTGGCCCTCCGGCAATCGGCCAGATTCCTGTCTTCGGGCCTGGGACCGTATTTGATGCTGTCTCCTATATGGGCCGCTATCTTGAAGGCCACCACGCCTTCCCTGACCTGGGCCGCAGTGGGGAGCGCCAGGTGTTCCGAGGGGGTGATGCAGCAGATGTAATCTGCGCCCGCGCCAGCGGCCAGGCTGCCGCCAACACACCCTGCGATGTGATCGTACCCCACACCGATATCGATGGGAAGGGGACCGGCAACGAATAGAGGCCTGTTATCCGTCTTTCTCTTGTAATAGGCAACATAATCCCGGATCTTGTTGGGGCTGGTATGCCCTCCCATTCCCTCGATAATGACCTGGACTCCCAGCTCATTTGCTCTTCTGGCGAGGCAGGCATTCAGTTCAGCCTCCATCTTCTGCGGTTCATCCATTGGATCGTGAATGCAACCGCTACGCATGGCGTTTCCTAGAGAGAGCACGACGTTTTTCTGCTCCAAGATCTCGCAAATCTCGTCGAACCTGGAAAGGAAGGGATTCTCCTTATCGTTCTGCCACATCCAGGCCGATGTGAAGGAGCCTCCCTTGGATACCATGCCCATTACTCTCTTTGCCGCTTTGAGCTTCTCCAGCATCTCGAGGGTAATCCCGGCGTGTATGACGAGGGAGGAGATGCCCTCGTCGACATGGGCTCTGATTATGCGCATGAGGTCGCGCTCAGCTACATCCTTAAAGGCGCCTTTTTCCGCAACTGCCTGGTACATGGGCACAGTGGTCAAGGGAACAGTTGTCTCTTCCATTATCCTCCTTCGGATCTCCTCCAGAGGACCCCCCATGGAGAGGTCGGTGATGGTGTCGGCTCCATATTTTTCTGCAGTCCTGGCCTTTTCGATCTCGCTGCAGGTATCAAAAACCTCTGTCGATGTTCCAATGTTGGCATTGACCTTTGTCCTCAGGCCTTCGCCTATGCCAACGGGGGGCCCCCCTGCGCGCTCCATGATAGCCACGCGTCCCGTAGCTATCTGCCGCCGCAGGAAGCTGGCCCCCACCCCCTCTGCTTTGGCCACTAAACCAATTGCCCGGCCTTCTTCTCCGAGCTTCGCGGACTCAAGAAAGTTAGCGCTCAAACCGCATTCCTCTGGGGATGATCTTGTTGCCTCTTTTATCCTTGCAAGCCATGCTCTTTTGGAAATGCTATTATAGCCTTTGGCGACCCTAGCTTAAAACAATGGCCAGAGATCAGAAGGACCACTATTATCGCAAAGCCAAGGAGGAGGGCTACAGGGCCAGGTCGGCCTACAAGCTTCTGCAGATGAACCAGAAGTTCCATTTGATAAATAAAGGCGACTCCGTAGTGGACCTGGGTGCGGCCCCGGGGGGATGGCTGCAGGTGGCCAAGCAGCTCTCGGGCGGCAAAGTCATCGGGGTAGATCTGGAGGAGATTGAGCCCATCTCCGGAGTCGTCACCCTGCAGGCGGACATGACCCGAGAAGGCACTTTGGATATCCTTCGGGGCGCTCTGGAGGGAGACGCAGATGTGGTGATCAGCGATGCTGCCCCCAATCTCTCCGGAGCCTGGGACGTAGACCACGCCAGGTCGGTAGATCTGGCCAGATCGGCTCTGGCACTGGCCAGAAGGCTCCTCAAACCTCGCGGCCACCTTCTGGTCAAAGTCTTCCAGGGAGACATGTACCCCGACTTCCTGGCCGAGGTCAAGCGCGAGTTCTCTCGCGTCCAGGCCCATTCGCCGCCCGCCTCGCGGAAGGAGAGCGCAGAGATATACGTGGTGGCCAAGAAGCTCCTCAGCGGTCCAGTTAGGGCCGGCAACGTCCTCGATGTCCAGATCCAAGAAGAAGGAAGATCCGGCGACGGAATAGCTTTTGTAGAAGGCTTTGCAGTAATTGTGAAGGGAGCCCGCCCTGGAGAGAGAGTCCGCATCAGGATAAGTTCCGTCAAGCCTAACTTCGCCTTCGCCGATGTGCTGGAGAGAAAGGATTAATATCAGTTGAAGAAAAGGAAAGAGGAAGGTGGACTTCCATGGAAGACGATGCTGTGATTTTCATTGGCGACAAGCCGGTCATGAACTATGTTTTGGCAGTGCTCACCCAGTTTAATAGAGAGGCCAAGACTGTTGTCCTCAAGGCCAGGGGAAGGTCCATCTCGCGCGCCGTGGACACCGCCGAGATCGCCAGGAACAGGTTCATACCCGACCTGAAGATCAAGGGCATAAATATAGGCACGGAGAGCCTCCCTGCCGATTCAGGACGAACGGTGAATGTCTCCTCGATGGAGATCGTTTTGAGCAAATCATAGCTGCTCCTATCGTGGAGATCAATTGATTTAGATTTTCATTAATTTTATATTCATAACCGCCTTCGGAAACTATATCTAATTTTGCGAGTCTATTGACCTCTGTGACAGTCTTCAGAGCTTATGACGTCAGAGGCGTCTGGGGAACCGAGGTCACGGAGGATCTCGCGCAACGATTGGGCGCCTCTTTTGGGTCTTTTGCCCAGGGGGAAAGGGTCTCCCTGGGCAGAGACACCAGGATCAGCGGTCCACGGCTGGAGAGAGCCTTTCTAAAGGGCCTGCTGAGCACAGGCAGCCAGGTCTACAGCTACGGCGTCCTTCCCATCTCCCTGCTCAGCTTCATAACCTGGCAGGATAAGCTGCGGGCAGCGGCCTATATTTCTGCATCCCACAATCCGCCGGAGTACAACGGCATCCGGTTCAGAACCGGCGATGGCTACGGTCTTCTTTATCGAGACTCAGAGATAATGAAGTTCTACAGAGAGGGAGGCTTTCTGGCTGGGGAGGGCAAGGATGTAGAGGGATCGGCAGAGGAGGCGCTGCAGAGGTACGGGGATTACGTTTGCAGAAAAGTTGAGCTTAAGAGACCCCTCAAAGTGGTTTTGGATGCAGGCAACGGTTCAGCCTGCATGGTGGGACCGCTTTACGATGGGCTCGGATTTCAGAGCCTGATGGTCAACGGAGAGATGGACGGCCGCTTCCCAGGAAGGGGTCCAGCCCCAGATGAAGAGTCTCTCCGCAATGCAGGCAGGGCAGTGGTCGAGGAGAGGGCTGACTACGGAATTGGCTTCGATCCCGATGCAGATAGGGGAATCGCCTTAGACGACCAGGGCCGCATCCTTCCTCCGGAGAAGGTTGCGATCATCCTTGCCAGGAGAAGGTATAAGCCAGGAGACCTGATAATCTCCGGTTTCGACTGCTCCATGATTCTGGAGCGAGAGCTGGAAAAGGATGGGTTCGTAGTGGCGAGAGAGAGAGTGGGGGATGTCTTCGTGGCCAACCGGGTGAAAAGCACCGGTGCCGTTCTTGGAGTTGAGCGGAGCGGACATTTCTTCCTGCCTGAGTTTCAGTACTCTGATGATCCCTTTGCCATGAGCCTGGCTTTGGGAGAGATAATCTCGCAAGGGGAGCGGCTTTCCGAGCTTGCCGACCAGATCCCCAGCTATCCCTATCTGCAGAAGAGCATCAGGTTCCGGGAAGATCCTTTTAGAATTATGAAGAAGCTGGAGGAGGCGCTGGCCAGGTTCGAGCCGGATACTACCGACGGCCTTAAGATAACCACTGAGAGCTATAGCGTTTTGATCCGTCCCAGCAACACTGAGCCCTTGATTCGCCTGTACATTGAGACCGTAGGATTGGATATTGAGGCGCTGGAAGAGAGATTCGAGGGGCTGGTCAAGGAGTGTGCCAAAGATTGACCTGCTGGCTACAGGCCCGAGAAGGAATATATTTAATGCTGACAATCCTTTTTTCGGCCAAAACCAAAATGATCTGAGGCGGCCTTGAGCTACGAAGATGTCTGCGTTGTCGTTCCCACCCTCGACGAAGAGGGCTCCATCGAGTCCGTGGTCAAAGGATTCAAGGAGCTGGGCTTTCCGAATATCCTGGTGGTGGACGGCCACAGCACCGACCAGACTGTGGCCAAGGCCCGAGAAGCGGGAGCACGGGTCGTGCTGCAGTCCGGCATCGGCAAGGGTCAGGCCTTGAAAGAGGTCTTTGGGCAGATCAAGGAGGCCTACATACTTTTGATAGATGGTGACGGCACCTATCTGCCCTCCGAGGCGCCTAGGTTATTGGATCCCCTCCTGGCTGGCATTGCCGACCATGTGGTGGGGAACCGGTTTGCAGAGCTGCAGGGTGGCGCCCTGAAACGCCTGAACCTGGTGGGCAACAAGCTCATCAACCGCTTCTTCGTCATTATCTACAATGTCCAGCTCGCTGACATACTCTCCGGCTACAGGGCCTTCACCTCTAAGGGCATAAGGCTTCTCGACCTCTCCACCCCCGGCTTTGAGATCGAGTCGGAGATGACCATCGAGAGCGTGAAGAAGGGGCTGCGCCTTCTTGAGGTCCCCATCACCTACCAGTCCCGGAAGGGGGGCACCAGGACAAAGCTCAATCCCCTGCGGGACGGCCTGAGGATTGCCATCACCATCTTCAGAATGGCAAAAACCCAGAACCCTATGTTCTTCTTCGGCCTCATTGGCTCTCTCTTCGGCCTGGCTGGCTTTCTAATCGGTCTTTTTGTCGTCAAGGAGTGGCTCAGCGGCCGGATAGAGCACATACCTTTGACCATTCTGACAGCCATTCTGATCATCGTGGGATTCCAGCTCCTGGTAATTGGGATATTAGGGGATGTGATGGCCTCCCTGCATAGAGAGATGATGCGTGAGCTCTATCGAAAAAGATAAGCGAGGAGAAGGTAATATTATTTTTTTAATAAAAGAATAAAAATAAGCCAAGCAGAAATAGATGCACGAGCTCTGCCTAGGAAGAATATGAGCGAGAAGAGAGGAGACATTATTCGCTTGATAAAATAATAAAAAATAAATCAAAATAAAATAAGCTGAAGAGGCCTGCCCTCGTCAGCATCTCTTTAGCGGAAGTCCAGCCGACACTCGCTCTTTGCCTCAAGCAAATAGGCTTTGCCTGGGTCCAGGGTGGTGTTGTTCCCCAGATGTCGCCATTCCGAGCCGTCGTAGCTCCAGAGGAAGGCGGATACGAGACCTTTGTCAACCGCTTCACGATACCCGTATCTCTTATGCTCTGCATTTACAGTGAGGTTGTCGACTGACATAGTCTCATTCATGGGAAGCCCCACCAGATTCCATCCTTGCTGAAGCCGGAGATAATATGGGAGCTGCACAGGCTTTCCTTGAATCTCTACAGTGAAGTTTCCAGAGCTATCGATGAGATATCCCCTGCCGGCCTCGAAATCTGTCACATTGCCCTTCGGTATATCGTTCAAGGAATAGTTCCATTCCTCTCCTGATGCTGAAAACACACTCTGATAGGGCTTGTTCTTGAGGTGCTTCGATATCCTGCTATCCGTGGGCTTGAGATAAAGGGAGACGGCATTCCAGCCAGCAGTCACATTTATCACCTGAACCAGGCCGGGCACCAGACTATACTCAATGGTGAAGCTTCTTTCTTCCCCCAGCTTGGGCCGGACAACAGGCCACATGACCCTTTTCTCGGACCCCACCAGGTCTTCATCATGCCAAACCGCCAGGCCACTCTCCTTGACCACGATGTTATCTGCATCCTTGGGGAGCATAACCTTTGCGATGATGGCCGAAGGAGCGTTCAGCCGCAGCTTGCCGCTGGCTGCGTCTGTCTCAATCCAGTAGATCCAGTCGGTCCCCAGCTCCGTCTGCGGAGTAACAGACGCTTCCAGCATAGTTTTATTCTTGCTCGTCTCATTCAGGGGTTTGGTGGTCTCAGAATAAGGTAGGGGGGGCTTCTGGGGAAGATACGGCCTGAAGCTGGGGTCGCCCAGCATGACGCCCATGTAGATGGTCTGGTTGAGCATCTCCTGAATCGTAGTATCCCAGGGCGGGTAACCCTCCTCGTACTCTCTCAGGTTCTCCTTGAAATCTTCAGCACCCTTGAGCTTCAGCTGGTAGAGGTTGCCGGCCTCCCTTTCCGCCTGGCCCACAGTGGCATTCTCGAAGACCAGGGCCTGGTAGAACCTCTTGTGATAGTCCTCGGAGAGGAAGATCCAGGACAGAGCACTTTCTCCAATATAGTTTACTGCTCCGGCCCTGATGAAGGCCAGGGCTATGGAGTCCTCCAGCCTTCTGGGAATGTACATCTCTGTCCCGCTCAAGTTCAATATCAGGCCCTTGAGGTTGGCAGTTACGCAGGCGGAGGAGGTCGTGGTTTGGGGAGCGAGAGTGAGCAGCTTGACGTGGGCCTCGGTAAGCCTGGAATCCATCATCGACCACGCAGATAGACCCCAGGACTCCTCATTCCCGTGATGGTCAAAGGCGACAATATTCTGGCCGTTGTTCATCTGCGAGGTCACCGCTTGATAGGTGGCCTCTTCGTGGCTCAGATCCTTGACCTTCAGACCCGCCTCCTTCAGGTAGTCTCTGATGCTAATGGGTATGGGGCTCTGGGGAAAGGAGAGGGGTGGAGAGTATATGACCAGAGCCTGGTCCTTCCAGGCTCCCGTCAGCCGGTCGTAGGCCAGCGTGCGAGCAAGGAGCTGAGAGGCATCGTAAACGCTGAGCCCCACGATCCTCCCCGTCGCCACCTCAGTGTAGTTGTCGTCATCTCTTTGCAGCTGATAGTCCCGGTATATTCCATATTCCAGCGGGTTCTCCAGAGTCTGCCGCAGGCCCGTGGAGATGAAAGGCAGAGATCCAGGATCCCCCACCGTCAGGAGATACTCTGGAGACAGATTTAGATCATGCATTTTCTCCGCCAGAGCCTCCTCTTCCTTCAGGGGGTCTATATCCTGGGGATCTTTGGCCACATCCACCAGGAGGGCTTTTCTGGCAGCCGCTGCCTGGGCCGCCACCAGAGAAAGTCTGGGGACCTTGGTGTGGCTGAAAGCGGTTATATTGAGGGGCGGAATGCCAGGGTTAACCTGAATTGTGAAGTTGCCTGTCCGATGGGGGTAGCCGTCTCCCATCTCGAGGTTGAACTTCCATGTCCCTGGCCACTTTAGGGGTATTCTCACCTCATGGCGTTTGTGCGGATCAGGCTTGGGGATTATGAGGCTGCCTATCCTGCCATCTGGGCTGTAGATGTTAAAAGCCATATAGCTCGATTCTCGCTCTATCTCCCAGGATATGTTGGCTACCCCGGCGATCATCTGGGAGGGATACGTAATGTTTACGATGGGCCGGTCGTCCCTTCTCTCCATGGTGATGTTGTAGGTCAGTCCTTCGTACACAACAGTGGGTCCTTCGTCCAGGTGCTGCTTCCAGCCTACGTCCAGTGCATAGAGGATCTCAGCCTCTAGGACCAGGGACGCGGACTTCTCCGGCCCGAGCTCTCCGACTTCCCACCGCAGGAAAGAGCCGTTGACGATGGCATTTTCGGGATTGCAGGGCAGTCCTGAATAAGGATCGGTGACATTTACCTCACCCTGGCTTGCCCGGGGTCCTTTGATCAGCCGACCCTGTGGGTAGAGGTCCATGAGGTGTATATTCTTGATATTCTTGGAGCCGCCGTTGATCAGGCTGATGTTGAGCCTCACTATCTCCCCCGGCATTTCAGCCGGTATCTGAGTTGTGCTGGCCTCCAAGCTCACCAGGAGATCGCCAACTAAATCTCGTTTCGTCTCTGTCCTGGGCAGGGGCGGTATGAGGGAGAGATCTCTAGAGTTGACGAGGATCACCATGGTGGGGCTCTCGCCCCTGGCCTTCATCTCCTCCAGAAGGAGATCGCTATTCCCCTCTATCAATGATAGGTTCAATAGGCTAATATTTTTCTTGACGAGCTCTGACGGCTGCCCCATCATTACGACCTTTTTGGCCCCAAGACGCTTGAGGGCAATAGCAGTCTCTGCTGGCAGCACCTCATTCACGAAAAGCACTGGCCAGTTCAGGTAGGAGGCAATAGCTGCCCCTGTCAGGCCTGCGCTGTAGTTCTCTCCCACCAGCACCGCACCGGGAGAGCTCTTCCAGCGCCGGCTGAGCTTTTCGGCCATCTGGAAGCTGCTATTGGCCGTAACGGCAGAGGAGCATCTCCAGGAGACATTGCCTACCCCCAGGGTCGTTCCGCCCAGCTGCTGCAGCAGCCAGCGTGCAGAACCGGAGGGCGGCTCCAGCTCCGACCACAGGGGAGTATAGACCACATTGTACTCAAAAGCAAATCCGTTGACCCCCGAGGAGTTCAAATCTTCTATATACTTAACTGTGCCCTCCACATTCTGCGTGGACAGAACGTGCTGCACATAGTCATCGCTAAGCCTTATGTACACCGGCCTCTTGCTTATGCCCGTGGCCAGCCTGGCATCCTGCGAGGACAGGGGCGAGATTATAGCGAAGTCCGCCACCTGGGATAGCTCTGCGAAGTTATAGCCCTGGCTTCGATCTAAGGGATTGCCCAGGGCCACTCCCAGGCTCACTGGTCCCAGATCATGGGTGATATTTCCAGCTTCTCTGGCCAGGCTCATGATCTGGTCCTGCTTCCACTGCTTCCAGCGCTCCAAGTTGTAGCTGTTGGCAGAGATCTTGGTCAGATCGATGCCCGTGTCCTTGTAGAACTTTTCGGCGCAGGAATCACAGAAGCAGTAATTCTCGTCCTGAAAGCCGAAGCTGTAAAGGACGACCCCATCGGCCTTGTAGTCATCTATCAGCGCTTCTATCTGGTTGTACAGCTCCTCCCTGACGTCAGGGTTGACAGGGCAGAAAAGGCTAGCATTTCCTCCCAGGCCGGGACTCGGAACCTGCAGCAGGCTTGGATCCAGATTCTCTTGGTCTAAGGAAGGGCTGGCCAAGCCGATATCCTGCAAGAGAGTTCTCTTTACTGCGGAGGTGATCTGACTTCCAGGCTCGAGAGCCAGAATGTCAAGCTTCTCCGCCTTCGGCTGGGCCTTTCTCGGCACCTCCAGGGTGGCAGTGAGATATGCCTTCAGCCCCTCTTTATGTGCGGCCTCCACCAGAGACTTGGCCAGATCTCCCTTGCCATGAATGGTTAAGGATGAAATGTTGGCAGACTTGAAAGTATGGAGGACGGTTTGCACCCCGTAGGTCTCCAAATCGCTTTGCTCGACCCACCCCCTTCGCTCTCCTGCGCGCACATCCTTGGGCAGAAGGAGAAGAGGCTTGATCACAGTGTGGTTATCCTCTGACCAGATCGACAATGGGGTCGCTGCCACGGAGTAATGCCAGTCATCGGCGCCGATCAGCACCACGTCCTCTACTTTGTCCTTCACTCCCCGTTCCAGCTCTGCATCTGCTGCTGTCAATAAAACAGCCATGGCTAATAAAATAAAAAGCAGCCTCAATTTGCCACCTCTTCCACTGAGATTCCCAGGCCCGCCAAGGTCTTCAAGGTTTCGTCGTCTATCTTGCCCACGATCATCACTTTGCTGAGCTTAAGCTCGCGTTTGCCAAGATCTTCCGCCACAGACCTCGTAGAGCTGTTCATAGCCGCATCGCATATTATCAGGGGAAGGTTGCGTTTCATGGCCATCTGATAGCCCTTAAACAGATCTGCGTCATCCGGAGCGCATAGAACCGCTTCTCTGGTACCGTTCTGCCATATCTCCGCTGTGAAACGCCAGGAGGTCTCGCATAGATCCTCTCCTTTTATGCGCTTTACCTCTATGCCTTGCAGGGCTTTTTCTGAACTGGACGAGACTACCGACTCATCGCCCAGGATTACAACATGGGAATAAGCCTGCAACCTCTCCCTGTCCTTGGCGCTGAGCCTGCCTGATGGCGCAATAATAACCAGCAGAGTTCTGTTTTCAGGAGCTGCCAGAGATGCCATGGCCTTGTAGGTGAAATCGTCTCCCGTCAGGATTGCCGTTCCCTCGGGCTCGACCACATGCAAAGACACCTTCTCTTCGGGCATGGGTATCCCGTTGGAGTCCATGAGCCTGAAGATCAGCGGATAGTCTCCAGTATGAGAGGCGAGCATGGTGAAGTTTGCCGTTCCCGGCCTCTCAGGCCAGATATCCACAATTTGGGTTTGCGGTATGGCGATCACCTCCTGTGGGGCATCTATCCTCACCGTTACCCTTTCTATGACATCCAGCACAATGGCCAGAGCTCCTTCGTAGCTCCTATTGGCAGCCATCTTCTCCGGCACATCGACCTCTACACTATAGCCCCTCACTTCCATGCCAAACTCGACATCTGCCTTGACCGAAACGTTATTCGATTTATTTCCCAGTGAGGTGGCGGTCAAAGTCAGTTGGCCGTTATTGCCAGGCAGAGACGATTTGATCTTCAGCTTCAGGGAACGGCTCATTCCAGGATTCAATGGGACCTCGTAGGGCAGGCCAACCTCATTCTCCTCATCCATGAGGGTTGCATCCCATACTTCCGGAATCTCTGAGATGTCGAGAGCGGCAACATCCCTGAATATCCCCTGATTTCTCACTGAGATCTCAAACTCTGCGGCTTCATCAGCCTTGGCGACGCCAGAGGCTTGGCGCATATCGTCGATGAACAGGCTGAGGCCGTAGCTCTCCTGCTCCAGCACCTTCACTTTGATCCGTACGGAAATGGGCGTATTGGGAAGAGAGCCATCATAAATATAAAAGAACCCAGAATATTCTCCGGGCTTCTCTTCAGGGGGAACAGCGCATATTACTGTTATCTTTGCCTTATTTTCCTCCTCATCCTTGTTACGGGGCTCTATCTTTTCTATTTTATGCTTGGATAGAAGGAGAATATCCTTGGCATCGCCGCCTATAGGCGAAATGGTAACGCCATAAATGGGCTTCTCCCCAATGTTGAGAAGTGAAATGGTCCTGGTATCGAATTCCCCAGGATGGAGCTCTAAGTCTATCACTTCCTTATCGGCGACCAGCTGTGCGTGCACCGGCACGACAAGCAGGATTAGCAATAGAACGGTCTCTACAAACCTCATGCGGGTACCACATCTGAATAGAGTTCTGGATTTCCCTAATCCCTTTAAGTATAAAGCATTAACTTAGTGCCATCGGGAAAATAAACGCTAATTGAGTGACTTTTTTTCAGCATTATCTCGATAAGGAGATAGTATTAATCTCTAAATATAGTCTTCAGCAGAACATATTATAATTTCCATTTGGCATAAATTTTCTTATCCAAGCTTCTGCATAGCTTAGGGAATTGGAGAATTTATCCCATGAATCAGAGATTGTCCGTTTCATATCGCATAAATCTCCGACTGTAGATATAGATAAAACTCTTTTTATAGATTTCCAGATGAATTCAATTGGATTCAAGTCAGGAGAATAAGGAGGTAGATACACAAGATAGAGTCCAAGTTCCTTTGCTTTATCCATTACAAGCTTGCTCCGATGAGATGCGAAGTTATCTATTACTATTATCACTGCTTTATATTCTTCGTTTGCTGACTTGATCGACTCAAGGAATTGCTCTATGGATGTTGCTTTTGAATCTTGGAGAAATTCCTTGACACTATTTCCTTTGATTGCATAGAATCCTATTGTATTGGCACCGAATTTGGTTGTATTCT
>Ga0315273_10007898_pt1 | contig 13377 bp, 13 predicted proteins | sample YL17G02_0_MG_FD_205753 | JGI IMG/M metagenome (GOLD analysis project Ga0315273, IMG submission 205753) | Sediment microbial communities from Yellowstone Lake, YNP, Wyoming, USA - YL17G02_0 | ecosystem: Environmental > Aquatic > Freshwater > Lake > Sediment | place: USA: Wyoming | collected... | reverse complement strand
CGGGTGAAACGCGTTCTACTGCCAGCACCACAGCCAGTAGAACGCGTTTCACCCGGAATCAACTACACGGAGGGTGAATCGAATTCGCTGTTTCACTTCTTCAATACCAGAGCGTACAAAGCAAAATGGACGAAGGAACTGCTTGAGCGAATGGGGGGTGGCAAAGGTACTGAACCATCAAGCAGCGGTCAACTTCTTAAATACGCGGTATCGATGGCTGCGGTTGTAGGCGGGATTGCGTTTACCATAAAGAAGATTTATGACCTAATAAAGGCTATTAAAGAAGCAAAGGTGTCTGGTGGAAAGGCCATTGTGTCGGCACAAGGTCTTGGTAAAGTCATCGCCGTGCGTGATGCAGAAATAATGGGCAGACCGGGTGGTCTTGAAGCTGCATCAAAGAAGTACAACAAGACCAAAAAACAGTTGGTTGAGGAAGCTACAAATAGGGAGTACACACGGCAGGTTGGGGTGGCTGTCGGTTTTGCGGCCAGAGAGAACATCGTTACCAGGATGGAACCATGGTTGGTGGGGAAGATTACTGGGTATAAGCGACCAAAGGTTGAATCGAAGGAGCAGATTCGGAAAGACACCGAGCGGAAGTTTGGTTATAAACCGGCCAAGATTGATACTGCTGAGTTGGATCGAATCGTGAAAGCGGCTGCGGAAGAGATGAAAAAAATGGGTAAATCAGTTGATAAACTATCTGATAACGTTGGTAAGACCCAAACCGAAGTAAAGCCAGTGTCTGTTGGAAACCCGTTCGATTCCGCGGATCCGTGGGTAACTCAGCTTTCCACTGGCAAACTGACGGTCGGGGGTAGGTAATGTCACTTTTTCCAGAAAACACGACAGATCCAGGTCAAAAGAACCCGTTTCACACTACTGCTTACGCTCGGGAGCAAATGAAGGCCGGCGGGAACAAAAGTGGTGTGTGGAATACTGTTGGTTTTACCTTTCCTGATGGTACGGTTGTTCCTCAGGAATACTTGATTACGGTAACTAGTATTAGAAATCACTGTTCGATTGTTGCCCCAATGCAGGAACCGATACGAATGGAAGTGGAGTCCAGGTGGGATCCGTTTATTCCATCGTCGATCCTGAACGAGGGTAACGTCGTTGCACAGATCATTACAGGAGATAAGAAGTCAATGATCACCCGTGCGTCAAGCCGTAGGATATGGCAGGGGTCGTCCCCAATTCGTCTGAATTTGAAGTTGAAATTTCAGGCAATAAATGACGCAGTGCGAGAAGTGGTGGAACCGGTTAAACTGCTGCAAGCTATAGCACTACCGTGGTCCCCTAAAGGAGACAAGGGCGGTAGCCTTGAAAAGGCTACGGAGACTGCTGGTCATTTGAAGAGAGGTGAGTTGGTCGATGCTGCAATTAGTGCTGGTGAGTTCCTTGATAGTTTTCCTTTGTTGTCCCCTCCCGGACCGAGTCCGTTTACTATTGAAGGAATCCTTGACCTTGGCACTAATAACCGGCGAGCTAAGGAGAACCGAATTCGTGAAGATTCCAGTGGTGGTGATATCATAGTGATTGAAGTTGGTAGATTCTTAACCTTCTACAACGTAATCGTTAGTAAGGTCTCCAGCGAGGTGCCTATTATGATGACCAGCGATGGTGACCCGGTGAGTGCTAGCGTTGACATTACGTTTGAAACCTACGAAATGATTACCACCGATGAACTTGCTAGAATGTACAGCAAGAATTTTCTGTCTGGTGCATAATGAACCGAACGGACTTTTTTGCCAAGGTAACTGTTGATGGTGTTGAGGAACGTGACTTCCTACAGAATCCGATGGCTACGTTTCCAATGAAATACGAGCCACTGTATTACAGGGTCAACAGCGCCGATATTATGAGGCCGTGGATCATTAGTTTGAAGTGCTACGGACTTGTGGACTTCTGGTGGTTGTTAATGTTTCTTAATAATATTGATAACCCATTCACCGATATCGTTGAGGGGATGATACTCACTGTTCCAAACCGCATCGATATCATTGACTTTGCCAAACGTTTTCGAGTAGTGTGATGCTTATAGTTGGCAATTATAGTATGGGGCTTCGGTTCGGTGGCATTGAAGTACCGATATCACCACAGATGATTCACAGTATATCGGTGACCCTTGATGTAGACCGGATTCTACCTACGTTTAAGATTGCACTGAAGGATGCTACTGGTATTCTCGGCGAGATTGCACCATATGATAAGACACTAAATAGTATTGATCTTCAATTTGGCCGCAGTGATAACCCTGAGAGATTCAACACTTTCAAGTTGGCTGTCAAGAGACGCAAGCCGGACTCTGATCGCAATTATACAATTGAGGGGGTGCTTGACGTTCCCAATCTGTTGACTACGGTGTACAAACGGGCGTTAACGGGAGATATCAAGACCAGCATTGAGACATTGGCAACGGTTGATATGCAGATGACCAAGACGGAGGTTGGTGCATCGTTGAGCTATAATAAGACAGTCATTCAACCTCGGTGGACTGATGCTAAGCTTCTAAATTACCTGTCAGATAACCTGATCGGTCGAAACGGTGAGACTGGTTATCACTGCTTCGTGAAGAACGTGGATGGAGAGCAAACCTTAGTCTTCAAGAGCCTCGACGAAATGTTGTCGTCGGCTGTAAAATTCGGGTTTATCGTCGCATCAAAGCCATACAAGGACTTGTATCCGGTCGTAGAATACCGAATATTCGACAACTCACAGCTGCTGGTGGATCTCGGTGCTAAGACACAGGATTACGGGTACTTCAATTATGATACCGGTGCGTTCGTTGAGAGTACCATTGACGCAGCCGACTGCCCAGCGCTAGGTGAGAGAACGCTGATTGATGATGATAACAGTAATAACAGTGTGTTTATTACTGGCCTTGGTCGTAGCAATGATTTTACTACTGATTTTGGTGGAAGAGTCTCATCGAACTATTACAAACGAGTCAATAACTTCGTAAATATCTGGATCAGCACGTGGGGTATGGAGAATGCTAGTCCTGGTGACGTCGTTAGGTTGCTATTTGGTGAGGCTTTAGCTCGTGGTCAACTGTTTCAGTATCATCTGTCCGGATACTGGATGGTTTCACGGGTTGTCCATTTGTTGGGTTCCAGTTTCATGACTAGTTTGCTATTAACCAGAAACGGTATCGACACTAATTTTTCAACGTCTTTGATCCGGGCGGGTAACTTAAAAAGAAAATGAATGTGGAGCTTCAGAAAGACGATTTCAATTGTAGTGGCCTGTATCGAGGGTCAGTCCTTGATAACAATGATCCATTGAAGCTTGGTCGAATCAAGGTCAATGTTTTTGGGCTTTTTGACACCATTGCTGCGGCGAATTTGCCGTGGGCAGTACCAATGCAGCCAGTTGGTTCCGGCGCTGGTGGTGGTTACGGTGTCTTTTCGGTGCCGGAAGTTGGGTCGAATGTGTTCGTAATGTTCGAAGGTGACGTGTACCAACCGGTATACATTGGTTCGGCCCCCGATGGTGTTCACGGTTTGCCGTCGGAGAAGAACACCAACTATCCGAATAGAAGGATCATTAAGACCAAAGTCGGTATCGTTGTTTACATTGACGATACCGATCAGAAAATTAGGATTACTCATCCAACAGGCAAGTATATCGAGATGAATATAAGTGGTGATGTCATAATCGACGCTGCCGATATTACTATTACCGGTTCCGGTGAAATCAATATCGCTGGTGTTGGTGACGTTAATATTATTGGAGCAACAGTCAATTTGAATCCATAGTATGGCAGCGTTCTTAAGAAAAAATTTTGCAAGTGGCTTGTTAGCGTCCGGTATTACCGCACTGGACCTGAGTATTACCCTCAGTGCTAGTCATAACCTACCAACATCTGCAGGTACGTTGGTGTTGACGATATGGAATTCGACGCTATACCAAATGCCACCACTTGACCCGAACGTAGAGGTCGTAACGGCGTCGTACTCTGGTACGCCGAATGTCTACTCGATAGTAAGGGCACGGGAGTCTACCACCGCACACCCGCATGCGACTGGTGATACTGCCTCCATGTTTTATACGGCTGGCGTTTCGTCGGATGATCTAAAATGGTTGGGGAGTTATACTGTCGATGAGACTGGCGTAGGGGCGAACAAGATACTGAACCTTTCTGGTGGAAGTATTAAGTACACCGATTCTCCTACGGTTACCGCATTAACCATTACAGGTCTAACAGGGGTCTTGAAAGCGACGACGGGTTTGGTGTCTGGTAGTGCCGTGCACGGGGATCTTGGTGGTATCGGAGCCGGAGACCATCACGCGGTTGTGTCTTTGGCTGTATCGGCCGACGTACTGTTGGGCTTAACAGGACAAGCCCTGTCTTTAGACACGCAAGCGGCTACTTATGTCTTGGTAGGTCCAACTTCCGGTGCAGCCGCGGCACCCACATTCCGAGCTCTGGTTGTTGGCGATATGCCTACCATTAACGTGGCACACGGCGGTACAGGCCAAACTGCTTTAACGGCTTACGGAGTACTGTGTGCTGGAACAACCACTACAGGGGTTGTGCAAACTGTGGTGCCTGGAGCCACGACACAGATTCTTGTAGGTGGAGGAGCAACTGGCATACCGACGTGGGGGGCTGACCTACCCACTGCGGTTACCATTGGATCGGGTTATATCTATAGGGCGGCAGGCACTGATATTCCTGTAACCGATGGTGGTACGGGAGTTAGTACGCTGACGGATGGGGGTATTCTACTTGGATCAGGAGCAAGTGCCATTACTGCTCTTGGTCAAGCAACCCATGGACAACTGCCGATTGGATCCACTGGTGGGGATCCGGTACTGGCCACACTGACCGCCGGTACGGGGATTGGTGTGTCGAACGCGGCAGGAAGCATTACTATCAGTTGCAGTATTACCCAATATACCGATGCTTTGGCCCGAGCCGCTATCAGTGAAACAGTAACAGGTTTGAGTTATGATAACAATTCAGGTGTATTAAGTCTTACGTCCGGCTACGTGATTCCTACTACTACTGAGGAGTCCAACTGGAATGCTGCCTATGGTTTGAGTGCTGCAACTTCTGAACCTACGGGATTTGTCGATAGGGTTGCGGCGCTAAGTTGGAACGACGGGGCGTTAGAGTTCACCATCACCGGAAATCACGACATTTACGTTGCCGGTGTAAAGACCACGAAGACCACTGTGTCCAAGACCATCGCTGACACTACAGGGCTACACTGGATTTATTACAACGCTTCGGGGGTCATATCTGAGTCCACCACTCAACCAGGATTCGCAGTGCCGTTGATTGCCACAGTGTACTGGAACACCACCACCAATAAGGGACTACTGGCTGATGAACGGCACGGTATCGTGATGGATTGGGCCACTCACGAACTGCTGCACGAGACAGTTGGCGTGCGATGGAACACCGGGTTGGCGGGTACATTTGGGAATACGACATTCTCGATAGCAGCTGGTGAGATAGACGACGAGGACTTGTCCTTTATCTTCGTCGCACCTATGACCACCTGCAGTGTGCTGTATAAGAACGGGGCAGCAGAGTTCGAGTGGGATGCAGCGGCCACTTTGTACTTCCACCTGAACGCTGCTACCATACAGTACAACAACGTGAATACCGCGACGGATGTTACGAACAACTATCATGTTGCCTATTGGATTTTCGCTACGGGCGATGTGACCAGACCTATTGTATCCTTGATGGGTCAACGCCAGGATCGTTTGCTGACGGATGCCCGTACCAACAACAAGTATGAGAGTCTAACACTTGGCACTCTGCCCTATGCAGAGATGAAACTGTTGTACCGGGTCATCCTAAAAAACGCCAGTGGGACGGCTACTTTCGTAGAGGCACAAGACCTACGCAGTGTGTCCAATCTTCCGGCAGGAACCTACCTGGCCAGTCAACACAACGCACTGACAGGGCTGGAATGGTCGTTAGCGGGACACAATGACATCAATCTCAACGTCAACCACAACGCTGACGGTCGCGTGGGCATCGGCACCACCACACCGTTGGCAGCGTTGCATACGGCAGGTTCCACTACGGAGATGCTGCTCAACGGCGACTTCCACGATACGAACGACTGGACGGCAACCTTTACTGGTGGTGCTGCGACGGGAGTATTCGATGTCGTTACCAATGCTGGTAAGGCCACACTCACAGAAGGCAACGTCAATGTAACAGCGGGATATATCTCCCAGGCAATCACCACTGTTGCCGACCACAGGTATCGTGCCACCATCACGTACTACGGCACGTTGTCTTCCAACATCGTTTACGTTTACCTTGCGGCCGGAACTGCCTTGAATGGAAATCAGTTGGGTTATTCTTCTATCACCTATGACCTGACGACAGACAACATAATGGTGTTTGATTTCGTAGCAACAGGAACTACCACCTATGTTACAGCCTACACGACAAGTCTGAACAGTGTTGTCGGTGTTTCCGTTTGGGATGACGCCAGTGTAGTCGATGTCACATCGGGCAAAACGATTGTAGACGGCGGAATGCACATAAACCCAGGTGCTGGCGTCACAAATCTTAACTATGCCTTGTGCATTGGTAAGTACGAAACCACGACCCTTACTTCCAATAAAGATAAGACGCTACTGTTATGTGGGATGGGTGCTGCGTATTTTCTTGCTCGTGACACCCTGAACAACATCGAGGGTTTCTTCGGTACTACGGGAGGCGGATATGCCCTTGCTACGATGACGGACCACCCTTTGTTTTTCAGAACCCACAACCATGCTGCGATGGCTATAGACCTGGACCAGAACATCGGCATAGGTCTGACTACCGGAATGTTAGGCAAGTTGCACATTGACCAGTCATCCACGTCGGGTGCAGTACCGCCGATGGTATTAGATCAGGCGGATGTGTCGGAAGAGTTCATCCGGTTCATCGGTACATCGGCCAACGGTGTGCTCACACAAAGCATCGTAGAGGCGGCGGACGTTGCTACAGCCACACTTAAAGGATACGTCAAGGTGTATGTTCAGGATGATGGAAATCAACTTACGGATCAGGCGTACTACCAGCCGATTTACACGTTGGCGTAGGAGAAATAATGGCAGTTGTAAGAACGATTGGGGCTTCGGGTGATATAACTGGACTAACAGCGGATGCCGCACCTGATCGTGCTGCCGATTATCTGGCCTCCTACGACGATAGTGTTGGCACAAACAAGAAGGTATTGGTTCAAAACGTGGGGCCTATTTCCTGCGAATTGGTGAACAAGACAGTAAACTTCACTTCTGATATGACGGCCGCTACGATGCAGGCTCTGATAGACGCCTGCGGCAAGTACATTGGCCCCGGTGTGACCTTGACGTTTCAGTTCGGGGACGGTACGTATACGATTGCCTCTACACTTACCTGGACTCAGTTCCTGGGTCCTGGGATCGTATCTATTTTTGGCAACCGGGGTGAGGCAAATGCGGACGACCTACACACAACTCAGTCGGTGTACATTGATCACGGTGCTGCTAATGGCACAGTAATCGCTGTCAGTTTGTGTGCTCTACTTGTGCAGGTCTATAACCTTGCGATACGGACAAAGTCTGACTCGGCCTGGACCGACATAGCTATCCAAGGTAGTCGTTGCCAGAACATGGACATTCGGTATAATTGGTGTATAGGGACTGCTACTACTAAAGGATATGGGATTTTTGTGGCGGACACTCCCACAGTTCATGCTCAGGAGAACTATATTACGAGGTTCAATTTTGGTATTGGTGCCCAGAATGCGACGATGTTTTCTTATGTGAACGATGATACCGTCGTAGCACCACTCTACGGGTTGGCTGCTCGATATGCTGGAACAATCGGTAAGGGAAGTACGCAACCGGCTGGGTCTACAGCAAATGAATTCATTGAATTAGGTGGTATAATTAGGGCATAGGGACGGTGTACTTGGTGATATAATCGGATAATTACATCTTATGAATAGGAGATAAATGGACACTACGATCACCGTAAATAATCAAATGTCTGTAGATGAAATACAGGTACAAGTGGACTCTATTGATAGGTATATTGCTTCTGGCAGTGTAGTAGTTATTCAGTTCTCTGACGGTGTTTATATAGTAGACAAAACAATACGAATAAACGGATTTTATGGTGGGGGTATTCTTACTATCCAGGGTAACACCGCAGAGGTTTCATCCGATATTTGTCATACAACGCAACAAGTGTTTCTTGACGCTTCCGCATCCCCAATTTCAGTCTTTCAGTTTAATGGTTGTATGGTTCCAGTAACAATACTGCGGAACTTGAAGATGAAGATTAATTGTTCAGCCCCTAGTGCCGGGGTGGACTGGTACTTATCATTCTACATGCTCTTTGGATATAACTATGTCTTTGGCACAGCCGCACAATATGGTCACGATGTCCAGGCATATAAATCCTCGATGATGCTTTGTAGGAGCAATGTACTAGGGAAAGTAGCCTACGGAATCTCGTCTATAGGCTGTCCTCTATTACACTCTGAGAACAACGTTGATAACGGTATCAACGATCGACCGGCATGGGGATTGCATGTAAAATACGGCGGGGTCATTTCCAAACAAGGAACACAGCCTGTGGGTTCGTCGGGACCACAGAAAATTGAGTACGGTGGTGAAATCAGGTAGGGGATGATATGCTCGGTAGATTCGGAGCAGCGCTGTGGGGTCTTTCAGAGTTTCTAAAGAAAATTCTTCCTCCACCCGGTGGTGGTAAACTCGTGGCTGTTGTTGGCGATACGTCCACACACGGTGGAAGTATAATTACTTCTGGCCAGGATGGATCCATTACCGTCGGGGGACTTGAGGTGGCTGTGGATGGGGCCATTTTGGACTGCCCATCTCATGGAAATGTTGTTATTTCATCGGTAATTAGTAAAACATATGGTAACAGTAAGCTACTGGTTACAATGGACGCTACTGCTAGTTGCGGTGCGAAAATCATTGCAGTGGATCGTAGAGTGTATGCAGGGTAGGGGTTGATATGATAATTCAGGTTGATGCTGACGGACGAAAAGCAGTACAGGCGTTGTGCGATACCGCCCTTAAGGTGGGTGGACTTACTAACTTCCAGTTCGTTGCTATTGTTATGGGTAACACGAATGATCTACCAGTTCTGATACCATCCATCAAACCGGAGAAGAATCTACCGCTTCCAGAATCAAGCATCGATTTAAAAGACGAAGGAAACTATTGATTAAGTAACCGGCCGTGGAATAGTATTAAAGGGCTGTTGATCGGTGTACTTGGTACATAGGGGTACACCATACAAATATCGGATATCTCGTAGACTTTTTGTGGTGGGTGATGGTGGTATCAGTTGGAGAGATATGGTCAGATCTAGACGGTCGGCTGAATCGTGATGCCCTTGGTCAGATTCGTAGGGCCGTCAACGTCGATGCTGTCATGACATCGATTGATAATATTCTCCGTACGTCTCCGGGTGAGAGAGTAATGCTGCCCCAGTTCGGATGTTCGTTGCGGTCAGTGTTATTCGAGAATATGAACTCGGCTGTCCTGACCCACCTTTCGAGACAAATCAAGAATGCTATTGAGCTGTGGGACGATCGGGTTGAAATTGTTGAAGTTAATATGTATCAAGAGCCCGATATGAACACTGTATCAGTTAAAGTTTCATTTATCATTTCTGGACAGGCCAGGATATACGAATATGTCACGTCAATCAAAGGCGAGATCGTATGAGGGCGTTTAGCGAATACTATGCAAGAAACGCTGATAGAATAAAATCGCAGAAGAAAGAATATCAACAAAGGATTAAAGTTGAAGTTCTCTCCAATTATGGTGGTTGCTGTGCCGTCTGTGGTATCACCGATCCGGCCTTCTTAACCATCGACCACGTAAACGGTGGTGGAAAGCAACAAAGGACGAAGAATCACAGTGTACGTTCGGTCTATTCATTTCTAAGAAGGAATGGCTTCCCATTAGGCTTTCAGATATTATGTTGGAACCACAACTGGTTGAAATACGTTGAAGAAAGAAGACTAACGGTTTTGAATAGTAATCATGCAAAAAGTGACCGTTCAACAATAAGAAAGAGGAAAGAAAAGGTCATCTCTCAGTATGGCGGCCGTTGTACCTGCTGTGGTGAAACTAATATTGATCTGCTTACAATAGACCATATCAACAATGATGGTGCAGAACATCGAAGAAAGATTGGTGGTTCCGTGTGGGTGTACAGATGGTTAATTCGTAACAACTTTCCGACCGATTTTCAGGTTTTGTGTTGGAATCATAACAGTTCAAGGCTTTGCCCAAGTTTAACTGAAATGGGGGTTGTATGAGCACGCCCACTTTGAACTACGCTAATTATGATTGGGCAGACCTCGTTTTGGCCTTTCAGGATCGGATTAAACTAACCGATTCATGGCGTGACACGTACCGATCCGGTACTGGTGAGACACTGATTGAGTTGGTGGCGTATGCATTGAACGTGGGTCTTTATTACACGGAAAGAAGAGCTACTGAGTCGTTTCTTCCAACCGCTCGTCTTTTGTCCAGCGTTAAGAATCTCGTGGCTTTACTCAATTACCAACCCAAGAGAAAATCGTCGGCCACTGGTAACCTTACGTTTGGTATTACCCCTTCGCTTACCGTGACCGTGTTCATTCCTAAGTATACCGAATGCCAGTCGGCGTCTGGTATTAAATATTTGACGAACGAGGAAGCAACAATCGAGAAGGGTCAAACGTCGGTCACCGTCAGTTCAATTCAAGGCAGTCTTGTGCGGATGGAGGTTGCCGCAAGTGGTGCCACGAATCAAGAATACTTAATCAATTCGACTGCTGTAGAGAACTCTGCTAATTCTGCGAACCGAACGGTTAGGGTCGTTGTTGATTCAGTGGAATGGGACGTAGTTGATTCATTCATTGATAGTGATAGCTCTTCTAAGCATTATCAAATACTAAATGACGTGGAAGGCACGGTTACCATAAAGTTTGGCGACAACGTGAACGGTTTATCTCCAGCTAACGGACTAAAAATAGACATTCAATACATTGAATCGGTTGGTTTGTCTGGTAACGTTGCTAATACCGGGATGATCACAACCGTCAATTCGACGGTCTACGACGAGAACTCGGCATCGGTTACGGTGACGGTTACCAATCCAAGTTCGTTTCTCGGTGGAGATGATGAAGAGGGTATCGAAGAAATCCGGTACGAAGCACCAAGAGTGTTCCGAACTGGTCAAAGAGCGGTCACACGCGATGACTACAACGCAATTCTCGAAAACTATCCTGGTATTGCTAACGTAAACGTGTGGGGAGAAACCGAAGAGGCTCTAGCGGCTGGCGTACCTTCGATGATCTCAATGCGTGGTATCGCTAGAATCTGCATACTGTTGCAGGAATGGTTGTGGGCAGACACGACGTTTACAAATACTCTGTCGGAATACCTTTACACTAACTATGCAGAACTCACCACTAGGTACGAGTTCATCGACCCAGTGGTTCTTCAAGTAATTCCAAGACTAACCATGAGGGTTCAGCAGGGTCATTCGTTGTCCAATACACAGACTTTGGCTGAGGCTGCTGTGACCGAACAGTTTATACTTGGTGATACCACGAGACTTGGTGAAATCGTTAAGTACAGCGTCGTGCTCGGAGCCGTTGGAGGGACTGACGGTGTTTCGTATGCAAACATGGTACTGGAAATCCTTAGGGACCTGTCACCTAGTTACTCGTCGTTTTGTGACTATGGTGCAACACTGGAAGCCACTGATATTCTTCCGGAGTCTGCAAGGTTGTTCGTCGATGACGTGTATGTAACTACTGATGTCGATGGTGGTTTTGGTGCCGGCACATTTAACAGCGCCGGCGGTTACACAATATCTGGTACAATCGACTACACGGGCGGCGGTTTGATGTTGGATATAAGTCCAGCGCCAAGTTTGAATATTTATGTCCGTTATCAGCAAGACGGGGATGGTAATATCACACCGACCATGAGACAAATAGCGAAGCTCTACGACGTTGATTTCGTTAGTGTTAATATGGAATAGGAGAATGATATGCGAGCGAAATGGTCTTGCATTTGGAATTTAAGGCATATTCATAACGGTTTAATGATATGGCAGGAGTCAGTTCACAATCTCTTGACGACAGAGGGCAATAAGGCCATTACGGACGTATTCATGCGTGCCAGTGATACTGTGTATTTCCCTTTCACTAACTTCTGGGTTGGTCTTTACCGAGGGTCAATATCCAAGGCAACGGTTCTTGCAACGATTCCGGGTGAACCAAGCGGTTACGGCTATGCAAGGTCTGTTATTGAGCGTTCGAGTATTGGTTTTCCAACGATGGAAATAGACGGGGATGGTGATTGGCGTGCGGTGTCCAAGGAGGTTACGATCACAGCCGCTGGTGGTAGTATAGGACCAATAGACGGTGGATTCCTTGGAACATCCCTTAACAATACTGGGTCCCTCGTTGGTGTAGTGGCAACTAGTGTTCAACGTACGATGCTGGCTGGTGATTCGCTGATTATTCAACTGAAAGTAAAGATCAAGTAATTGAGGTCTTAGCATGACCATTGCAGCAAATACAGTGTGGGAAATAAGAACAACTGGCGGCAACGACCATGGTGGTGGGTTTACCTGGATTTCCCTTGTAAACTCCACATATAAATGGGTAAAGTCTGCCCTTGGAACTAATGAATACTACTGTCAGACCGCTGCTGGTGGAAACCCCGCCCTTACAGAGCCCACCAGTTGTACTACCGATGGAACCTGTAGGTTGGACGCTAATGGTACACTAGGGAGTCTAACTGCGGGTCAGTGGGATTGGGGCGATAATGATGGTCTTGGATACAGCACTGTTTATGTCAGACTGGACGATGGTGTTGATCCCGATACTAAGAGAGATGGATGGGTTCAGATTGGAGCATACGGTGGAACCGATTATTCTCAGCAACCCGATCCTCAGTTGACTTTAGCCAATGTAACTACCGACGCCACCGGTACAATTCTTTCTACCGCTACGGCTGGTTCGTTTACTGCTCTTATGTGTGGTAACTGCGTATACATAACGGGTGGTGGAACTACAGCAAACTGGTACTGCATCATAGCCTATACCAGCGGTACTCAGGTCACGATTGACCGTTCTTGTGGGGCAAACAAAAACACTGTTTCTATAAACGTAGGTGGGTCCGTTAAGATTGGTGGAAGTCTGGACCACGAGTTTTGGGCTGCTGTTAATAAGACAGCTGGCAACGATATTTATGTACAGCCCGGTACGTACACGCTTGGAGAAACCATTAATGCGGGATGTGTCCCAACATACACTGCACCAATAAGAATAATAGGCTACAATACCGTCAGGGGTGATATTCCTCAAGGCACCGACAGAC
>Ga0315273_10007896_pt1 | contig 13377 bp, 7 predicted proteins | sample YL17G02_0_MG_FD_205753 | JGI IMG/M metagenome (GOLD analysis project Ga0315273, IMG submission 205753) | Sediment microbial communities from Yellowstone Lake, YNP, Wyoming, USA - YL17G02_0 | ecosystem: Environmental > Aquatic > Freshwater > Lake > Sediment | place: USA: Wyoming | collected... | reverse complement strand
GTTTTGGACGTCGCCGATTTCACGACATCGACCGTGGGCGTCGGCGCAATGATCGTGACTTCCTTCTGGATCGTCGATGGCTTCATCCTGATCTCGATCGAGATCGTCTTGCCGAGGTTGACGATGATCCCCGTCTGGATGGTCGTTTCAAAACCGCTGAGCTCAGCCCTGATTTCGTAGCCCTTTCCCGGCGTCAGGCTGGGGGCCCGGAAGAGCCCTTCAGCGTTGGTCACGGCCGTGACCATGCCGATGTGGGCCGGGCCGGAGATGGTGATGGCGACGCCCGGAAGGGGCTGTCCGCCGTCATCGAGGACCTTGCCCCTGATCGCGCCGGACTGCAATTCCTGGGAGATGCCGAGCGATGTCAGGGCGAGGCAGGCCATAATGACAAAAAAGATCCGTGCCTTTCTCATGCCGTATTCTCCTTTCCGTTGAACCAAACCATAAACCCTAGTCCCCTCAAACCCGATTGATCGTGTCCTCCGTCTTCACCTCCTCTGACCCGGACGTGTTGGTTGGCGAGATTTTGAAATAATTCATGAAAGACCAACCCAATATGGGCACTCGCATTGTTGATTATTGGCATACTTCCTAAATACAAGAAACATATTTTCTGAGAGTTCATTAGCGCGTTCACAATGTCCGTTCTATACCCTCTGGCCAGCGACCGCCGCCGTCCGGTCAGGCTCGCTGGCAGCCCGTAAAATTGACATGCTCATAATCGAGGTTGACGACACCGCTGAGGATGAGGGAGACGGCTCCCATCACAGCCGACCTCGGGCCGAACGTCGCGGGCATGATGGTGACCTCGCTGGCGGTCTTGTTCAGGGCCCTGGCGTTGACGGTCTTCCGGACTTTATCAAAGAGGATATTCCCCGCCTGGGCCACGCCGCCACCGATGAAAACGGCCTCGGGATTGAAGAGGTTGATCAGCCCGGCGATCCCTATGCCAAGGTATTCCGCGGCCCGGTCAAAGACCGTCCAGGCCGTCCCATCGCCCTGTTTGGCCGCGTTGACGACCATCTCGGCTGTCAGTCGCGTCGGATCCCCGCCGCAGGCCTCCAAGAGTGCGGACACAGCCCCGCTCCGAAGCTCTCTCTGGCCGGCCTTGGCGATAGCGTTGCCCGAGGCCAGCGCCTCTAGACAGCCGAAGTTGCCGCACTCGCATTGGACGTCGGAGTCCTTGTCGAGGGTGATGTGCCCGAACTCCCCAGCCTTGCCCTTGAATCCGTATAGCGGGGTCCCTTGAATGATGATGCCGGCCCCGATGCCGTAACCGACGTTGATCATGATGAAATTCCGGTAGTTCCGTCCGGCGCCGTACCAGATCTCGCCCAAAGCCATGACCCGGGTGACGTTGTCGAAATAGACGGGGATCTCATGCTTCTGGGCCAGGGCGGCTTTGACATCGACGTTATGCCAGTGGAAATCGGGAGAGAATTCGACGATGTCCCTCTCCCGGTTGATGAGACCGGCGATAGCCATGCCGATACCGCAGACCTTGCCTTTCTTGTCGCCGAGATGGTTTTTCAGCTCGCTGACGATGTCCGAAGTGCTCTCCATGACCCGGGCAAAGCCCTCCTCGACCTGAGTCGGTCGCCTGACCTCGGCGATGACCTTGGCCTCGAGATCCGTCAGGACGCCGTGGATATTCGTCGTCCCGAGGTCTATGCCGATGATGAAATTGTCCACCCCCGAAAACCGGAGAATCGTCGGCTTGCGGCCGCCCTTGGATTCGCCGGCCCCGACCTCGACGACCAAACCTTCGCGGATGAGGATATCTACGATCCGGGAAATGGTCGGAGCGCTCAGGCCGTTCCCTTTTGCCAGGTCGGCCCGGGAGATCCCGTCGCTGTCCCGGATGAGATTCGTGACCTTGACTTTGTTGATCTCGCTGATGAGTTTCGAGTTCCCCGCCCGGGTATGCGCTTTCCGGTGAGCTCCCTCTTTGATCATGTCAAAAGGTCGCCTTTCTATCTGACATAGTTACGCACCTTTATAAAGTAGGGATAATATGTCAAAAAAGCAAGGATTATTTTGGGGTTTTTATTTCTTTATTTTCTCTATGGTGGCGACGATGTTCTTGACGGTCGGGATCTCGGGGTTCTCCGGGTCGAGGGCGATGAACTTATTGAAGGACTCCAGCGCGTTCGCGTAGTCGCCCTTGTTGAGGTAAGCGAAGCCGAGCTTGTAATAGGGTTTGGGCCAGGTGCTTTTGATCCGGGCGGCCAGCCGGAAGAACTCGATGGCCTCGTCGACCTTCTGGTTGGAAAAGAGGATATCGCCGACGTTATACGCGGCCGCCTCGTCTTCGGGCGACAAATCTAAGGCCTGGCTCAAGTACGTCCGGCCGGCTTCGAAGTCGCCTTTCTTCAGGGCCGTCTCGCCCAGGCCGGAGAGGGCCCGGACGGCGGTCGACTTGTCCTTGGCGTAATCGCCGTGGACCTGCAGGACCTTCTCCAACAGACCCTTGTATTCGGCCTCGGCGCCATCGGCGTCGCCCTTGTTCAAGAGCGCTTGGGCGATGTTGAGCCGGACCGGATACAATTCCGGGTACTCGGCCAGGAACTCGCGGAAAACGGCGATAGCTCCGTCGAAGTCCCCCTGCCGGGCAAGCTGGTTGCCCTTGTCTATGGCGGAAAGCGCGGACTTGTCGGCCCGGAGCTCCTCCACGCCCGTGAGCTTCTGGAGCTTGAAGTTGATCGGCGGGTTGGCCTTGAGCTGAGCGATGCCCATTTCGACCGACGCCTCGAGGTAGCCCGGCTTGGCGGCCATGATCCGCCAGGTTCCCGTCCCCAACCCGATTATGGCGAAGTTCCCTTTCTTGTCCGTTTTCCCGTCGAGCTTCGCGTTCCCCTCGAGGCTCTGAGCGGTGATCGTGGCCCCTTCGACGGGACCGCCCGCTGCGTCCACGACCCGGCCGGATATCCTGCCCCGGCCGAGGTTGTCCTGCCCCCCTTGGACGAGGGGAACCAGTGCGGCGACCAGGAGTACGACAATAAAAATCGAAGCCGGGCAAGCCCGGCGAAGGTGGCAAAACGGCATGGAAACCTCCCTCATTTTCTTTTCTTCAGCTGGTCGATCTGCTTGCGAACCTCGGGTTGGTCCGGGCTGAGCTGAAGAGATCTTTCGAACGATGCCAGGGCCTCCTCAAACTTGGAGAGCCCAAGGTATGCTCGACCGATGGCGTTCAGGACCGAAGCGTTGACACCGTATTGGGAGACCGCTTGGTCCAAGACCTTGAGGGCCTCGGCGAAATCGCCGGACTTCAGGAAGGCCTCGCCGCTCAGCGTATAGACTTCATAAGGCACGCGCCCGGGCCGGGCGAGCAATGGAGCCAGGACGCGGACGGCGCTCCGGGGTTCGGATAAAGCCATGTAAACCCGGGCTAGAGTGAAGGCCGCTTCCGGAGAATCCGGTTTTTTCAGGAGGACCCCTTCAAGGCTGGCCCGGGCTTCCGGATACCGGCCGAGGTTAAGAAGCTGGACGCCCGCGATCTGGGCGTAGACGGGATCGTCCGGCTCGGGCAGAACACGGGACGAGTACCAAGGGCGGCCGAGCGACGGGGCGAAAGTCAGGTCAAACTCCTCGTCCGCGCTCACGACCTCGGCGCCGCCGACGAGGAGCGAAACCTGGACCTGATAGTGGGCTGGAGGAAAACCGGCCAATGGCATTTCCTCAATGATGTTGGGGAGATCGGGGTATTCGGACGGCGCCCTGACGACTTCACGAAAAACCTCGCCGTCCTTAAGGAAGGCGAGCTTGACCCGGCCGCGACGGGCCAAGTCCCCGGAAAGGTCGTTGAGCTGGAAAACGACGGCGAGTGTGTCCTGCACCGTGAAGATCCGGTCCGGCTGGCAAAAGACCTGAAAGGGTCCGACCTGGAACGGCCGGACCTTACGCCTAGCCGCATCCAGGCGGGAGATTTTATAGCCGAGAAGGGGCTGTGTCAACTGGACGGCCTTCCCGCTCTGCGGAACACGGAGGGCTTGTTCGACTGTCAGGAACTCCCTGGAGACCTCGTTTTTGATGAGGACGGAGAACCGGTAATCCCCGGCAAGGAGGGGAAAGACATCGTGGAGGTTGAACGGTGCGCGACTGAGCTCGGCCACCTGGGCCTCTGGCATTTCGACGGAAACGGTTTTGTCATACTGATAAACGAGCCGGCCGTCGAGCGTGGATACCCGGCCGTTGACCTTCAGAGTTGTATAGGTTTTTCGCTCGAACTGGTTGACGGACAGACGCTCGGGCTCGACGGCATAATGGACGAAGTATTGTCCCGCCCCCTCCCGGAAGACCTTGACGAGGCTGGCGCTGTCGATGAAGTTGGCGGAATACTCGACGTCGACGATATCCTTGTATTCGAGGAACTTGCGGGCATACCCGTCGTTGACGGTCCGGGACGGCAGGGTCTCGATCTTCCGGATGAGCATGTCCGAAGCCATGGTGGGCCGGCCGAGACCTTCGGAGGAATCACCGGAGAGCAGGTCCATGGCGATACCCGCCAGGGTAGCGTCGATATCGTAAAGCGTGTTGTAGGCCCTCCGGAAATCGCCCGGGGATTCCATGGCGGAAGAAAGGAGCGCCTGGGGCCCGTCCCCGATAGGGCTGTAGAGCTTCATCATCCCCTGACCATGCTCCTTGAAGAACAGGAGGTTGAAACTCGGCGGCAGCCCAAGATCGGTTTTCCCCTGATAGAACCAGGACTCGCAGTCATAGACCCCAAGTTTACCCGCGTATTTTTGGATATCCCGCGGTTCGCCGAGCAGGATGTACATCCGGCCCCGGTCCGTTTTCCAGCCGGGGACGGAGCCCTCCCGCCCGAGCTGTTGGTTGGCATAGGCCACCCGGCGCAGGTGTTCCGTCTTGGACTCGTTCTCCGGTGAAGTCGGGGTTGGGTCCCGGTGTTTCCAGAAGGCCTCCATGAAGAGGTCGCGCTCCCGGTCCGTCCGGAGCTTCAGGAAAACTTCCCTCTCCATGCGAGCCATGATATAGACGACCTCCTCGTCGAGCCATCGTTGATAGCGTTCGGGGAGTTTCGGCTTGTCCGCGGGAGCGCCGGACAGGATAACGGTCAGGCCGAGGAGGGCCAGCAAGATGGGCGATTTTATTTTGGCGAGGGTTCGCATGAATTTCACCTTGATCGGAATGTCTTTTTTCATTTTCATTATACCAGAGGATCTCTGCGGGCAATAATCCTGCGGACCCGATGCTGCTCGGTTTTTTGTATTTGAGAAAATTTAAAACCTGTTCAAACTCAACGGACTTAAATCAAACGCCGTCGTTTGCCCATTGACTAACTCCGCCACTACCTGACCTGTGCCAGGTCCAAGCGAAAGCCCCAGCATGGCATGACCCGCAGCAAGGATCAAATTGCCGTGGCGCGGAGAACGCCCGATAATAGGCATGCCATCCGGCGTGGTGGGACGCAGCCCTGCCCAGGTTTCTTTCACATCCAGTTTTTCATCCAGCCGCAAATATTCGCGCGCCGATTTTTCAATACGCTGAATCCACAGGGGGTTCGGCGTCAGGCTGTTGTTCCCCACTTCAAGCCGCCCCGTAAAACGCAACACACCACCCATCGGCGAAACCGCAACGCGGCGTTCACCCAGGATCAACGCATGGCTCGGCATCTGTTTCGTCGCAGACATGGTCATGCTATATCCACGTGCAGGTTGGATGGGAATATTCAATTTCAGATCACGGGCAACAGACGGGGTCGACGCGCCGGCCGCCAGGATGACGTGCTCCGCTTCAAACTCCGCCGAGGCTGTTTTCACAGCCCGAACCTTGCCCCCCGCTGATTCAAATCCCGTGACCGGCGTGTTCTCGAACATCTCCGCCCCCAGCGCGCGGACGCGGTCACTCAACAACTTGAGGAACACCGCCGGGTTAAGATGTGAGTCGCCCGTGAAATGTACGCCACCGATGACATCGTCTAACGCGGCGGGTTCGATCCCGTGGATCTCGGATTTGTCGTACACACTGACAGGAATTCCATGCTTTTGCATGAATTCGCCTTCGTGTTTCCCGCCTTTGAAGGCTTCCTCGGTTTTGTACAAAAAGAGCAACCCTTTTTCTTGATACGAGCAATCCATTTTTTCTTCGGCGATGAGTTGCGCAAAATTCTTTGCGCTCAGTTGACCGATGTCGTTCAACGGTTTGATGCCACGCTGCACATTGGCTTCACGGCACGTCCATACAAATTTCAATAGCCATGCGAGATAGGTCGGGTCCAGGCTAACCTTCATCCCGAACGGACTGTGCACGGGGTCGAGCATCCACTTGAGGGCAGAGGTCACCACCCCAGGCGCCGCCAGCGGAATGATGTGACTGGGCACGATATGCCCCGCGTTGCCCGCGCCACTGCCCTTGCCGATTTCTCGAGCATCGAGCAAAGTAACTTTTCTTCCGGATTTTAAAAGGTAATAGGCGCAACTTAAGCCTACGGGTCCCCCACCGATGACGAGAACATCTGATTTTGCAGTCATCATTTCTCTATCCCTTTGCCAAACGGATCGCGTTCATCCACCAGGATCACACCTTCTGCCATTACCCATGCTTCGCCAGTGATGGTTGGAATGATCTTGTCACCGTCCACTTGCACGCTGCCTTCAAAGATACTGCCGACGACACTTTGTTGTTTCCACGTCTGCCCAACTTGCAGTTTTCCATCGCCGTACAAACAAGCGAGTTTAGCGCTGGTGCCCGTGCCGCAAGGCGAGCGGTCATAGGCTTTGCCTGGGCAGAGGACAAAACTTATGCTGTCGGCTTCGGGCGTGGAGGCAAACAACTCGACGTGGTCGATCTCAGCGCCGTTCGCGCCGGTGATGCCGTCCGCGATCAATTGCTCGCGGACACGCCACGAGAAATCGGTCAGCGCTTCTAGGTTTTGCATGTTCACGTCCAGGCCGTGGTCGTGGCATAGAAAAAACCAGTTGCCGCCCCACGCCACATCGCCGTGTACGGTTTTTCCAGCCACTGTGACAGGGACATGGATCAGATGACGATAGGCGGGGATGTTTTTTACGGAGACGCGATTAGGATATTCCCTATCGTTGGCTCCTCGCGACGATAGGGGATGCAGAGTTGCTTCAACAACCCCGACAGGTGTCTCCACTCGAACTGTGCCTTCGGTGACTCGCCCACGATAGGAGAGGGACGCGATGAGACCGATGGTGCCGTGTCCGCACATGCCAAGGTAGCCGACGTTGTTGAAGTAGATGACTCCGAGCTGGCAAGTCGGGTCTGCGGGTTCGACGAGCAATGCGCCGACGAGGACATCCGATCCGCGGGGTTCGTTGAGGACGGAGGCGCGGAAGTCGTCGTGGTCTTTTTTCAGCCTGGATAATTTGTCAGCGACTGAACCAGTTCCGAGGTCGAAGGGAGGCGTTTCTATTAGTCGGGTAGGTTCGCCGCCGGTGTGTGAGTCCAGAAAAGGAATTCGAATCATTTTTTCACCACGAAGTATCACATGGGATCCATCATCGCAAAACTGTTGTATAATTTACCCTGGGGGGCATCCTCAGCAGAATTATTTTTTTTATAGTAGCACCATGCTGGTTTTTTTTCAACACCGCGAATCGCGCCATCGTCCCCATCGCGGGGATCGGTTTCGGCGGGCCGCCGTTATTTTAAGACCGATTGATAATTCAGGGCATAGGATATTTTCACGGGACCTAACAAGCCCGAAGTTATCAAGGGCGTCTTGGCCGAAAATATTCTTTTGATGTTCGTCCGGGTATACGCCGTCTCGCTGCCTGGCTGGAGGTCCCCGACAATGCGGTTATTCCAGAGATTTGTCACGGTGATATCCAGGGCGTTGTCTCCCGGCTTGACGAAACGGGTGATATCCACCCGGAACGGTTCCTTCCAAAGGATCCCCGCGCTCTTTCCATTGATGAACACTTCCGCGACCTCCTTCAACTTCCCCAGGTCGAGGACGAAGGAATACCCCTTTTGCGGATGTTCTTCGGGAACGACGAAAGAATTAGAATACGAAGCCGTCCCGGAAAAATACTTGACTCCGGGGTCGGGGGAATCCGTCCAGCTGATGAGCCCCTCGAGGAGAAGGGATTCCGGAGCGCCCATGCCCTTGGGAAACGCCAGCTTCCAGGGCCGAGGGAGGAAAATGTCTGGGGGGATGCTGTCCGCATTCACGCTGCACTTTAAACCCTGGGCATTTTCAAATTGATACGTTCCCGCGGCCCATATCCTCGCGGCCACGCGTCGGCCTTCACAGGAAAGGATCTCGACATCTTTCCGATCGAAGGAACCGGGGTCTCCCCGCGTATCTCCATTCGCGACCCGCCTGACGTTAAGGGGTCCCCCCGGTGTATCGTCCTTCTTGAACACGACGAAAACGGAGGACACCGGCGCCATGGTCAATGTCAGCCTGATCCCTCCCGCCGCGGGTTCATATTCGTAGCAACGGGAAATGGATCCGTCCGCCGGATCCCAGAGGAAAGGCGTGCGGTCCCCCTCCACGCGGAATTTGCAGGAGACCTCCTCCGCTTGCAATGAGCTGTTGGAGATGAAGTAATAGTCCTCTTTCCCTGTTCTGCGGTGGATGTAATCGATGTGCTGGTCCTGATCTTGGATATTTTCGACCGTGAAATCCGGGCCGACCCCCATGTCCGCCAGAACCTCCCTCAAGGATCGACCCCAGGTCACCCGGCCCTGGCCATAGGCGTGGGCCGTTGTCTTCTCCTCCTCGGCCGGTCCCCACACTCTGGCCGCGATATCTTTGACGACTTCGTCACAACGGGGATAATCCTTGAGGCTGTTCGATCGCTCCGGTTTTCGCCCGACGACGACGGCCCCGGCCTTCACGAGCTCCTCGATCTTGCCGAGGACCGCGGGAGAGATATCCGTTCGATCCGGAAGGACCAAGAGGCTGTAGCTCAACCCGTCGGGAAGGACGATCCTTCCGTTCTCCACCCGCATCCGGTTCACGAGGACCTCTTCGTCGACATAATCGTAGTCATATCCAAGCCCCAGGGATTCCACCTGGACCGGCCTGGGTTTTCCGCAATGCAAGCATTGCGTGACTTCATCGAACTCGGGCCGGACGGAAGGATCGATGCGCCGCGCAGGAACCAGGTTGGGGGCCTGGTCTCCATAATACAGGCAGACGTCCGCGACGAATTGCCCCTGCTGCAGCATGGTACAGCATCGCGATAGATAATCCAGTATGGGTTTGGAGAAGTTCCACCAGGTGGAGTTCACGTTGAAGTGCTCTCCGGCATGGTAGGCGAACCCCGGCCGTCCCGCTTCGGGCGGATTATGGGCGAACGTGTGAAAGGTCACCTGATTCAGGCCGGCGCAGAACGCGATGTCGATCAGCCGCTTGTATCCCAAGGGGCCGTCCTTCCAGTGCTGCCATCCCGTCAAGGATTCGGCGGGAACGAGCTTTTTCCCGTAGATATGGGCGGCGCTGGCGGCCTCCTTGGTCACCCAGAATTTTTCGTGGTTCCAGAATTCCCCCATGGGAATGTCCACCGCCCCCATGGCCTTCAGCACGTCCACCCTGGCCGCGCCGCCGTGGCCGGCTTCCGCGATCAGCTTGATCCCGTTTCGATTCAAGATCCCGTTCGCCCTCCGGAAATGGTTCTCGATGATGAGGTCGCTGGAGCACTTTAAAAAATCGTGCCTGGCCCTTTCCGTGATTTCCTCGGTCCCTATCACTTGGCCGGCGAACGCCGGAAAATAGGGAATGGGGTCATATCCGTAACGATCGAAAAATTCCTTGAGCCAATCTCCCGTCCAGTCGGTCCCTTCCCAGACTTCATAACTGTCAAAAAAGAAATATTTCAGCGGGCCCAGATCCCTTCGATCCCCCTTCAGCGCGTTCAGCATGAACGCGAGGTGGTTATCGACCGCCTTCCGGCTCAAATGATCGATCACGAGACCGTCGGAATTGGGGCTCGGGCATTCCAGGCGCTGACCCGTCGTGTGGCCGACAAATCGCAGGATCTTCCAGCTTCCCTTCGGCACCTCCCAGTTCAAGCGGCCCGTCCCGTCCAGGAACCTGCCGAGATCGATCACCTCCGACGCGTCCGGGGATGGCCTCCCCGCGTCGGCGGGAACGGCCAGCACCGCGACATCCCCGTAGGGCTTCCCCGTTTTCTCGGGAAGGGGCAGAACATCGTTGAAGGACCGAGGGCCGTCGACGGGGGTTTCCGACCACACCAAAGCCTTGCTGGCATCCTCAGGTCCGATCCAAGCGCCCCCCGCGTTCCAGCTGCTTGACGCAAACAACCCCAGTTCGAGCCCGAGGTCCGAGGCGACATCCATGGCCCAATGGATCGCTTCGAGGGATTCCTTCCCCATAAAAGCCGGCCCGGCCGGAATGATCTTTTCCGGATCCACGAGGCTCCCCACGTCCCAGATGATGGCGCCCCGCATGCCCTTGGCTTTCATTTCTTGGAGCTCTTTGGTGATCTGGTCCTTGTCGACATAGCCGTTCAACCAGGCCCAAAGCGCTCCCGGCCTGGCCTCGAGCGGGGGGTTGGCGAAAAGTTTTTCCGAAAGGGCGGGGATATCGGAACTCGAGGGGCCAGGCTTGCATCCCCATGTCAGGATCACGGCCGTCCCTAGCGAGACCCCGAGACAGAATAGCATCGTTCGTCTCATTGATGGATCCTTCCTCCCATGGTATCGGCAATATATCGCCTGCATTGCGGACCTGTCAATGAGGCGATGAAAGCGCACGCCTTGACGTAAGTCAATCCCCGCGATATAGTCCGCGCTACAATCCCCCATGATGCCAGGGCACGGCATGATCATCGGGGCTTGACCACGGGAATGATGTCATGATCCAACGCTTTGTCAAAGCTCTCGCAACCACGGCCATCGCACTGGCCGCGTCCTTCGGTTTGGCGCGACTCGTTTCTCCGAGAGCACAAGCGGCCGCTCAGGATACGCCTATCTGGGGTCGGTCGCCGATCCCCCAGCCCTATGCTTATGTCAGCACCGGAAGCTTCAGCGGACCGGCCGTGCCTGAATCGCCGGACCCTCTTGTCGCCTACCGATGGCCCGATCCCAAGGCCTCCGACGCTTTGGAGATCTTCCTTCTCAAGCCCAAAGCCGTTTCCGCCGAACCGGCCGGTTCGTTCGAGAACCTGCCGTCGATGACCGGCCCCCATCCCGACGTGACGGTCAGGGGCATCGGCTCCATAAGGCTCGATTTCGGTCTTGAGTTGGCCGCCTGGGTGGAATTCGATAGCCCCGACTGCCCGGGAGGCGTCGAGATGAGCATCTCCGAGTACAATGAGTCCGGGGTTGAAAAAACAAAAATACCGGTCAAGCACGGAAGCGCTTACAGGCTCGAACTGAATCGCGAACTCTACGACGGAGTTCGATTCGCCTGGGTCCGTGTGAAGTCGCTCGACCGTCCCTGGCATATCAAGGGAATCCGGGCCGTCTGTCAGGTCAAGCCGACCAATTATGCGGGCAGTTTCTCGTGCGACGATCCCCTTCTGACGAGGATCTGGTACGCGTCCGCGTACGGCGTGAAAGCGTCTTTGTGTCAAGACTATTTCGGCGCCATTCTCATGGAACGCGGCGACCGGATGTCGTGGACCGGAGATGCCCACCCCTCTCAAGCCGCCGCCCTGGTGGCCTTCGGCAACACCGATTTCGTCAAACGGAACATCGATTCCACGGCCAACCTGGACAACGGGATCCGGAGCTATGCGTTGTACTGGGTCCTGAGTTTGCTGGATTATTATTATTACACGGGCGACGCGGCGACACTGGGGAGCTACGTCGCCAACGCCTGCGCCAAGCTCGATAGCGCGCATGGTGTGTTCGGCACCGACCCCAAGCTCAGGTTTTACGGCTGGGACGAGCGTTTGTGCGCCGGATTCGAGATCTGGTTCAAGCCGGGTCCGGAAGCGCAGAGGGCCTACGAAATGCTGTCGATCCGGGCCTGGCGGGACTTCGCCGCGGCGATGGAAAAATTCGGCCGCCCGGATCTGCGCGACAAATATTCAAGCTACGCCCGTGCCAAGCTAGCCGGCCTGAGGAAAGACGAGAATTGGTATGCCCGCCTCGGTCTTCATGCCGCGGCCGATGCCGTGACCACCGGACTGCTCACCGCGGCCGAGCAGGAGGCGCTTTTCGAGAAGGAATTCCGCGACCGGGTCAACCGGATCTCGCTCTCGCCTTTCAATCAATATTTCATCATCCAAGCCCTGGCCAAGCTCGGCAAGCACGATGACGCCCTGAGCACCGTCAGGGATATGTGGGGAGGCATGATCAGGTACGGCGGGACCACGACCTTCGAGGTGTTCCGGCCGTCGTGGAACTCCGTCATCGGCCCGAACGACGCCGTGCCCAACACCCAGTGCGGCATCACCAGCCTCTGTCATCCCTGGGGCGCGGGGCCCGTCAAATGGCTGAACGAAGAGGTTCTCGGGATCGTCCCGACATCGCCCGGCTTCACGACATATGACGTTCTTCCCCATCTGGGCGCGACTTTGACCCGGGTCTCGGGGACGACACCAACCCCTCGCGGCGATATCCGGGCCAGCTTCAATGTCGCTTCCGGGGACGGGGCCGTTTCGGCGCCGGCAGGGACGCTCGGCCGGATCGGCATTCCGAAAGCCGGAAAGGCGATCACGCGCATCGTGGTGAACGGCCGGCTGGCCTGGGATGGCGTTTTTCATCCGGTTCAGGGCCTCGGAGGGGCCGGCCAGGATCCGGAATTCGTCACCTTCACCTCGGTCGAGCCCGGCACTTATGCCTTCTCCACGGCGTATCGAGGCGAGACGCCGGCCTATCACGAACCGCCGGAGGAGTATGCCGCCCGGTTCATCAAACAGGATTCGACTACTGGCGGAAACTGGGGCGGCGTTTACGGCCGAGAGGGATATGTCCTTTGCAACTACGCTCTCGACGGCCGCGATAAAAAATCCCTGCCTCCCTATGTGACATCCTTGGATTATTTCAGGGCATTTCCGAAAGCCGGTCGGCCCGATGCCACGACTTGGCTGTCCGGGACCTTGGATACGAGGGCCCTCTCGCCCGATCCGGGCAACACCGCCCTGCGCAACGCGGCCTGCGTTTCGAACAGCGATCAAACCATGACCCTGACCGTCGGGATCGACGGCACCCGGCCCTATCAGGTGGCTCTGTACTTCGTCGATTGGGACGACAAAGGCCGGCGGTTGGCCGTGGAGATGTTCGATGCCGACACTCTGAAATTGATCGCCCCCGTCCGCCTTGTGAACGGATTCTCCGGCGGCACATACCTCGTTTACGCATATGACAGGTCGGTCAAATTCAGGTTCGACAAAGTCCGGGGAGACATCGTCGCGCTGAGCGGGATCTTCTTCGATCCGCGAAAAATATCCTGACCGCGCGCAAGCCCGA
>Ga0315273_10007892_pt1 | contig 13379 bp, 15 predicted proteins | sample YL17G02_0_MG_FD_205753 | JGI IMG/M metagenome (GOLD analysis project Ga0315273, IMG submission 205753) | Sediment microbial communities from Yellowstone Lake, YNP, Wyoming, USA - YL17G02_0 | ecosystem: Environmental > Aquatic > Freshwater > Lake > Sediment | place: USA: Wyoming | collected... | reverse complement strand
CACCGCGAGAGCGCTGGCCAGGATCAGGCCCGCCGAGACGAGGGCGGGGCGGGGGCGGGAGTAGGTGGAGGGCATGGTCATAGCGGGTGCAGGAACAAATATGGTACTGCGCCCCCGGGGGAGCGCTATTCGGCCAGCAACTCGCTGAAGGCGGTCTCGCCGGTGGCGAGCATCCGGCGCAGGTACGGGCGGCAGAGGCCGCAATTGTCGCCGCACCCCGTCTCCCGCATCACGTCATCGAGATTCCACCCCCGCTCCCGTGCGAGCGGCAGGAGCCGGGCGAAGGGGAAGCGCCGGCAGACGCACATGGTGACGTGGATGGTCGACATGGGGATGGACCCGGAGAACGGCCCGGCTACCCGGCGCGGGGCCGGCCGCTACGCCGGGTTGGTGGGCCGGAGGTCGAGTTCGCTGACCAGGGCGCGCTCCGGGAGGGAGAGTGCGTGCAGGACGGTGGCGGCCACATCCTCAGGCGCCAGCACCGACGCGAGGTTCGGGGTGAGCATCCCCTGATTGCGGAGCAGCGGCGTATCGACCGAGCCGGGGCAGATGGTGATGACCCGGATGTTTTCCTTCCGCACTTCCATCATCAGGGACCGTCCGAAGCCGAGCACGGCGTGCTTGGACGCGGTGTAGGCGGTCCCGCCGGCGAACCCGTTGCGGCCGGCGAGACTGGCGATGTTGACGATGGATCCCCGCTTCCGTGCCCGCATGCCGGGAAGCACGGCTCGGGTTACCAGAAAGAGGCTGCGCAGGTTGGTGGCCATGGTCGTGTCCCAGTCGGCCAGGGTGAGCTGGTCGAAGGGCTTGAGGATCGCGACTCCGGCATTGTTGACCAGCACGTCCACCGGGCCGAGGGCCGTGGTGATGGTTTGAACCATGGACTCGACATCCGCGGCGAGGCCGACATCGGCGGGATGACCCGCGGCCGTGATGCCGGCCTGGGCGAGGTCATCGAGCAGGGTGCGGAGCCGGGAAGGGGTGCGGGCGCAGACGCCGACTCGGTATGCGGCGTGCCCGAGTGCGAAGGCCGTCGCGCGGCCGATGCCCTCCGTGGCGCCGGTGACGAGGGCGACAGGCGATGTCGACATGTCGAGCAAGTTAACGGCATCGCCTTGGGTCTGACATTCAGCGCCAGCGCTGTGATGCATGCGCCGTGCTCGTGCCGCCTCCGGCTCGCGGTTATCCCGTCGCGCGGTCGGCGAGGGCGGCGACCCGATAGGCAAGTTTCCGGAGGATGATGGCCTCATCCGCCGAGAGCCAGCCCTGGGCTTCGCCGACGAGGGCGAGGCGCTGCAGTGCCGCGAGGCGCTGGCGGGCGTCCGCGCGTGCGGCTCGACCACGAAGCCTCAGCAGGGCAAGCCGCCAGGGACCGTCGGGCAGGCGTGCGGCGGCCTCGATCAGCGCGGCATCGAGCGCGGCCACATAGGCGGGGAGGATGCGTTCGGCGACGAAGCGCATGCTCCACGGTAGGCGCGGGCGACGCACCTCCTGGGATCATACGGCCGCCGCACGGTTCATCCCGACGCAGGATCTGAAGGCAGCCTCATTCATCTTTCACACTGGGGCATTTGACACTCGCGAGTTCGGGGTGCATGATAGCCCGACCCCTTCGCCAAGGAGGCTGGATCCATGCGGGTCTATGACAGCGCTGCCATCCGCAACGTTGCCTTCGTGGGGCACGGTGCGGCTGGCAAGACGACATTGGTGGACGCCCTCGCCTTCGTTTCCGGATCGAGCAAGCGCCACGGCAGCATTCTGGACGGCACCACCCTCACTGACTATTCCGCAGACGAAATCGAACGCAAGCATTCCATCAGCCTCGGGGTCGGGATTGCCGAGTGGATGGATACCAAGATCAACCTGCTCGATGCACCCGGCTTCCTCGATTTTCTGGGGGAGGCGACCGCCGCCCTGTACTCGGCCGACGCCGCCGTGGTGGTGCTCAACGCCGCCGGAGGCGTGGAGGTGGGCACGGAAAAGGTCTGGGAGATCTGCGACGAGCTGCACCTGCCCCGGCTCCTGTTCATCACCCAGATGGACCGGGAGCGGGCCGACTTCGACCGGGTGTTCGACGATGTGAAGGCGCGGCTCTCCCCGAAGGTCGTGCCGGTCGAGATCCCGATCGGAAGCGGGGCGGACTTCCGCGGCATCGTGAGCTTGCTCACCGGCGACACCCATCTCTTCAAGAAGGGCACCAAGAGCGGCGAGTACGATGTGATCCCCCCGCCACCGGATCTGAAGGACAGCTACGCGAAGTACGAGCAGCAGCTCACCGAGGCCATCGCCAGCACCGACGACGCCCTGCTGGAGAAGTACCTGGGCGGCGAGGCGCTCTCCCGGGAGGAAATCGTCGCCGGACTCCGGCGGGGCGTGCTCGCGGGCGAGATCGTTCCGATGCTGGTGGGGAGTGCCACGCTCACCTACGGCACGCGGGCCCTGCTCACCGAGATCGTGGACCTGCTGCCCTCGCCGCTCGAGGCACCGATTCCCGACAAGGAGGGCGACCACGGGGGGCTGCCCCTGCTGGGTCGGGTCTTCAAGACGGTGTCGGAGCCGCATGTCGGCGACGTGACCCTGTTCCGTCTCTATCGAGGGGCCATCAAGAATGGCGATGAGGTGTGGAATCACGAGCACAGCGTTGCCGAGAAGCTGAATCACCTCTCGGTGCAGCAGGGGAAGGAGCGGCTGGAGGTGCCCGAACTGCGCGCCGGTGACATCGGATCGGTGGCCAAGCTCAGGGACACACACACCAACGACACCTTCTGCCACCGGGACCGGCAGGTCCACATGGCGCCGATCCCCTACCCGGAGGCGGTGGCGACTTCAGGCGTGGTGGTCAAGAACCGGGGAGAAGAAGACAAGCTCGCGGCGGGACTCCACAAGCTGCACGAGGAGGATCCGACCTTCCACTTCGAATACAACTCGGAGCTGGCCCAGACCCTGATTCACGGCCGCGGCGAGCGCCACTTCGAGATCGTGCTGGGCCGGCTGGAGAAGAAGTTCGGAGTGCACGCCGAACTGGTGCGGCCGCGAGTGGCCTATCGCGAGACGCTCCGCGGCAAGGCCGAGGGCCAGGGCAAGCACAAGAAGCAGTCGGGTGGCCGTGGCCAGTACGGCGACTGCTGGATCCGGCTGGCGCCGCGGCCGCGGGGCGGCGGGTACGAGTTCGAGGACGGGATCGTGGGTGGCGTGATTCCCAACAAGTACATCCCGGCCGTGGATCGCGGCATTCAGGAAGCGGCTGTTCGGGGCGTCATCGCGGGGTTCCCGCTGGTCGACTTCCGGGCCGAGTGCTATGACGGCTCCTACCACGACGTCGACTCGAACGAGATGTCGTTCAAGATGGCCGGCATCCTGGCCTTCCGGAACGTGGCCCCCAAGGCGCGTCCGGTGCTGCTGGAGCCGCTGCACAACGTGACGGTGAAGGCCCCGAGCGAGTACCTCGGGGACGTCATGGGCGATCTCTCTTCACGCCGGGGCCAGATCCTCGGCACCGAGACCGATGGCCGCCGGACCGTCATCAAGGCGATCGTGCCGGAGGCGGAGATGTACAAGTACGCCACCACGCTCCACTCGGTCACCCATGGCCGCGGCGATTTCCACGAGGAGTTCCACTCCTATGCCGAGGCGCCTCCCGAAGTGACAGCAAAGGTCGCTGCGGAGCACAAGAAAGAGGACAAGGAGGAGTGACACAGGGGGCGGCTGGACGATGGCCAGGGTAGTCTTCACCGCCAACCTGCAGCGGCACCTCCGCCTACCGGAACGCGAAGTGGACGGAGCCACCGTCCGGGATGTCCTGGAGGCAATCTTCCGCGCGGAACCGTCCGCGCGCAGCTATGTGCTCGACGAGCAGGGAGCGCTCCGTCGGCACATGGTCATTTTCGTGGGTGGTGCGCAGATCCATGACCGGGTCGCGCTCAGCGATCCGGTGGAGCCGGATGCGGAAGTGTGCGTGATGCAGGCACTCTCGGGGGGATGACCATGGCAGGGACTCACACGCTGCACGTCGCGACCCGCAAGGGGTTGTTCACCATCCACCGTGAGGGTCGTGGCTGGCTGGTCGGCGAGCCCGACTTCCTCGGTGACAACGTGTCGGCGGTGCTGTGTGACCCCCGGGACGGCACGCTCTACGCCGCCCTGGACCATGGGCACTTCGGCCCCAAGCTGCACCGCCGCGCGCCGGGCGCGGAAGGGTGGGAGGAAGTCGCCGCACCCGCCTTCCCGCCCAAGCCCGACGGGGTCGAGGATATCGATCCGATGAGCCGCCGGCCAATCCCGTGGACCGTGATGCGGCTCTGGACCCTGGAAGCGGGCCCGCGGAACCGGCCCGGAGAGCTCTGGTGCGGCACCATCCCGGGCGGACTGTTCCAGTCGCATGACGGGGGACGGAAGTGGGAGCTGATCCGGCCCCTGTGGGACCACCCGGGACGCAAGGAGTGGTTCGGGGGTGGGGCGGATTATCCGGGCATTCACAGCATTTCCCTGGACCCGCGTGATGGCCGCCGGATCGCCGTCGCGGTGTCGTGTGGGGGGATCTGGATCACGGAGGACCGCGGTGCGACCTGGGCCTGCCGCGGCAAGGGGATGCGGGCCGTGTTCATGCCTCCGGACCGGGCCTATGATCCCGGGATCCAGGATGCGCATCTGCTCGCGCGATGCACCTCCCGGCCGGAGGTCTTCTGGGTGCAGCACCACAACGGGATCTTCCGCAGCGCCGACGGGGCCGCCAGCTGGACAGAACTGAAGGCCACGCCCTCCTCGTTTGGCTTCGCGGTGGCGGCGCACCCCAAGGACCCGGACACTGCCTGGTTCGTGCCCGGCATCAGCGACGAGCGCCGGGTGACGGTCGGTGGGCGCCTGATCGTGACCAGGACACGGGATGGCGGCCAGACGTTCGAGGAGCTGACCACGGGCCTGCCGCAGCAGCACGCCTATGACATCGTGTACCGGCACGCGCTGGCAGTGGACAAGAGTGGCACCAGGCTGGCGTTCGGCACCACGACCGGGTCGCTGTTCGTCTCCACCAACGGCGGCGACAAGTGGACCACCGTGTCCAATCACCTTCCACCGGTCTACGCTGTGAGGTTCGCATGAGCGACGCGCTGGTCCGCCAGAGTCGTGGCTCGATTCCCCACCGGCTGACGACCACAACTTTTACGCTCGATGGTTACCGCGTGGTCGAGACGCTTGGCGTGGTGCGGGGGCTCACTGTCCGGTCCCGGTCGGTGGTCGGGCTGGTCGGGGCGCAGGTCCAGATCTTCTTCGGCGGGAACATCACGATCCTCACCCGGCTGTGCGAGCGGGCCCGGGAGGAGGCGTTCCAGATCATGATGGTGCACGCCGAGGAGATCGGGGCCAACGCGGTCATCGGCATCCGGTACGACGCCAACGACGTAATGAGGGGTGTGACCGAGGTGTTGTGCTATGGAACGGCGGTGGTGGTGGAGGTGCTCTGACCTGTCCGGGTGAGCAGTCTCGTCGCCTGATGCTGTAACGCTTTGATAGGGCTTGCAACGCTTCGTCCTGCCTGCGCATCACCCACCGACAACAAACCTCTTGCCGCATCTGACCTCGGGTCGGGTTCTGCACCGGGCATGTGAGTTGCGGTGCTGCGATCTGCCGGGGCGGCGAGCATCGGCCTCCCTGCTGTTCATGCTGGCTTCATGATACCGGCCTAATCTTGTCGCTACTCTCTTCCGGTCAGGTATCCATGGTCTCGATACTTCTGGCGCTCGCCCTGGTGACGGCCCAGCAGGAGCCGTCGCTGGCGGTCGTCGCCGACTCCGAAGCCCGTTCCCCCGGTCCGTTGGTGACGAGCGTAGTCGTGCTGGATGCGGAGCCGGGGCTTCCCTCTTCCTACATGCCGGTTCTCCCAGCCCCGTCGATGGCCCAGGATACGGTCTCGCACCGGCCGCGGGCAATCCGCTACAGCGATGGGTACTACACCCGTCTCAAGATCCACCAGATCGCGAGCTACCTGACGATTCCACTCTTCGTGGCCGAGTACGCGGCCGGGAAACAGCTCTACGACAACGGGAGTGACGCCCCTGACTGGGCGAAAAACGGACATGCCCCCCTCGCGGCGACCATCGCGGGGTTGTTCGCCGTGAACACCGTGACCGGAGTGTGGAATCTGGTTGAATCCCGGAAGAATCCCGCGGGGCGGACGCGTCGCTGGATCCATAGTATCGCGATGATCGTCGCTGACGCGGGGTTCGTGGCCGTCGGGGCGACAGCTCCGGAGAGCGAAGGCGGGGGATCGGAGGGTAATCCGGAGCTTCACCGCGGCCTTGCGATCGGCTCGATGAGCCTGGCGCTCGGCAGCTACCTGATGATGGTTTTCTGGAAGGACTGATTGTGATGACCATGGTTCAGCAACTGGCCCAGGCGGTCTCGCCCTGGGCGGATTTCTACAACGCCAGCCCGGTGGCGCAGAGCCTGGTGAATTTCGGGCACTTCGGCGGGATGATGACCGCTGGCGGAATGGCCGTCGCGACGGACCGGGCCACTCTCAAGGTCGCGACTGGCGAACATCGCCTGCAGTCCCGCCACCTGCGCGAACTGGCCGGGGCGCACTCGATCGTGCTCCGGGCTCTTGTCGTGACTGCGATCAGCGGACTCCTGCTCCTGGCCGCGGATGTTGAAGCCCTCGTCGTGCTCCCCGTTTTCTGGATCAAGATGGGCCTGGTCGCACTGCTGCTGGCCAACGGTTACCAGATGCTTCGCCTGGGACGGCGGCTCGAAGATCCCGGTCCGGCTGATCCCAAGGAATGGCGGCGGCTCCGCAGGACCTCGGTCCTGAGCCTGCTGCTCTGGTTTGCCGTGGTGCTGGCGGGCTCGATCCTGCCGAACGTCAGCTGAGGGACATCGATGAGCCACTGCGACGGGATCTGCGGGCACTCCGACCGGCGGGACTTCCTGCGGCGGACAACCCTGGCCATCGGCGGGATCATGGCGGGCCTTTCGGCCTCGCCGCGCGACGCGGCCGCGCTCCCGATCTCGCTGATCCGGGCGATTCGTGCCGACGGGGAGGAATTGACCTATCTGATCCCGGCGGCCGACGGTGCCACGATCGACGACCAGAACGAGGTGATCGTGGTGCGCTTTAACCATGCCGTCTACGCCTTCAACCTCTCCTGTCCGCACCAGAACACTGCGCTCCGCTGGCTGCAAACCGACAGCCGGTTCCAGTGTCCCAAGCACAAGTCGAAGTACCAGCCCGACGGGAGTTTCATCAGCGGCCGGGCCACGCGGAACATGGATCGTTTCGCGGTGCGCCGCGAAGGCGAGCATGTCGTGGTCAATGTCTCGGCGCTATTCCAGAGCGACAAGCAGGCGGCGCAGTGGAATGAGGCGCGGGTTCCCCTGGATCCGGCCGCCTGATCGGGGCGCCCGCCGGAACCGCAACCTCCCGCACTCCCCGACGCGAGACTCTCGTCAGGGCGTGGGGCCGGCGCGGTTTCGAAATGGAGGTCGGTGTGGTGGGGTTAAGCGCGCCAGCCGGCTGGCCGGCGCCGGTCGGGACTAATTCGACTCCGTCTGCCCGGTGAACTCCCGGTCGAGTTCGCGTGCGAGGCGGGTCGCGCCGAGCCGTTCGAAGATCGTGAGCGCGGCGAGGCGGTAGGCCCCGGCTTCCGCCCGCTTGCCCAGTCGCCGCGCCGCCAGCGCCGCCGCGGCGAGCGATTCACCCTCCAGCTGCGTGGCGCCGACCTGGGCGGCGGCCTCGCGTGCCTCGAGCGCATGCGCCATCGCGCTGTCGAGGTCGCCTTCACGGAGTGAAAGCAGTGCGCGCAACCGGATGCCCTCGGCCAGGCTGGTTTCATCCCCGGCCTCGCGCGCCAGCGACTCGGCGCGGGCCAGCTCCCGCCGGGCGAATTCCGTCTCTCCCATCTCCAGGTGCAGCTCCACCCGGCCCATCAGGACGAGTGCCTTGAGGCCCGGTTCGCCGACCGCCGTGGCGTGACGAATCGCGTGCTGGGCCGCCGCCTCGGCGTCCACCCAGTTCCCCTGCTGCCGGAAGGCCAGGGCCAGGTTGTGGCAGGACTGGGCCGCGCCACGGCGATCGCCGAGCCGCTGGTACGCGAGCAGGGCCGCCCGATACATGCTGAACGCAACCTCGTCATGCGCCCGCAGGTGGGCGACCGAAGCGAGGTTGTTGGAGGTGTTGGCGGTCATGCGCGGGTCGTCGAGGACCCGCGCATCCTCCAGCGCCCGAGTGAAACAGGACTCGGCCTCCTCCAGCTGGCCGCGGTCGAACGCGATCGCGCCGAGCAGGTTGAAGGAGCGCATCCGGCCATCGGCATCGGCCCGGGCCTGGAACTGCTGCAGGGCGCTCTGGGCCATGTCCGCCCCCGCGCTGAGGTCGCCCAGCCGGGTCGCGGCAGTCGCGGCCAGGAGATCCACCTCGGCGACCGGGTGTTCGGCGTCCACCGAAAGCCGGCGGGCCTCGAGGGCATCCCGGAAACGCCCGGCGGCCACGAGCTGGCGCAGCTCGCGGGCGGGATCGTCGGGGAGTCCTGAGGGTGTCATCGGTCGTTCTCGTTTCGTTCTCAGTCGCGGCGGGTGTCGCCGCTCAGGGGCGAGCACGAGGCTCGCCGGTACGAAGTATCGAAATCCTGTTCAGTACGCGATGGCATAGCGGCTGAAGCCGTTGAGCTTCGCTTCGATCTCATCGGTGTTCTCGAACTTGGCCACGCCCACTCTCATGTAGTCATCGGCCAGGGTGGGCTGGCGCCAGATGTCGATCCGGCTTTCGATGGCATCGTCGTTGGCATCGAGATCGCCGTCGCTATCGAGGTCGCCCCCCGTTTCGCTGTAATCGATCTTCAGGTCGGCCGGATGGGCCGGGTCGAAGAGCAGCCCGGTGGGCTCAAGGTGGAACAGGATGCTGTCGTTCCCCACCCAGGTCATCGTGATGAGGACGGAGTCGCCCGGCGGGAACAGCCTGCCGTCGGGGTGCTTCCAGAGACTCGTCTGAGCGAGCTTGAGACGGAGGAAATCCTCCCGGCTTTGCAGACAGGTGTATCCCGCCTCGGGGAACTGGAGCGCGGTATCGACGCTGACGCCCTGGAAAGCCCAGAAGCTGATGCTCGTTTCGCACAGCGCCGGCGCCGTCGCTGGCAGCGTGATGAAATTGAGCTGGGACGGCGGCTTGGTGCCGCCACCGTCACTCGAGGTTGAATCGGAGCAGGCCAGGCCCAGGGCCATCGAGACTCCGGTGATTCCACGAACCAGGTACCGCATCACTTCCTCGCTTTCGGTTTCCGGGGCACGGAAGCCCGGGCTGTTCCTTCATGGGTCGGCACGGAGGCCGACCCTACCTGCACCGGCCCGGCACGGAGGCCGGCGCTACTCGTCGGGCGCACCATCCAGGATGCGCTGCAGCCGCGGGCGCGAGATACCGAGCCGTCGCGCGGCCTCACTCTTGTTGCCACTCACCAGCTCCAGCATCGCATCCACCGCCGCCCGGGTGATGATCCGGATGGTCGCGGGAAAGGGAAGTGTCCCGCCCCCTTCCGGCATTCTGACTTCCGCCGCCACGAGGTGATCCACCTCGAGCGCGCCAGCAGCGCTCAGCACCAGGGTCCGTTCGACCGCGTTGCGCAATTCGCGCACGTTGCCGGGCCAGGCATGCGACCGGAGCGCCATCCGCACCGCCGGCGTCAGCGCCGGTACCGGCAGGCCGTACTGTCGGGCGAGCGAGGCGGCGAAGATTTCGGCCAGCCGCTCGACATCGTCGCCCCTCTCACGCAGCGGCGGCAGGACCAGTGCCACCACGTTCAGCCGGAAGTACAGGTCTTCGCGGAACTCGCCGCGCCGCACCGCTGAAACCAGATCGAGGTGTGTCGCGGCCACCAGGCGCACATCGACCTTCCGGCTCTGCTGTCCCCCCACCCGGCGGATCTCGCGGGTCTCGAGCGCCCGGAGCAGCTTGGGCTGCAGCTCGAGCGGCAGACTCCCAACCTCATCGAGAAACACGGTGCCGCCGTGGGCCATCTCCATCAACCCGGGTTTGGCGGCGATGGCACCAGTGAAGGCGCCCTTTTCATGCCCGAACAACTCGCTCTCCAGAAGATTCGCGGGGATCGCCGCGCAGTTGATCTCCACGAATGGGGCGGCGGCCCGGGGGCTGTCGTAGTGCAGGGCGCGAGCCAGCAGTTCCTTGCCGGTCCCGGTTTCGCCGCCGATCAGCACCGTCACATCGCGATGCTTCGCCACTCGCCGTGCCTGATCGATCACCTTCTGCAGCGCGGGACTGGCCCCGAGAATCGCGTCGAACCCGCTGCCCTTCCGCTCCCCTTCCGCGAAATCCGCCGCCGCCAGCCCTGCCTCGTACTCGGTGCGCTCGCGCTCCAGGGTCCGCCTCAGCAACCCCAGGTCCGCCGGCAGGGCGAAGTAGTCCCGGGCTCCTCGCTGCACCGCCGCTGCCGCCAACCGGTGGTCCTCCGCCGCGCCGATCACGTAGGTCCGCCGGGTGCTGGGCACATCGCCCAGCCGTGACACCGCTTCACTTTCTGCGCCTCCGGCCAGGAGGAGGAGGCACGCGCCTCGCTCCCCCCCGGCGGCCTGATCATCCGACCGCCACTCCCGGAGCTCTGCCCCCAACTCCTCCGCCAGGTCCGCGATTGCCGCCGAGAAACTGTCGGACAACCGCATGACCGTCATGCTCCAGGCGTGGGTCAGGGCACCTCCGGGTCAACCCGGTGCGCGGGTCCCGCCTCAATCGTCGTTGCTGTCGTCTCCGTTGTCATCGTTGCCGTCGTCGTCGTGGCCGTCGTGATCGTCGTCCCGGAAGGCGTGGAACGAATCGCGGATGTTGTCGTTGACCAGCTGGTCGTTGGGGCCGCCCTTGTTGGCGGAGGCCGGGTCGAGGTACCCGCCGATGCCGTTGGCGAACCAGGCCGCGACATCCACCTGGATGGTGACATCCACCGGCGTCCCCAGAACGGTGACCGCCACCGGTGGCACCAGGTTCATCCGCTGCTCGGCGCTGAGGTCGGTGGTAAACGCGAACGGCGTGCCGTTGTACGTCCCTACGGCGCGGATGCTCACCTTGTCGAACTCAGGGTGGAGTGCCAGGAAGCTGGCGTCGCGCGGGTCGCCGTCATCCTCGGGCTTGTGGATCTTGATGCGCAGCTCGTCGTAGGTGCCGGTATCAACCGCGACACTGAACGCCTTGACTACGCCCGGCTCGAGCGGCACATCGAGCAGGAAGGGGCCGGCATTGTAGGACTCGCAGGCATCATCGTCCTGCCCGTTGTCGTCATCGCCGTCGTGCAGCGAGGCCGAGTTGTCATCGCCCTGATCGTCGTTGTCGTCGCTGCAGGCGGTGTCCTCCACCCGCTTGAAGCGGATGTCGCGCAGCACCAGCTGTACCGTGTCCAGTACCAGGGAGTCGGGCCCGGTACCGACCAGGGTGTCGCTCACGAAGGAGAGCCCGGGAGCGGCGCCGGAGGCGCTGGTCGAGACATTGAACGCTACGCGGGCTGACCCTGCCGGGCCGGCCGAGTCGCCGCTGCACGCGGTCAGCGTGCCCACGGCTGCGGCGGCGAGGAACAGCTGTGATGGAGAGAGACGAATCATGTGAGCCTCACGGTGGTGGTTGTGGACCTGACGGGCTCTCTCAGGGCAATTCAGGTGCCTAGAGTGGCGTCAACGTAACCCCTTGATAGACAATAATATGCGACACTGCGACTGTCCATTCTGATGCGACGGAACGACGCTCGTGGATCGTATCGTTACGACTCGTCCGGCTCCATGTGGATCAGTACTCCGGCCACTTCGGGGACCTGGGCCCGGATCGCCGCCTTGACCTTCCCGCTCAGGACATGCGCATCCCGGAGGGACATGAGGGGATGGGCCTGAACGTGGAGATCGACGTAGTACCCCAGGCCCACCTTTCGCACCTTGAGCTTGTGGAAGTCCCGCACCTCGGGGGTATCCGCGGCGGCCGCCGCGATGCGCTCCATCAGACCTTCTCCCGGGCTGCGATCCATGAGGTCGGCGATCGCGGTCCGGAGCAGCCGAGCCCCGTTCACCACGATCACCGCCGCGGCGAGAAGCGCCGCCCAGTCGTCGGCCTGCTCCCAGCCCTTGCCGCCAAGCAGCGCGACCGTGATGCCCACGAAGGCGGCCGCCGAGGTAATGGCATCGCTCCGGTGGTGCCAGGCATCGGCCTGCACCGCGGTGCTGGCGGTGGCTTCACCCACTGCCAGCACCCGGCGAAAGAGGATTTCCTTCACCACGATGACGCCGACCAGGACGAAGAGCGTGAATGGGGCGGGGGTATGGTGCGGGGTCTGGATCTCCCGGGTGGCCTCGATGACGATTCCTGTCGCGGCGGCGAGCAGCATGAGGGCCACGACGGCGGTGGCCAGCGCTTCCGCCTTGCCGTAACCGAAGGGGTACTCGTCATCCGCCTCGCGTGAGGCGATGCGGAGCCCGCCCCAGACCACCAGCGAGGAGAAGATGTCTGCCGCCGACTCAATGGCATCGGCGACCAGGGCGTAGGCGTTGCCCACGACGCCGGCCACCAGCTTGACCACGACCAGCACCGCGTTGATGAGCAGGCCGGCCTGGGCGGAGCGGATGCCGCTGCGGAAGGCGGAGGACATGGGGTGGAAAATGGGGGAGCGGCGGGAGGGACGGTAGCGACGGACGAGACGACAACGAGGGTAAAGACGGTAACGACGGTAGGGATTGCCTGCATCCCTACCGTCGTTACCGTCTTTACCGCCGGGTGATTCAGTCTTCCACGCCGTCCCGGTTGTCGTCCTCGAAGGCGTCGATGGACGCTTCGATGTTGCTCTTCACTTCGCCCTCATTCTGGCCGCCGTTGTTGGCCGTGGCCGGGTCGAGGAAGCCGTCGCCCGCCTGGTTCAGGAACCAGGCCTGCAGGTCCACGAACATGGTGACGCCGCCCGTGGTGTTGTCGGTGATATCGAGCGGCGGTACGAAGCTGTGCTCCTGCTCCACATCGAGATCCGAGGTGTAGGTGAACGGCGTGCCGTTCCAGGTGCCGACCATCCTGATGCTCACGCCGTCGTACGCGGGGTGCAGGGCCAGAAAGCCTGCGTCATTAGAGCTTGACGGCTTGTGGATCTTGAACTCGATCTTGTCGTAGCTGCCCACAGGGATGGGCACGGTGACCGCGCGCTTGGCGCCGCTGCCGAGGGGCAGGTCGAACAGCTCGGGGCCGATCTCGAGCTCCTCGCAGCTGTCATCCACTGCAGTGTCGACGCAGGGCGGGCCGCCGACGACGTTGAGCTGAATCTCCTGCAGGACCACAAGCACCGAGTCCACCTGGATGACGTCGGTTCCGGCGACCAGAATCTCGGGGCCACCCAGCGCCGCCATGCCGGGCGCCGCGGGCTTGG
>Ga0315273_10007891_pt1 | contig 13379 bp, 8 predicted proteins | sample YL17G02_0_MG_FD_205753 | JGI IMG/M metagenome (GOLD analysis project Ga0315273, IMG submission 205753) | Sediment microbial communities from Yellowstone Lake, YNP, Wyoming, USA - YL17G02_0 | ecosystem: Environmental > Aquatic > Freshwater > Lake > Sediment | place: USA: Wyoming | collected... | reverse complement strand
TTGATCGCCTATTCTGGCTCTCATTTGGAAACCGGCTTGGATTTGACCACACTTATCGCCTGACTTTATTCCCTTGTTTGTCATTCCTCTCCTGTATCTCGTTTTTTACCAATTTCCGAACAGTCACGCATTTCAATTTAATTACTGATATTATCCTGTAAATATAAAGCTCAATTTGACCGCCTTTGCGCTTCATGTTAAACTTCAATGTTCGATGAAAATTATTTACCCGCTTTTTTTATTCTTTGTCCTGGTTGTGCAACAAAATGCACCTGTGATTAGCGCGCCTGTGGCGGGCCAGAAGTTGCAGGGCAAGGTGGACATTACCGGCACGACGGATGTGCCCAATTTCGCGTCCGCTGAACTTGCTTTTACCTACGCGTCTGACCCCACCGATAACTGGTTCACCATCCAGACCTTGTCTCAGCCCGTGCTTGATTCCGTATTGGCTACCTGGGACACATTCTTCATCAGCGATGGCGACTACAAACTACGCTTGCGCGTGACTTTGCAGGATGGTTCTTTCCAGGATGTGATCGTGACAGACTTGCAAATACGCAATTACACACCCGATACGCCGACGCCTGTTGTGACGGTTGCAATCACAGAAACCCCGACCGCGCTGCCTTTCTTGCCTCCTACTGAGGTTGTTGTTACAGAAGCGCCAACCCAGACTCCGCGTTCCACGCCTACTCAACTCTCGCCAAATCCTGTATCTCTGACGACATACAGAATTTACACAAGTATTCAACGCGGCGCTTTTATCATCATCGTTCTTTTTATCATCTTCGGCCTTCTCACTCGCTTACGCCGCTCTTAATACCTGGCATCTAGAATCTGAAACTTGAGACCTGAAACCTGGAACTTGAACCATGACACCTGATACTTATCTCATCATCGGCCTCGGCAATCCTGGCCGCGAATACAGGGACAACCGTCACAATGTTGGCTTTATGCTCATTGACCGCTTGATCGTGCGTCTTAACGCGCGCGGCATGAAATTGCAATCGAAGGCCATCGTCACTTCTGCGATGTATGAAGAACACAAACTCATCCTTGGCAAGCCGCAGACCTTTATGAATCTCTCCGGCGGATCTGTGCAGGGATTGATCAATTTTTATAAAATCCCGCTTTCCAATTTCATGATCGTTTCCGACGACCTGGATATTCCCTTTGGTACGATCCGTATCCGCGTTTCCGGCGGCGCAGGCGGACAGCGCGGCGTCGCATCCACCATTGAGCAACTCGGCACAAAAGACTTCCCGCGTATTCGCATCGGCATCGGACGTCCACCCGGGCGCATGGACCCGGCTGATTACGTTTTGCAAAACATCCCGCGCGATGAAATGTCAATGCTTTCGGATGTCCTTGATCACGCCGCGGATGCAGTTTTGGCTTTTGTAAAAGATGGGTTGAACAAGTCAATGAATCAATTCAATGGTTCTGCTATTGATTAACTACATTATTGCCTGTCATTGCGAGCGTACTTCGCGAAGCAATCTCATCATTGTTAACGGGGGATTGCTTCGTCGCAAAGCCCGCTCCTCGCAATGACAGGTCAGGGATAAATGGAACAGATTCTTTCAAAAATCCGCCAGCTTCCTCAATATCAGCAATTGCTGACTCAATTCCAATCCAGTAAAGAAGAACCTGGTTTGGGCTTGCCGCGCGCCGCGCGCTTGCCTGTGCTTGCAGCGTTGCATGCCGACTTAAATAAACCCATCCTGCTCGTCACTGACCGCGCCGACCATGCCCTGGCCTTGTTTGATGAGTTGGGATTTTGGGTTAGGTCGCCGCGTTATTTGTTCGCGGAACCAAATCCATTGTTCTATGAACAAGCCTCATGGGGTGTGACCACGCGCCGCGAACGCTTGCAGGCATTGACCGCGCTTTCTGCTTATCATCTCCCGTTTGCCGGGAAACCATCCACGCCGCTGATTATTATCGCGTCTGTGCGTGCCTTGATGACGCGTACCTTGCCGCGCCGCGATTTTCTCAAGGCGTGTAAGAAACTGTCCGTGGGGCAAACTATTTCACAGGAACTTTTGTTGCGTAGTTGGGTGGAGATCGGCTATCAGCGTGTGAACACAGTCCTTGAACCGGGACAGTTCTCCCGTCGCGGTGGAATCGTGGATGTTTGGCCTCCGGTGCAGAAGATGCCAGTTCGCCTGGATTTCTTCGGGGATGAGATCGAGTCCATTCGTCAATTTGATCCCGCTTCACAGCGCACGATCGAAAAACTTGAAGCGATTCTAATCACGCCAGCCCGGGAATTTTTTACTCGCGAGTTGTATGAAAGGCGAACGTCTGATATCGAGTTATCTGAATTTCATATTCCATTATTGCATCAACAATCTGCCAGCCTGCTCGATTACCTTCCGACAAAATCAATGGTGTTGGTGGATGATTTTTCAATTGTTGAAAGCATGGTCGCGGAAGTGGAAGAGCAGGCTGTCAAGTTTCGCCACGAGAGCATCGAAGAAGGCACGCTCGCGGAAGATTTTCCAATTCCTTATTTGACATGGCCTGAGTTGCTGGATGGCGTACATTCATTTTCCGCGCTTGAACTCGGCCGCTCGACAGCGGAGATTGACGAAGAGAGTCTTGCAATGCAGTTCACTCAAATCGAACGCTTTGCCGGCCGATTAAAAACTTTCGTTGATTATCTTGCGGCTCTCATGGAAAAAGATAATCAAGTCGTTATTGTCTCGCGTCAATCGCCGCGCTTGCAGGAACTTTGGCTTGAGCATTTCCCTGATTCGCCTGCGCCCCTTCAATTTATAGAATCATCCTTGTCTGAAGGCTGGCAGCTTAATAACTTTTACCTGATCACAGACTCGGAAGTCTTTGGGTGGGAACGGCCGCAGCCGCGCACGCGCCAGCGGCCTGTGGCCGAGACTCCCGAAACGGTCTATTCGGACCTGCGAGCTGGCGACTACGTGGTTCATATTGATCACGGCATTGGGCGTTTTGTCGGATTGGTTGAACGCGAGCTGGATAATCATATCCGTGAATTCCTTACCGTTGAATATGAAAACGGCGGACAGTTATATGTACCCGTCCATCAAGCGGATCGGCTGACGCGTTACATCGGCGCGGAAGGCGCTGTCCCTGCGTTGGATGGTCTGGGCGGGCAGGAATGGCACAATAAGAAGGAGCGCGTCAAGGAGGCCGTACTTGAAGTTGCGCAGGATATGCTCGATCTATACGCGCGGCGCCAGATTGTTTACGGCTATTCTTTTAAAGCGGATACCCAGTGGCAAAAAGAACTTGAAGATTCTTTTCCTTACGTTGAAACCGAAGATCAAATCCGCGTGTTGAAAGAAATCAAGCGTGATATGGAATCGCCGCGCCCGATGGATAGACTCTTGTGCGGCGATGTCGGTTACGGCAAAACGGAAGTGGCTTTGCGCGCTGCATTCAAGGCCGTGATGGATGGCAAGCAGGTCGCGATCCTTGTACCGACAACTGTTTTGGCACAACAACACTTTGAAACTTTCTCACAGCGCCTGGCGGCATTTCCTGTAAAGGTCGAAATGCTTTCGCGCTTCCGCACGCCGCGCGAACAGACCGAGATCTTGCTCGGTTTATTTAGCGGCGAGATTGACATCGTCATCGGCACGCATCGTTTGATCTCATCTGATGTGCAATTCAAGGAACTGGGTCTTGTCATCATTGATGAAGAACAGCGCTTTGGCGTGACGCATAAGGAACATCTCAAGAAGCTTCGTACTGAAGTGGACGTGCTGACGCTTACAGCCACGCCGATTCCCCGCACGTTATATATGGCGCTTACGGGTGTGCGCGATATTTCCAATCTCAACACGCCGCCTGAAGAACGCCTGCCGATCGTCACACACGTTGGGCCGTATGCACCGAAACTTGTTCGTCAGGCGATCCTGCGCGAACTCGAGCGCGGCGGACAGATATTCTTCGTCCACAATCGCGTTCATACCATTGACTCCATGAAGGTGCATCTCAATCAACTTGTGCCTGAAGCGCGCGTGGATATCGGTCACGGTCAAATGCACGAGACCCAGCTTGCGTCGGTCATGCATCGCTTCAACATGGGTGAAGTGGATATCCTGCTTTCGACAACCATCATCGAATCTGGATTGGACATCCCGAATGCGAATACCCTGATCGTGGATCGTGCCGATACCTTCGGGCTTGCCCAGCTTTATCAACTGCGCGGCCGCGTTGGACGCGGAGCGGCGCGGGCGTACTCGTACTTTTTCCGCCACCGAAAACTCTCCCCAACGCTCGAAGGCCAGCAAAGACTTGAAGTCATTGCGGAAAATACACAACTCGGCGCGGGCTATTCGATTGCCATGCGCGACCTTGAAATACGCGGAGCAGGCGATTTGCTCGGCACACGTCAGCATGGACTTATTCAGGCGGTTGGTTTTCATCTTTACACGCGGCTGTTAGCTGATGCTGTGAGAAGGATTCGTTCCATCAACGCTGGAACGTTTGAACGTTCGAACGTTCAAACGACCGAGATTTTCAACCTTCCTCTTTCCATGCCTGTGAATGTTGACCTGCCTCTCACCATCGGCATTCCTGCGGACTATATCCCCGACCAGGACTTGCGCCTGCGTCTATATCGCCGCATTGCAGATTTGCGTGATGAAAGGGAAATTGACGCCCTGGCATCCGAGTTCAGCGATCGTTTCGGTGAATTGCCGGAGATGACCCATAACCTATTCTATCAAATGCGCGTCAAACTGCGTGCAGAGAAGGCTGGGTTGGCATCCATCGGCTGGGAAACGGAACAGATTGTCTTGCGGTATCCATTCCAGGGGGAAGAAAAATCCGTGAAACGGTTGGCTGATATAAGCCCGGAGATACGAGGCGGAAGGTCGGCATATTGGTGCTCGTTCGCGAAAGATGCAGATTGGTCCGCGAAATTGCTGGATGTGTTGACAATGCTGCCTGTACAGTAGTCATGTTATAATAGAACATCTGTTCCTTCTGAACATATGTCATTGCGAGAAGCGAACGGTAGTGAGTGACGAAGCAATCTCCACGTGAGTTGGGGATTGCTTCATCGGGAAGATCACCCTTCTCGCAATGACAGACCAATTTGGACAACAATAACCTATGGACTTCAAACTTCAAGCACCCTTTATCCCCATGGGCGACCAGCCCGAAGCCATCCGCGCACTCGTTGACGGCGTCCGCGCAGGCAAGCGTAATCAGGTTTTACTCGGAGCCACTGGCACTGGAAAAACTTTTTCCATCGCGTCCGTGATCCAGGAATTACAAAAACCGGCGCTTATCATGGCGCACAACAAGACCCTGGCGGCGCAGTTGTATGCCGAGTTCAAAGAGTTCTTTCCTGAGAACGCGGTCTCTTATTTTGTTTCATACTATGACTATTATCAACCTGAAGCGTATGTGCCGCGGCATGATCTCTTCATCGAAAAAGAGACCGAGATCAATGAGGAGATCGAACGCCTGCGCCTGGCCGCCACCACTTCGCTTGTCTCGCGCAAGGACGTTATTATCGTTGCGTCAGTTTCCTGTATTTATGGTCTGGGCAGTCCGGAGGAATTCGACAAAGGGACAGTGACTCTCAAGGTGGGGGAGATATTCCGCCGCAATGCCTTACTGCGCAAGTTGATCGAGAGCCAGTTTCAGCGCAATGACATGGATTTGCGTACAGGCACATTCCGCGTGCGCGGCGATACGCTGGAGATCATCCCGGCTTATGAGAATAAGCGCGGTTATCGGATTACATTTTTCGGCGATGAAGTGGAACGGATCATGCAGTTTAGTCCACTGACCGGCGAGGTCTTTGACGAATTACAGGAAGTCTCCATCTTTCCTGCCAAGCAATATCTCACGGATGCCGACCGTTTGAAGGAATCGATTAATCACATTGAAGCTGAATTGGAACAGCGGTTGGCTTTCTATAAAGAATCGGGTAAATTGCTCGAAGCGCAGCGCATCGAACAACGCACGCGCTATGACCTGGAAATGCTCAAGGAAGTTGGCTACTGTTCCGGGGTTGAAAACTACTCGCGGCATCTGGATGGCCGCGCGCCCGGCACGCATCCGTGGACGATGATTGACTTTTTGCCGAGCGATTATCTGCTTATCCTGGACGAGAGTCACATGACCGTGCCGCAGATCAGAGGTATGTATAACGGTGACCGCTCACGCAAGGAGACGCTGGTTGAGTACGGCTTCCGTCTGCCTTCCGCGATGGATAATCGTCCGCTGAAATTTGATGAGTTTGAAGCAGTCATGGGCAGCACGATCTACACATCCGCTACGCCGGGACCGTATGAGCTGGAACGCGCGGATCAAATCGTCGAGCAGATCATCCGCCCGACGGGATTGGTTGACCCGCAGGTGGATGTGCGACCAAGCAAGGGGCAGGTGGATAATCTGGTCGGAGAGATCAGGCAAAGGGTCGAAAGAGGCGAGCGGGTTTTAGTCACAACTTTAACGAAACGGATGTCCGAAGATCTATCCGAGTATTTGATGGAGTTGGGCATCAAGGTCACCTATTTACATTCGGAAGTGGAGACGCTCGAGCGTGTCGCCATTCTGCGTGACCTGCGAATGGGTGTGTTCGATGTGCTGGTTGGCATCAACCTTTTGCGTGAGGGACTTGACCTGCCCGAAGTTTCGCTGGTCGCGATCCTGGATGCGGATAAGGAAGGTTTCCTGCGTTCGGGAACGGCGTTGATCCAAACGATCGGACGCGCCGCGCGTAATGTCAACGGACTCGTGATTATGTACGCGGACAAAATGACCGACTCAATGAAGCGCGCCCTTGACGAAACCAACCGCCGCCGCGCCAAGCAGGTCAAATACAATACCGAGAATGGCATCGTGCCGGTCAGTATCCATAAGGAGATCCACGAGCTGACCGAAATGATGAGTGCCAAAGCGGTGGGTGAAGCCAAAGGACAATATAAGACCAGGGCCGATGGCATGCCGCGCGGTGAGTTACGCAAGATCGTGGATGAGGTTGAAAAGAAAATGAAGGAAGCCGCGAAGAACCTTGAATTTGAGCGCGCCGCGGCGCTGCGTGATGAGTTGTATGAGTTGAAGAATATACTGGCCGAGGACGAGTCGCTCAAGCCGTGGGAACGCATCAAGTTGTTGACGGGGGAGGAGTGAGTGACGAGGTACGAGTGATAAGGGAGGAGTAACGAGTAAAAAGTGAGAAGTGAAAAGACATGGTACACCCCACCCTGCACCCCTCTGGGGGGACTAAACTACGGAGCGTCATAGTTTGAATACGGAGCAGGGGAACTAAACAGCACAGAGGTGCGGACAGAGTATTCCATACCCTCCACCGCGCTCCTCACCTCTTTCAACACCCCCTCCTCATCGCACTTGACCAACTCATCGAACAACCGGGACACGGACTTGACCGCTTCGCGCCCGCATGTGGAGCGATCTTGCGCGCCGCGAATGAAAATTGATATAATCACAATTCAAAAGGAAACCCATGACAAATCAAACAACCTCTTACAGTTTGCACTCCTTCCTGATCATCTGGATCGGACAACTTGTATCGTTGGTCGGGTCACAACTCACGGGTTTCGCGCTCGGCGTTTGGGTCTATGACCAGACTCATTCCGTGATGCTGTTGGCATTTTCGCAGGTCGCGTTTCAGGCACCGCAAATCATTTTTTCACCACTGGCGGGCGTGCTGGCAGATCGCTGGGACAGGCGCACAGCGATGATCGTCAGTGACTTTGGCGCAGGCCTGGCTGTTTTGGTGACGGCGGTTTTATATATCAACAATCGTCTCGAGCCGTGGATGGTGATCCCGATCAACTTTTGGATGTCCGCCTTCATTGCGTTGATGTGGCCTGCTTATACCGCATCCATTACCCTGCTGGTTCCTAAAGAACAATACGGGCGCGCAAATGGTTTCGTGCAATTAGGCGAAGCGTTAACGCAGATTGCCGGTCCCGCGCTGGCTGGCGTGTTCTACGTCACCATCCGTCTCGGCAACATGGCTTTGATTGACTTCGCGTCTTATCTCTTCGCGGTTGTGCTGATGATCCTCTTTGTCCGCATCCCGCGCCCGCAACAGACGGAGGACGGTCATCAGGCAAAAGGATCGGTGTGGAAGGAGATGCGCTTCGGCTGGGATTACATCATCGTGCGCAAAGGATTGTTTTCACTGTTGATGTTTTTTCTTGCGATAAATTTTTTGGGCGGCATCATGGGTCCGTTGTTTACGCCGCTGATCCTTGATAATTGGAAAGCCGATGTGCTTGGGTATCTTAGCACGATCATGGGCGTCGGCATGCTTGTGGGGACGCTTGTCATGAGCGCGTGGGGCGGTGGAAAGCGCAAGGTCTACACCCTGCTCGGAGCAGGCGTGGTTAGTTCGATATTTCTGACGGCGGTCGGACTCCGCATCTCGATTCCGCTGATCGCTGTTTGCGGCTTCGGATTCATGTTCACTATGCCGCTGATGAACGCTTCGAGTCAGGCGATCTGGCAGGCGAAGGTCGCGCCAGATGTGCAGGGACGCGTCTTTGCCATCCGCCGCATGATCGCGTGGTCGAGTGGACTCATTGCTCCGCTGCTTGCCGCACCGCTTGCGGATTACGTCTTCAAGCCTGGCATGGCGGAAGGCGGCGCGCTGGCGTCCGTCCTTGGACCGATCGTTGGCGTGGGCGCAAATCACGGGGTCGGCGTCTTGATCAGCGTGTTGGGCTTGTTGTCGGTTGGCGTAAGTGCGCTGGCTTTCTTAAATCGCAATATCCGCAACGTGGAGATTGATCTTCCGGATCACGGCGCTGTCCCGGCGACCGAAGCGAACGCGGGCTGAGCGAACCCCATCCCATCGCATTTGACCAGTTCATCGAACAACATCAGCACCTTCCAGCCAAAAACCTGACATGTCTCTGTGGAGCCATGATGATTGTGGCCTTTGTCCGCGCATGGATTCGGGAAAGCAACGGCGCGGATGAGACATGTCAGGTGTGTACCTCACACACCCTCCACCGCGCTCCTAACCTCTTTCAACACCCCCTCCTCATCGCACTTGACCAACTCATCGAACAACCGGGACACGGACTTGACCGCTTAGCGCCCGCATGTGGAGCGGTTTTCCGCGCCGCGCGGAAGGCTCTGATGGGATAGTAGATGAGCGATGACAACGTAATAAACATGGGCGCAAGTTTATCTTAATGCGCCATAAAGAATCCGTGAAAATTACAAAGTGCCGCATAGATCACTAAACCAGAATCATGTTTTTTTACTCGTGATTTTTTCCAGAAAGTATAGTGATTTATGCAACAAGCGGTAGACTGCCTGATTTCCCCCGTCTTCAATTGGCTTATCCGCTGCCTTCATATTTGAACGAAACCTTGACCTTGGCGCGGTAGGCGGTGACCTTCCCATCGTCAATGACCATGTCCAGTTCGACGACTTCGGCGACTCGCAGCTCGCGCAGGGATTGCGCGGCGCGCTCCACTGCCACTGCCGCGGCTTTCTCCCATGATTCCGTGCTGGTTCCAACTAACTCGATGATTTTGTAAACGCTCTCTGCCATGATCGATCTCCTTTTGTTACTTGACTGATGTTGTAATCACTATACAACATTTAACAACGCTGCGCAATCGCTTTTATTCAACACCCTCCACCGCCTCTCTCACATCCTTCAACCCCCTCCTCATCGCACTTGACCAATTCATCGAACAACCTCAGCACGGATTCGGCGGGATAAATCCCTGCCTCAGTTCATGAAAGTCGGATTCATCCGACTCGGCGCGCGCAGTCCGCAAGGATTTTCACGTACTGAGCAGGCGGATTTATCCCTGCTCGTCCCCTCCCTCCCGCTCAACTCCAATCCATCCTCAATCATTCTTTTCCTTCCGCCGCCTCGCGGACATCTTTCAACTTATCGCATTTGACCAATTCATCGAACAGCCTCAGCACGGATTCGGCGGAATGAATTCCTACCTCAGTTTGTGAAAGTCGGATGAATCCGACTCGGCGCGCGCATTCCGCAGGATTTTCATTTAATGAGCAGGCGGCTTTAGCCCCGCTCAATCCCGATCATCCCCAATCATCATTTTCCCTCGACCGCCTTCCTCACATCCTTCAACGCCCCCTCCTCATCGCATTTGACCAGTTCATCGAACAACCTCAGCACGGACTTGACCACCCCCGCATGTGGCGCAATCCCCCGCGCTTTTCTAAATGTCTCCATTGCCTCGGCATGGAGTTTATCCCTCTCGCCATCCAATCTCCAATTACCAATTACCAATAACCCACACAACGCCAACCCCTTCGCATCCAGCGCGGAATAATAATCGGGCGTCTTCGCAAGGATTTCATCCGCCTGCGCGATGGACTTGGTAAAAGCCTCTTGCGCGGTTTCCCTTTCCCCTTGCCGCAAAGCGATGATACCGTGCAGGGCGCTTGCATTGTGATTGTATTCTGGCACATCATATTGGAGCGCGGCTTCGATGGTAGCACGGGCATTGACCACATCATCTTGGAAAAGATAGGACTCTGCTAATCCGTAGCGGGAACTATTTTGAATTATTGGAAATGAAATTTTATCAGATATTTCCATAGCATCTTTAAAATAATTGACAGCAAATACCATCTTGTTTAAATCTAGATATACACTTCCTGTTTTATCAAGTGCATAACTTTCATTTCGGCGATCTCCTATTTCTCGGATTACAGTCAGTGCTTGATTACAATACTCTAAAGACTTACAATAATCTCCTAAGGCATGGTAGCCATATCCTAGACAAATCAGGATATTCTCTTCGGCTTTTCGGTTGCCAATTTTATGGGAAATGACCAACGCCTGCTCGTAATATTCTATGGCTTTCTGAACATTGCCCAATGAATAGTAAACATTCCCCAAATTACCCAATTGGGTTCCCTCACCGCGTTGATTGCCAATTTCACGGAAAATGACCAAAGCTTGCTCAGCATATTCAATTGCTTTGCGCGCCTCGCCCAAACTCTCATATGACAAGCCTAGGTTTCCAAGAGCAGTACCTTCATGTTGTTTGGCATTGTTTTTTCGTGCTAACTCAAGCGCTTTTTCATAATGCTGGATGGCAATACTTACCTTCCCTATACACTGATTGGCAAGCCCAAGATTATTAATATTTATCCTTTCCAATTCTTTATCAATAATTTTTCCTAGTAACTTCTCATTTAGATCAATCGTCAAGCGGTAATGTCCCCATAGCAATAAGTATTCAAAACCAATTTCTGTCAACACCTTTGCAGCCTTATCGTATTCGCATACGGTACAGCGCAAGTCAAACTCCGCCAGTTGTGCGCTCAGGTCTTCCAGTTTTTTCCATTCCGTGCGCGGCTTGCGGGCTTGGGCAAAGTAGTCTGCGGCGCGGTTGAGCAGGTCGTGTTGGGTAAATTCCCTCACCCTACCCTCTCCCAAAGGGAGAGGGGAATCATCCCGTTCTTCTTGGTTTTCCTTAGTGACCTTCGTGTCCTTCGTGGTTAAATCTTTTTCAGGAATAATACTGAAAGCATATTCCTTATCCGCAGGATGTAAATAATACCTCCCCGCCTCGCGGCGGGCAAAGTGCATATTCACCAAACGATTCAGCGCCAGCGTGCTGTCAATACTTGGCAAGTGCGGTTGTAACAGGTAATCAATCGCGGCGGGGCTGACGGGTCGGTTATACACCGCCAGCGCCTGCATCACATTTTGCGCGTTCACGTCTAAACGGTTGAAGGCTTCGCCCACCAGCGCCTCCACCACGTTCTCGGGCGTGGACATGGCGAGCAGTTCTTCGAGCGTCGTATAACGGTCGGAGGCGAGAATGGCGAACAGGGCTTCCAGCGCGCGCGGGTAGCCGCGTGTCCGTTCGCGGGCGCGGCTCAGCAGGTCAGCGGGTGCGGACTTCAATCCCATGCGCCCGTCGCTGTCCATTTCGCGCAGGATGTTCTCGGCGTACGGCGACTCCAAACCTTCGTTGAGAGTCAACACGCGCTGACGCCCAGGCTGGATCAGGTTCAAGGCGCGCGGCGCGACGCGCGTGGTGATGACGATGTTCACGGCGGTATGCGTCCCGTTCAGGAAGGCGCGCAGGGCTTCATCCAGTTCCGCGTCACGGATGGTGAAAGTCTCGCGCGAAGCGTCCACCAGCGGCTCGAAGTTATCCAACAGCAGCGCCACGCGCCCGCCCGTGAATTTTTCCAGCACGGCGCGCATCTTGCTCTCGGTGCTGCCACCCGGGTTTTTGTAGACGGCGTCCAATTCTTTGGCAGTCTCGGCAGGCAGTAACTTGCACAGATCATAAAAGATATTGGCGAAGTTGACGCGGTGACTGCCGCTCTCGCTGAGATAGACGATTCCCTCCACCTTCATCGCGCCCAGCCCATCGGGCAGTTCGCCGCTCTCCAGACCCTTGAGCAGGCGGCAGACCATCGCCGTTTTCCCCACCCCGCCGCGCCCGACGATGGTCATCATGGTTTGCGCGTCGTCTTTAAGGAATTCGGCGATTTGTTCTGTTTCTACATACCGATCCTGAAAATATTTTTGTGCTACGCCTGGAGGTGGATTAATAAACTTTGTAGATGTTTCCGCAGCGGTGGGTTTCTCGGGTTTTCTTTCGCGTTCCAACCCTGTTTCTATGTTCTTTTGAGTCTGTGCTTTTGCCCCTTCAGGATCATCCACAATCCTTTGCTGAGTTTCGATTAGTTTTTTTAATTCTTCGATTTCAGCCCGGATACGTTGCGCTTCATCATCCTTGGCGCGGCGTAAGTCACGGTTGGCATCCTCAAGCCGATGCTTCAGTTCGTCCAGCGCGCCTTCTTGCGAATCCAACCAAAGAATGTGTTTACGTAATTTTGCAATCCCCGCCTCGAATCCAGAAGTAAAGTCAATGTATTGGCGACTGCCCATTCGAAATGGCAACTGCGCCTTTTTATCAATTAACAGGGGAATCACCGGCTTCTTGTATTTTAGCGCCCACACCCATTCCTGCTTACAGGTTGAACCCTCAGCGGTGCTGTCCGCGCTCATGGCGAAGATCAGGCATTTACAACCGCGAATGGCATTTGCGATCTGCTCATCCCAGTCATCGCCGGGTTTTAGGTGCCGTTTATCGAACCAAACGCTGATAAACGGATATCCGCCTTCGAATTCGTTGTCCAGTTTGGATGCAAAGTCCAATCCGTCCGCAACTGAGTAACTGATGAAACAATGTCCGTCGGTCATGGGGCGCTCCCCGTATACAAGGTTTTGAAATATTGCCGATAAAGTGATTATTTTGACAATGTCACATTCGGTATATGCAGGTCACTTTGTCCGTAAACCGCCATATATGGCACATCGTTGGCATCACCATATTTGGGTAATATGGCCTAAATTCATGCAGGAAGGCTGCATACGGTAG
>Ga0315273_10007890_pt1 | contig 13380 bp, 13 predicted proteins | sample YL17G02_0_MG_FD_205753 | JGI IMG/M metagenome (GOLD analysis project Ga0315273, IMG submission 205753) | Sediment microbial communities from Yellowstone Lake, YNP, Wyoming, USA - YL17G02_0 | ecosystem: Environmental > Aquatic > Freshwater > Lake > Sediment | place: USA: Wyoming | collected... | reverse complement strand
TACAGAGCAATTCGTAATAACTGTTGAAAATCCAAATGCTGAAGAAGTTAAAGCCGATATTCAAATAAAACTTCAAGATTTTGATGGAAAGGAAGATCTTGTACTCGAAGCGGTTGTAAATCCGACTGAAAATAAAGCCGGCGTTTTAACAGCAAGACCAATTACACTTAAACCAGATGAAAAAAAGGAAGTACTGGTAGCATTGCGGTTAAAACAGGGCAAAGATGCACATCCGGAAGTTAAAGACATTACTGCCCAACAGATAACAATTAATGTTAAACTTACACCGACCGATCCGGATACAACCCTGCCTGAAAGAGAATTTCCAACTATACAAAGGGATATTAGATTCAATGACACTTACACCCATGAGTCTAAAATAGTTCTTGTTTCTTATAGACATTATCCTTATTATAATAATAATGAGAAATATTCGACACTTGTTCAATATAGTGTAAATGTTCCCAATATTGAATTCAAAAACCATAAAGCTAGTAATTATGATTCTGAAGTTAGACTTATATCAAAAGTCAATGAAGCTCAACTCGGAGAGGTTGTAACCTTAACATTTACCGGCGGTTTCGATGAGAATATTAACAAGGCCAGAACAGTAAAAAGAAAGATTCCGGTTAATATAAAATTCAATGTTACCGCCCGTCTGGATCCTATAAAGGAAAGGCAAATTGGCGATCAGAGGGAATGGAAAGACGAATAATCAATACAAACTTCCGGCCCGGGCCGGAAACTATACGAACTTTTAATTTACCATGCACGATTTTCGGCTAAAACAAATCAATATCAGACTTCAATCTTTATGCTTCTTTTTTCAATTTTTAAAATATGTCAAGGGCCATGCCAAACAAAAATTGACACGACGAATTAAACAATCCTTAATAAATCTTTACTAAGTTTTTTTAATATGTAAAATAAAATAAGTGCTAGATCAGCGCTAAAAAATTAACTAATGTAAAAATGAATAAATTAAAAGATTTATATCAGCTTCAGAAACAGGCAAAACAGATCCGCGAAAAACTGCAGAACACTCATATTGAAGCAGAAATTGAAGGTGTAAAGGTTGTTGTGGACGGCCAGCAGGAAATTGTAAAAGTACAGATTTCAGATTCAGCCTGCGAAGAGGCTCACAAAGATAATTTCAAAAATAAGAAGAAATTGGAAGAAAATTTAGTAAAAGCATTAAATAAAGCTGTAAAGAGATCACAACAAATCGGCGCGGAAGAAATGAAGGGTGTTATGGGAGATATGGGGCTCGGCGGACTTCCGGGTATGTAATTTCTGACTCATTTACTTTATGAAAAAGAAAAGATTTTTCTTAAAAGCATTATTGGGGCTGGTTATTTTAATAATTCTGGCCGGCTTTTACTTTAACTATACAGTTTTTTCACCCATAGATGATAATAATAAGGAAAATATTTCAATAATTATTAAAAAAGGAAGCACTATTAATGACATTGCCGCAACATTATCAAAAAACGGCTTAATAAGGAGCAGTTTAACATTCAATATCTATACAAGATTTGCCGGTTTCGATAAAAAAATTATTGCCGGAAGGTTTATTTTAAACAAATCAATGAATGTCCCTGAAATTCTTAACAAAATAACAACCGAAGCGGAGTCGGAATTTGTTTTAACCGTGCAGGAAGGGCTAACTGTACAGGATATTGACGACAAGCTCACTGAAATGGAGATGATTAATACAGGAGATTTTATTAAAGCCACTAAAGAATTTAATGATTATGATTCTTACTGGTTTTTAAACAAAGAAAAAATGACTGCTCTTGAAGCGCCGCTTGAGGGATATCTTTACCCTGACACATATTTTATAGATCCTGTTGAGTTTAACGCTCAGGATTTGATTAAAAAAATGCTGAAAAATTTTGAACAGAAATATAAAACATTGGGTGAAATACTTTTACAGGAAAAAATTGAGCCGTACAAAGCGATAATTATGGCTTCTATACTACAGAAAGAAGTTAGAACTCCTGATGATTACAACTTAGTTTCTGGAATTTTATGGAAGCGTCTGGATTCGGGCTGGCACCTTGGTGCTGACGCTACAATTCTTTATGCTACAAAGAAAAAAAATATCGATCAGGAAGATCTTGGAATTGATTCACCCTATAATACACGTCTTTATACGGGACTTATTCCCGGTCCTATCTGCAATCCTGACATTGAACATATTAAAGCAGCCTTTACACCGCAGGAAAGTGAATACTGGTACTATTTAACAACGCTTGATACAGGAGCAGTAATTTACGCCGAAACAAACGATGAACAGAACATTAATAAAGCGAGATACCTGAAGAACAATTGACATTTAACCATTGACCATTGACCGATTGAATTTGTTAATCGTCAAATGTCAATCGTCAAATGTTCTTAAGTATTTGCTTCAGGTGTTGCAGTAGTTTCAGTTGTTGTAACTGGTTTGTCGTATACAAGAGTAAAGTCTGTAGATTTCTTTGACCCGTCTTTTGCAACAGCTTCAACTGTATAACTGTTTTCTCCTGCTTTCAGATTTCCGTAAGATTCTTTAACATTATAAACCCATGTAGTATCACCGGGCTTGAATGCTGAAAGCTGATAACCGTTAACAACAACTTTTTCAGCACCTGTAACTGTACCTGAAATTCGTACAGGCTCAGATGTTACGGTATTCGAAGGGCTTCCGTTAAATGAAACTACTACAGGTGCGGTTAAGGGTCCGGTAACTTCCGTTTCAGTTGCGTCCTCTGGGTTTTCAGAACTATAAGCAACAGAAAGCTTTGTTTTAGTGCTTTTTGCCTCCCCTTCACCCATTGCATAGAAAGAGTATTCATTTAACCCCGATTTCATTGTACCGGCTTGTTCTGATACTATAAAGTTCCATTCTGTATTGCCAGGAATATATAAATTAAGTTCATAAGTATTTATTTTATCTCCCGCCTTAACATCAACCATCATTTTCTTGGTTTCAGCTACGGTTGTACCGCGGATAGTTAACGAAGATTCAGGCGTTGAAAAGTTCAGGCTTGAGGGAACTGTTATAGAAGGTGCAGCAAGTTCGCCCTCAGCAAGAGTTTCTGTTGTTACTTCCTCTGTTGCGAATTCATCAGGAAGAGTAGACACATTTGAAGAATTTGTAAAATCTGAAGGATTCTGGTCTTCAGCCATATTCCATTTATAAAAACCACCGTCTTTAAACGCATCTGAAAGCGCTGTTACAACTGACGGAGCTTGTCTCTGTACATACTGCTGAATAATCTGGTCTGTTAATGTTGCTTCCTGGCCGACGCCAATCTGAAGGCTCTCAACTTTATTTTTCTTTCCGTTGTCATCTACCCATATCTCAGCCATTATTGCTCCCTTTATAACTCTTACAATTTCAGATCCTGCAATCTGTTCAACTTCATAAATTGTTCCGACTGTTGTAACCAGGGTATGGTTTGTTTTTACATTAAATTTAACCGGGGTCTCGGAATCTTCATTATTATTTATCCAAATTTTCCCCTCGGATAAAAGGACTGTTACTTCATAAGCATCACCGCTTTTTTTAATTTCGCTCAATGAAATCTCTGTTTTTTCATCTATTCTTATATAATGATCGTTAAAAACCTCTACAATAATTCTTCCGCCGCTCTGTGTTTTTAAAGAATCGCCCTGCAGAAGCCTTGTTCCGTTATATCCGCGCTCCCATTCTCCAGCGCCCCATGGTAAAATCTTAGTATTGCCCTGAGCCACATACATATATATATCTTTCTCGTTATTGTCGGTATTCAAAGATGACCATAGCTGATATCCGAGCACCACTATAACCCCTGTGCATATAATGATCAGAAATGGAAGTATGTAATCAATTGGACGTTTTCTTGGCAAACGATGTAAGTTCATTTATTTATATGTTAATAAAAAAGACACGGTTAGTATAAAAATCATGTCGCAAAATGTAAAGTTTTTTTTTCATATCATTATTTCATATGCCCATTTCCTTTTTAATGGCGTTAATGTCCCTTAAAAGTCTAAAATCGGTTTTTAGCCTTTCTGTAACTGTATTATAAGCGTGAAGCACTGTTGTATGATTTCTGTTCCCGAATACTTCACCGATTTTTTCATAAGAATGGTCAAGTTCATGCTTGATTAAATACATACACACCTGTCTGGGCATCAAAATTTCCCTTTTTCTTATTGGACCGGTTAGTTCTTCTTTAGAAATATTAAAATACATAGAAACAGAATCAATAATTCTCTGCATAGATAAGCCGCTGACTGCACTAAATTCAGCAAGTCTGTTATTACGGTCATGAATATTCTGAATTTTATGCTGAGTGCGCAGAATATCTGCAACAAGTTTTATTGAAGGCTGGACATTATTTAAAGTTGAATGTGAAACGACCTGCATTAACACACCTATAAGATCGCGCACGTTTCCTTCCATATGGAATGCAATAAACTCTAAAATTTCCGGATCAATAATAATTTCAAGATCCTGGCATCTCTGTTTGAGGATTGCAAATCTTGTTTCATAGTCCGGCGGAAGAATTTCAACTACAGTCCCCATACCAAACCTGCTCTTTAATCTGTCCTTAAATCCTTCAAGATCTTTTGGAGGGCTGTCTGAACTTAATATAATCTGCTTGTTTGTTTCATATAAATCGTTGAATGTGTGAAAAAATTCCATCTGGCTCATATCTTTATTCTCTAAAAACTGTATATCATCAAGTACAAAACAGTCAGCGGTTCTGTATTTATCTTTAAATTCTTTTGTTCTTCTTTTACCTATTGCTTCAATGATTTCATTTGTGAACTGTTCGGCGGTCATATAAACCACGCGGGAATCAGGAAAGCTTTGAATGATTTCATGGGCTGCTGCCTGCAATAAATGAGTTTTTCCAAGACCAGGACCTGAAAAAATATATAAAGGATTATAAATTCCTCCGGGCATATTTGAAACAGCAAGACAAGCTGCATGAGCCAGTCTGTTATCTTTACCTACAATAAAATTATCAAGGGTATACTTTATGCTTAATTTTCTGCTTTTTAGGCCGTTGCCGATATGTACTTCATTTTTATTCCGTACTTTTCTTACTTTTTTCTCATCAGTTGTGGCAAGCACAGACTCAAGGGAAACTTTAAAAGGAGAATCCGGGTTAGATAAAGATGCGCTTACAATATATTTAACAGTCTCAATTTCAGCGTCAGCTTCTTTGGCGGCCTGTAAAATTTTTATATTATATTTACCCTCCACCCATTCTCTTGCAAAAGGCGTCGGAAAACCAATGGTAACTTCAGTTCCGTTTTTTTCCAAAATTCCGGTATCCTGGAACCAGGTTTTAAAAGAAGGAAGGCTTATTGTTGGTTTTAGCCTGATAAGTATGGTCTGCCACAGCTCTTTTAACGTAATTGACATAACAAATATTGGGCTTAAATTAAACAGGTTGGGTCCCTATAGTAATATTTAACATCTTTATTAATCAAGCTGTTCTCGTTCAACTTTTTTGAACCTACATATAGCAGATGACAAGTACCCAAAGACACAACATATAGTTACACCTTCTAATTTAAAAAATAATTCAAAACACACTGCAATAATCCAAGAAATCATCTTAAAAATATTTGCAACCCTATTTATAAAATATTTATAAAAATTTTATAAAAAAATATTCAAGATATCTGAATAAGTAATGATAAATATAAGTCCGATGAGCAGTAAAAATCCTAATGTATGAATCGCTGTTTCCCATTTAGGGGGAACACGTTTTCCTCTAACTGCCTCAATTAACAAGAAAAGCAGTCTTCCTCCGTCAAGCGCAGGAATGGGAAGTATATTAATAACAGCCAAACTTAAAGAAAGAAGTGCGGTAAATCGAAGCAATGCAAGAAGTCCCTGCTGCGCAAAAACATGGGTGAGCCTTGCGATGCCCACAGGTCCTGCTACACCCTCCGGCACGGCAAATTTACTGAATATTGATTTAACCAGATTACCAAACATCTCAATAGTAAGAACCGAAAGTCTCCCTGATTCATTCCATGCCTGCAGTATTGCTAAATGAACAGGATATTTAACATCATTTATTTTAATTACAGATGCCAGGGATTCTGAATTATATACAGTAAGCTGGCTGTTTTTATAGGACACAACTGAAATAAGCCCTACGCCAATTCTGCCGTTCGCTGCAGGTGTAATTTCTAAATCCATAATTTCTCCGTTTCTGTTTATTTTATATAAAAGAACTTTTCCGATGTTCTCTTTTGTTGTTGATATCGCATCTTCAGGAGTAAAAATTTCTTTATTATCAATAGAAATCACCAAATCTCCCTGCATAAGACCGGCTTTATTTGCCGGTGTATCCTGCTCAACATTAATAATAACAACCCTGTCTTTATCTATAAATGAGACTTTCCTGTTAATTGTTTCATTATCACGAAGCAGCTTATAATTAATTATATTCTCCTTATTTACTATATTTAAATAATCAGCGACAGAATAAATAGGTGTATCATTCATCTCAAGAATCATATCTCCCGGCTGTAAATCGGCTAAAACAGATTCGCTTTCAGGCATAACGTCTTTAATAAATACACGTGGAAGATAAATAGGGTCATATAATAAAAGTCCTGTTTCAGTTTTACTGATATCCCCCTCTTTTATTTCAGGTAACATTATATAAATAACAAGATCTCCCCTCTTAATATCAAGCATTAATTCATCCCTCGGGATATCAGATGTTAACAAATCCAGCTTATTAAAATCTTTAATATCTACTGCGTTGATTCGCATTATTATATCCCCTTCCATAAGACCTGCTTTATCGGCAAGGCTGCCTTCTTTTACTGATTTCACCTTTAGGTCATTTGAGATTTCAATTGTCTTATTGTTTATCGCGTTATAAACATCTTCACCGTTAACAATTAAAGGCTCAATTCCTACTGAAAATCCTATAGCCAAAAGAACAAACGCCAGTAAAAAATTCATAAATACGCCTGCGCATACAACAGCCATTCTTATTCGGAGTGGTTTGCCTGCAAAACTTTGCTTATTTTTTAAAACAGTTGGACTGGTTGAATCCTCGCCCAAAAGCCTCACAAATCCGCCAAAAGGGATCCAGTTAATCGAATAAATTGTACCTTTATACTTTTTTCCCCATATTCTCGGAGGAAGACCGATTCCGAACTCTTCTACCTTTATTCCGGCTTTTTTTGCAGTATAAAAATGACCGAATTCATGAATAAGTATAATTAATGAAAAAATTATCAAAAATGCAACAACGGTAACTAGCAATTCCATATTGTAGAAAAGTTATTTTTATATCTTCATAATGTCAGCCTCTTTTGCTTTTGAAAGATCCTCAATTTCTTTATTTGTCCTGTCTACTTCAATCTGCAAATTCTTATCAGCAAGCCTGTTTTCGTCCTCGCTGATCTTTTTATCTGATTCGAGTTTTTTAAATGATTCATGTGCTTCCTGCCTTGCGCTTCTTACAGAAATTCTGGCATCTTCAGCCATTTTATGAACAAGTTTTGTAAGTTCAGCCCTTCGTTCCTCAGTTAACGCCGGGATACTTATTCTTACATACGTTCCGTCATTAATAGGATTTAAATTTAATCCTGATATTTTTATCGCGGTTTCAATATGACTCAGGTTTGACTTGTCCCAGGGCTGAATCTGTAGTGTTTTAGCATCAGGGCATGAAACTGTTGCGACAGCTTTTAAAGGCTGGGTAGTTCCGTAAGCCTCAACTTTAACATCTTCCACTAAAGTGGCTGAAGCCCGACCTATCTGAAGCTTTGTATAATCATTTTTCAGGTGTTCGAGCGTTTTTTTAAACTCATTTTTTGCAGTTTCAAGGTATGGTTGTGTAGACATATTTATTAAGTTAAGAATTATGATACAAGAGTTCCCAGCTTTTCGCCGAGTATTGCTTTTTTAATATTACCTTTTTTAAAAAGATTAAATACAAGAATAGGCATATTATCGTCTTTGCATAATGCAACGGCCGCAAGATCCATTACTTTAAGATCTTTTGTTAATACATCTTTATAAGAAATTTTATCGAACTTTATTGCTTTATTGTTTTTTTGAGGATCAGAATCATAAACACCATCTACCTTGGTTGCTTTAAGAAGAATATCGCAGTTAAGCTCAAGAGCACGCAATGCCGCCGCAGAGTCGGTTGTAAAATATGGGTTGCCGGTTCCACCCACACAAATTACTATTCTGTTTAACTGCAGATGGTGAAGGGCTTTCGGCGGATAATAATCCTCTGCAACCTGCTGAACTCTTAAAGCCGATACAACCCTTGTTTCAAGCCCGAGCTTTTCAAATGCGCTTTTCATGGCAGAACCGTTCATAACAGTTGCCATCATTCCCATATTGTCTGACATAATTCTTTCAATTCCTGACTGCTTAAAATCTCTATATCTCCATATATTTCCGCCTCCGACAACAATACCGATCTGCACGCCAAGATCATGAACTTCTTTAATTTCTCTGCATAACTGCTCTACATAGTCAGTGTCTATACCCGACTGTTTTTTGCCCTGCAGAACCTCACCAGAAAGTTTGAGCAAAACTCTTTTATATCTTACGGTGCTTGGACTCATATAAATTGATTATTGTTTGAGAAGAATATACGTAATTACAATTCCTATAACAACTCCGATAATAAATATTGCCGGAATTCTTCTTTCCTCTTCCTGCTCATGCGCGTTTGCAAGATCCGTAAGCAGATTGCTGCTAACAATCACATCTTCTTCGTGATTTTTTTCAATAACATCCTCGTAATTATGAGTTGCAACAAGCTGAACAAAATTTGAAAATTTCACTTTAATCTTTTCCGCAGTTTTTGGCTCTTCCATAACGACCTGTGCGTTCTGGATAGACGGCTCAGGCTCGTTTTCTTCAATATGCCTAACAACAAACTCATCTTCGTCTTTTAAAGTTATCGGCTTCTGGTCAATATTTGTGGACTTTACAGGTCCGTCCATAGATTTAGATTTTTTTGAATGCGGCATCTAAAGTGAGATTAATTTTTCTATATTATAACGTTAGATTTCTATTTCTCCAAACTCTCAGAAAACTTTTTACCCTCACCTCCTACTATTGTAGCAACAAGATCAATAATAAATCCATAAATTGCACCCATTAGGATAGTCATCCAAAAAATAAACATAATTTTATCTGATGGAAGAGGAGCAAATAAATTCCATATAGCTAAATCAAAACTAACAATTGCCCCAAGCAAAGGTCCTCTTAACCACCATCTGATTGGAATATGAAGAATATTGCAGTATGTCCAGCATCCGGCAAAAAAGATTACTAACCCTATTAAAAATCTGTTAAACACAATTCCCCACATTGTTGGAGTCCACCAAAAAGCCTGACCAGTCTGACTTGATGAAGCAAAATACGCGCACAAAAAGCCGAAACCGATACCCAGCAAAAAACATACAAGCTTCCTTTTTACAGCGGGAATTGAAAACAATTTCATATTTTATTTGTTAAGAAAGTACCCAATTAATTATTCTATCAGGTATTAAAAAAATGGAAATGGAATTTACTTATAAAAATTAATCCTTTTTAGCCTTTTTCTTCTTTTTAAAAGGTTTATACCAGATTGCAGTTTGTCCACTATCAATTCTATGTTTTGGATCGTCTATAGTTGGATCATTAAAAACCGTCACCAATCTAACCGCCTTAAATCTGCGTTTTATATCCTTGTTAAAAAGATCTAAATGACCTTTAACTAAATCATTTGGGACTTGATACATTAATTTGAAACCATCTTTTTCTAATTGAAGAATATAAGCTTTATAAACATTATAATCAGTAATATCTATTGCCTCGGCAATTATTTTTACTGCTTTAGTCACCCCTTCAGTAACTTCTTGAATCTCTTCTTGTTCTTCTTGCTCAGCTTCTGCAGCATCTAATTTATCACCAGGACCTTCCATATATTAAATTGTTATAAGGGAAATAATATAGAACACTTCAAGACCTTTTGTCAATTACTATTTATTTAATTAAACAATATTTATATTAAATAAAAATCACAAATTGGAAAAAAATACACTCGGCCCAGGCCGGAATTTAGCAAAATGATTATACGTAAAACTTGTTAATAGAAAGCCCCTAATCGGCAGTTGGTACCGATTTTTACTTGAAAAATTTTAAAGATCCAAAAAATTCAGCCTAAATTTTTTATCCAATTTCCTATCAATTGGTTTATCAAGAACATTAATACAAATTTCAGCGGTAATAGAAATTTTTGCAGATCCAAGATGACCTCCAAAAACCTTATATTCAGGATCCCCCAAAGTAATATGCATGTGAACAAACGGTTTACCTTCCAATCGTGAAATATTTCCGTTTAAAGCGATAATCTCGTAATTAACTCCCTCTGAAAATCTCTTAGGAAGATACTCTTTTTTCTCTAAATCATAATATTTCAACGTTACATCATCTATTCCGCCAATACCGCTTATTGAACCCGAATAAACCTTGTTATCTTCGCAGAATTTAGTAAGAGAACTTAAAATCTCCTCTCCTTTTTCAAGACGAACAACGTAAAAATTGTTAACTTTTTTTGATTTCATATTAATAGTTTTAAAAAGGGCTCACTAAGTTAGCGAGCCCTTAAATTTTACCACTGATTATTTCTTTTTAGTATCCCATATCCATTCCACCCGGCATACCTCCGCCGTACTGATGTTCCTTCTTCTCTTCAGGGATCACAGGCACTTAAATCACCTATGCGGATTGATAGGTATATTATGCTGCTTTTCTTGTTTTCTTAAAATCTTCTACTGTCCAGTATTCTCCAAAAGCTTCACGGTCTCCTGCAAAAGAAACATTTGCGCAACCTGCATAACCACCATTTCCGTCCTTTTCCATACTTGCAGGTGGGACAAATTCATCAATGAAAGAAGCAGAACCACCATATGCGCTATGACTTGACATAAAATGGACATTGTTAGCTTCAGCAATACGTAATACAGCTTCGCGAACATCATCAGCAATATCAAGAACTCTCATATAAAATGTTCCGTCTTTCTTCTCCCATGTACCACGATATACAATATTTTCTCCATAGCGTTTTTTAATTCCATCCATATCGCCAGAATCTGACACATCGGGATGAAGAATTTTGGGCTCTAATAAATTCTCATAAACGGGAGTAAAGATTTGACCACTTCTATCAGAAGATACCCGAGGTCCTAATAATGTTTCTAATATCTTATGATTATTATTTCTTTGCATTAACACTGCACCTAATTCACGTGCAGCTAATTTGGCCGGAGGTGGAGCAAAAGTATTTCTTACCCAACGAATACTGTTTTCAAGGGGAGTTGAAAGTCTACTCATATTAAAATTGATTATAAAATTAATAAGAATTTATTTTACAACTATTTTAACAAATATGTCAATAGACGATTTTCATGAGCCCTTCAATTGTCAATCGTCAACAGTCAATTGTCAAACGTTTTAGTACCCCATGTCCATTCCGCCCATACCTCCGCCGCCATGTTGGTGTTCTTTCTTTTCTTCAGGGATATCGGTTATTGCGCATTCCATTGTTAGGAATATTGCAGCGATTGATGCCGCATTCTGCAACGCGCTTCTTGTAACCTTTGCCGGATCAATAATTCCTGCCTTAACCATGTCGGTGTATTCATCCTTATCCGCATCATAACCCATACCCTTTTTAGAACTCATAACTTTATCAACTATAACAGCGCCGTCTTTGCCTGCATTTAAAGCTATCTGGAATAGTGGAGATTTTAATGCTGTCTTTACAAGGTTATAACCAGTTACTTCATCAGCTTCCCCTTTAAATCCATCAAGTTCCTCCATCGCTTCAATTAATGCAACGCCTCCTCCGGGAACAATTCCCTCTTCAACAGCTGCTTTTGTTGCCTGAAGTGCATCTTCGATTCTGTGTTTCTTCTCCTTTAATTCAACTTCTGTAGCTGCACCAACCTTAATTATTCCAACGCCGCCTGAAAGTTTCGCAAGTCTTTCCTGAAGTTTTTCTTTATCAAATTCAGATGTTGTTTTTGAAAGTGTAACTTTTATTTCTCCGATTCTTGCATCAATTTCCTTTTGGCTTCCTTTGCCTTCAACTATTGTACATTTATCTTTATCAGCAAGAACCTTATGAGCTTCTCCGAGGTCGCTTAGATCAGCTGTATCTAGCTTTAATCCGATTTCCTCTGAAATAACTCTTGCGCCGGTTAAAGCCGCAATATCCTTTAACATTTCTTTTCTTCTTTCTCCAAATGCGGGAGCTTTTACAGCAAGAACGCTGAATACACCACGCAGTTTGTTTAATACAAAAGTTGCGAGTGCTTCTCCTTCAACATCCTCTGCAATTATTACCAACTCCTTTTTTCCAGATTGTAATAATTTTTCAATTAAAGGGAGAATTTCCTGAATAGTTGTGATTTTTTTGTCAGTAACTAAAATTTTTGCATTCTGATATTCGGCAGTCATCTGATGCGGATCAGTAACCATATAAGGAGATAAATATCCGTTATCAAACTGCATTCCTTTAACAACCTCTTTTTCAAGGCCCATTGTCTGTGCTTCCTCAACGGTAATAACACCGTCAGAACCAACTTCTTCCATCATTTCAGCAATAATTTTTCCTACTTCAGGATTCTGAGCTGAAATTGTTGCAACCTGCTCAATCATTTCTTTTGAAGTTCCGATCTGAGTTGCATTTTGCTTTAAATATTCAACAACTTTTTTTACAGCTTTTTCTATACCTATCTTTAATCTCATTGGGTTAGCACCTGCTGTTAAATTGCGAAGACCTTCCTGAATCATTGCATGCGCAAGAATAGTTGCTGTAGTGGTGCCGTCACCCGCAACGTCATTGGTTTTTGTGGCAACTTCTCTTACAAGTTGTGCGCCCATATTCTCAAAAGCATCTTGAAGATCAATTTCTTTTGCAATAGTTACGCCATCATTAGTAATTGTTGGAGCGCCGTATTTTTTGTCCAAAACAACATTACGGCCTTTAGGTCCTAGTGTAATTCTTACAGCCTTAGCAAGCTGAGTAACACCAGAAAAAAGCTTTTGCCTAGCTTCATCGCTGAATTGTACCTGTTTAGCCATTTTAAATTTGGTTAGATTATTAAGATCCGCGTATCGCGGTTTATTTAATTATTGCGAGAACGTCAGATTCATTTAAAACAAGATATTCCTTGCCATCTACCTTAACTTCAGTAGGACCGTATTTAGTAAAAAGAACAGTATCCCCAACTTTAACTTCCATAGGAATTCTCTTGCCATCATCCCCTATTTTACCGCCTCCAACAGCGATAACTTTCCCCTTCTGAGGTTTTTCTTTTGAAGCAGTATCGGGAATAATAATGCCT
>Ga0315273_10007889_pt1 | contig 13380 bp, 10 predicted proteins | sample YL17G02_0_MG_FD_205753 | JGI IMG/M metagenome (GOLD analysis project Ga0315273, IMG submission 205753) | Sediment microbial communities from Yellowstone Lake, YNP, Wyoming, USA - YL17G02_0 | ecosystem: Environmental > Aquatic > Freshwater > Lake > Sediment | place: USA: Wyoming | collected... | reverse complement strand
CCGCGCCAGTCGGAGGAGCTCAAGGGGCTCGTGTACTCGCTGACGCCGAGGATTCGCGAGGTCGAACAGGCGTGGTACAAGCGGCCGGCGGTCCTGGCACTTGTGGTCGGTGGACTGACGATCTTGCTCAACATCTATTTCTGGTAGGACGGTAGGGATTGGGGATTGGGGATTGAGGATTGAGGATTGGGGATTGAGGATTGGGGATTGAGGATTGGGGATTGGGGATTGAGGGAGCCCGCAGACGCGGGCGCTCGTGTCCGGGGGAGGACGGCTTCCGAAGCGACCCCTCGAACCAAGCCGACAGCGAAGTCCTGAGCCTGTCGAAGGGCGTCAGTTCGAAAAGACGAGCCTCGAGGGCCAAGACAGCGTCGGGCGGGCACCCTTCGACTTCGCTCAGGGCAGACGGGGGCCCGCCCCTACGGCAGATGTAGGGGCAACCCCCTGTGGTTGCCCCCCGCAAGACTGGCGACACCTCCCGGTCAGGCGCGTTTTGCCGGCTACAGAGAAACAGGCGTAACAACGGCGAAGCAAAGATGTAACAAGAGCGAAAGCGGTTTCATCGCGGCGCGGGTGTGGCCGGACCACATGGGGAACTTGCGTGAGCGGGGACGCGGAGCGAAGCGCCGTGTCACGTGCAGCCCGGCAAGCGCGGGGGCCACGCTGGAGCGTGGCGATCCCGGGTAACCTGTCCGGGGGCTTCGGCGTGGCAAGCGGGATGGGGACTGAAACGATGCAACTGGATTTGCGACTACCTATCGGGTTGATGTTCGGCGTGCTTGGCCTGCTGCTGGCCGGTTATGGCCTGTTGGCCGATCCGGCCGTGTACCAAGTGTCGCTCGGCATCAACGTCAACCTGTGGACCGGGCTCGGCATGATCGCCTTCGCCGCGTTCATGCTGGGCGGCGTCTGGCTGAGCGCCCGTAGGAACACGTAGAACTCCAGCGCCGTATGGACACGGGCCGGGCTGTCCGCCTCCGCGCGCCGCGCTACGGCGAGACCTCGACGAAACTCAACGAGCGAAGTCGGGGAGCCCGGCCTTCGACGCTGCTCAGGACGCCCCGAGCAAGGTCGAGGGGCGGCGATCCCAGGCGTGTCACGCTGCCAACTCGCGGGTGTCGCGCTGCCAACTCGCGGGTGTCACGCTGCCAGGACCCCGGGCCGGGCTGGAGCCCGGCGATCCCAGGTTCTCATCGGTGACACACCCGCCCCCAGTCCCCAATCCCCAACCCCCAATCCCCGGTCCCCAGTCCCCAATCCCCAACCCCCAATCTCCAATCCCGAGAGGTTCCGGCGTTGACCCCCCGGAAAACCGCGTGCTACGCTCTAGTTTGCGTGGGTCTCGGGAGAGGGCGACATCGGACTTGCCACCTGGGACGTCGCAGCCGTTCTTGCGAAAGTGGCGGAACTGGCAGACGCACTGGACTTAGGATCCAGTAGCCGAAAGGCTGTGGGGGTTCAAATCCCCCCTTTCGCACCAGGCCCGTTCCAGCGTCATCGCCCCGTCGCGGCCCGGCCGGCCGCCTATGCCTGTTCCTGTCCAACACCGATACATTAACGATGAAGACCGAGTTTGTAGAGGTCACCGAGACGCAAAAGCGTCTTGTCATTGAGCTGCCGAGCGACGCGGTGGATGCCGAGATCGCACGGGTCACCGCCGCCCTGGGCCGACGCGCGAAGATCCCCGGATTCCGGCCGGGAAAGGTACCCTCCCGCGTGGTGTGGCAGCGGTTCAAGGATGACATCCTGAGCGAGGTGGCCCACGAACTGGTACCGACTGCCCTTGGTCAGGCTCTGCGCGAACGCGAATTGGAACCGGTCGCCACGCCCGATGTGTCCGATGTCGTCGTCAATGCGGGGCAGCCGCTCAGTTTCACGGCGAATTTCGAGACAGTGCCGACCTTCGACCCGGGAGAGTACCGCGGGATCGCGTTGAGCAAGAAGCCGGCGGCTATCGAAGAGGCGGCGGTCGACGCGGCGCTCGAACGGCTGCGTCAGCGTGCGGCGCGATTCGAGCCGATTGAAGGTCGTCCTCTGGCCTTCGGCGACTGGGCCAGCGTCGACCTGGTTCGCCAGACGCCGGCTGGCGCCCAGGGCAAACCCGGCCACGAGAAGCACGACAACGTCACGATCGAAATCGGCGCGTCGGCCAACCCGCCGGGATTTGACGACGAGTTGGCAGGGCTCGAGATCGGCACCCAGAAGACGTTCTCGATTCACTACCCCGCCGACTACGCGGCGACGGAACTGGCGGGCACCGATGTCGAGTACACGGTCACGCTCAAGAGTATCAAGCAGCGGGCCGTGCCGGCGCTCGACGACGACTTCGCGAAGGATCTGGGCAGCTTCGAGGCGCTGGCCGACCTGCGGGAACGCGTGCGTCACGACTTGCAGCATGAGGCCAACCAGGAGTCGGACCGGGAGGTGCGCAGCGATCTGCTCCGTGCCCTGGCGAAGCGGGTGCCGTTCGACGTGCCAGCCACGCTCATCGACCAGGAGGTGGACCGGCGCATCGACGAGTTCGCCCGGCGACTGGCCGACCAGAAGATCGATCCGAACACGGCCGGCATCGACTGGAAGGCATTCCGGGACAGCCAGCGCGAGTCGGCGGCCGATGCGGTCAAGGGCACCATCGCCCTCGACGAGGTCGCCCGGCGCGAGGTGGTCACGGTGACCGGCGAGGATCTCGATCAGGAAGTGCAGCGCTACGCCGAAAGCAGCGGCCGTTCAGCGGCGGCGGTGCGTGCGCATCTGGAGAAAGACGATGGGCTCGGGCGCCTGCGGGGCGGGCTGCGCCGCGAGAAGACGCTGGATTTCCTGCTGGCCAACGCCAGCATCACGACGGTGTAGTCCTTCGATGCACAGGTGCCGAAGGCCCTGTGCCCTCAGGACTACATGCTGAGGGAACAGGGGAAGCCCACAACCCATTGTTCGAGGGTGGGCTTCGAGCGTGAATCGAAGCATGTAGCAAGGATTGACGATGAATCGCACTCCGGGAGACGCGCGCATGCAGCTGGTGCCGATGGTGGTGGAACAGACGAACCGCGGCGAGCGGGCCTACGACATCTTCTCGCGGCTGTTGAAGGACAACATCATCTTCATCGGCACGCCGATCGACGACCAGATCGCGAACCTGACGATCGCCCAGATGCTGTTTCTGGAGGCCGAGGATCCCGAAAAGGACATCCTGCTCTACATCAACAGCCCGGGCGGCTCCATCACGGCGGGCCTGGCGATCTACGATACGATGCAGTTTATCCGCCCCGACGTCCAGACGTACTGCCTCGGGCAGGCGGCGTCGATGGCGGCGGTGTTGCTGGCGGGCGGTACGAAGGGCAAGCGGTTTTCGCTGCCGAACTCGCGCATCGTGATCCACCAGCCCCTCATGCAGGGGCTGGCCGGGCAGGCGACCGACATCGACATCGCGGCGCGGGAACTGCTGCGCATGCGGGACAACCTGAATACGATCCTGGTGCACCACACGGGGCAGCCGATGGAGCGTATCCAGCAGGACACGGAGCGCGACTACATCCTGCGGGCGGACCAGGCGAAGGAATACGGTATCATTGACGACGTGATCCGAAAACGCACCTGAGTGCTTCGATTCGCGATGTCGGCAGGATGGTACGTTCGAGCACCGGGGACAGACGCGCTCCCTCAGCGCTCAGCCCTGAGGGCGCGTTCGGGTTTCCGACGGCGGCGGGCATCGAAGGGCTGAGGCAGACGTGAGGGCGTGCCTCCGAGACGAGGCGGCCCGGCCCCACGAAGCGGGTTGCTGGCATGGTCAATAAAATCGGCGAAACCGAAGCGCTTCGCTGCTCGTTCTGCAATAAAGACCAGAACGATGTCCGCAAGCTGATCGCGGGGCCCACGGTTTACATCTGCGACGAATGCGTGGAGGTCTGCAACGACATCATCGCGGATGACAACCGCTATGAGCACAAGGGCGCTGCGCGGACGACGCTGCCGATTCCACCGGACATCAAGAAGTTCCTCGACGACTACGTGATTGGCCAGGAGCGCACGAAGAAGAAGCTGGCGGTCGCCGTCTACAACCACTACAAGCGCATCGAGATCCAGAAGACCGCGCGAACCAAGCACGACATCGAGCTCTCCAAGTCGAACATCCTGCTCGTCGGCCCGACCGGTACCGGCAAGACGTTGATGGCGCAGACGCTGGCCAAGATGCTGTCGGTGCCGTTTGCCATCGTGGACGCGACGACGCTGACGGAGGCCGGCTACGTCGGTGAGGATGTCGAGAACATTATCCTGAAGCTGCTGCAGGCGGCCGGCGGCGACATCGAGAAATGCCAGCAGGGCATCATCTACATCGACGAGATCGACAAGATCTCCCGCAAGGACGAGAACCCGTCGATCACGCGCGATGTGTCGGGCGAGGGCGTGCAGCAGGCGCTGTTGAAGATCCTCGAGGGCACGGTGGCGAACGTGCCTCCGCAAGGCGGCCGCAAGCACCCGCACCAGGAGTTCTACCAGGTCGATACGACCAATGTGCTGTTTATCTGCGGCGGGGCGTTCGTGGGCCTCGAGAAGGTGATTGAGCGGCGCATTGGCAAGAAGACCCTCGGCTTCAAGGCCGACGTCAAGCCGCACGACGGGCGCGATCTGGGCGGGACGCTCGAACGCCTGGTGCCGGAGGATCTGATCAAGTACGGGCTGATTCCCGAATTCGTCGGCCGGCTGCCCGTGGTCGGCACGCTTCACGAACTGGACAAGGGGGCGCTCGTCCAGATCCTGACGCAGCCCAAGAACGCCATCACCAAGCAGTACCAGAAGATGTTCGAGTACGAGAACGCCAAGCTGCGCTTCACGGATGACGCCCTGGAGGCCATCGCGGAGGGCGCGATCAAACGCAAGATGGGCGCGCGCGGCCTGCGGATGATCATCGAAGACCTGATGCTGGATCTCATGTACACCCTTCCGGGTCAAAAGAAGATACGGGAGTGCGTCATCAGCCGCGAAGTGGTCGAGCGTAAGGCTCAGCCGATGATGCTCATGGAAAAGGCGGGATAGTGGAAATCTACGAAACCCTTCCCATCGTGCCCCTGCGGGACCTGGTGGTCTTTCCGCACATGATGGTGCCCTTTGTGATCGGCCGGCCCGCGTCCATTAAGGCGCTGGAGCACGCGCTCGAGAAGGACAAGCGGGTGTTCCTGGCCGCGCAGCACGACGCCCAGGTGGACGACCCGCAGCCCCAGGACATCTATACGATGGGCTGCGTGGCCAACGTGGTGCAGAGCCTCAAGCTGCCGGACGGCAACGTGAAACTGCTGGTCGAAGGCGCCGACCGCGGCCGCGCCATCGAGTGGAAGGAAGACAAGGGTTTCTATCGCGTCGTCGTCAAGGTCCTGCCGCGTCACCGTGACGCGGCTGGCGACGTGGAAGGCTCGATGACCCGCGTGGTGTCGCTGTTCGAGCAGTACGTCAAGCTGTCGAACAACCTCCAGTACGACGCGATGATTGCCGCGGTGCGCGTCGACGACCCGGGCCGGCTGTCGGACACGATTTCGGCCCACCTCGCGATCTCCGTCGAAGAAAAGCAGAATCTGCTCGAGATGATTTCGCCGCTCGAGCGACTCAACCGGATTGCCGCCATCCTCGAAACGGAGGTGGACAAGGCCCAGGTCGACCGCCGGATCCAGACGCGGGTCAAGAAGCAGATGGAGAAGGCGCAGAAGGAGTACTACCTCAACGAGAAGATGAAGGCGATCCAGAAGGAACTGGGCCGCAAGGACGAGAAGGGCAACGAGGTCGATGAGCTCAAGAAGAAGATCGAACAATCGCGGATGCCGAAGGACGTCGAGGAGAAGGCACTTCAGGAACTGAAGCGCCTGGAAGCGATGCCGCCGATGTCGGCCGAGGCGACTGTCTCGCGCAACTACCTCGACTGGCTCGTCGCGATGCCGTGGCACAAGAAGTCGAAGGAGAGCCGCGATCTTAAGCGGTCCGAGGAGATCCTGAACCAGGATCACTATGGGCTCGACAAGATCAAGGAGCGCATCCTCGAGTTCCTGGCCGTCCGCGCGCTGGTCAAGAAACCCAAGGCGACCATCCTGACGCTGGCCGGCCCTCCGGGAGTCGGCAAGACCTCTCTGGCCAAGTCGGTCGCGCGCTCGATGAACCGGCGTTTCGTCCGGTTGTCGCTTGGCGGTGTCCGAGACGAGGCGGAAATCCGCGGTCATCGCCGCACCTACATCGGCGCGTTCCCGGGCCAGATCATCCAGATGATGAAGAAGGCCGGCACGCAGAACCCGGTCTTTCTGCTCGACGAAGTCGACAAGATGTCGATGGACTTCCGCGGCGATCCGTCAGCCGCCCTGCTGGAAGTGCTCGATCCCGAACAGAATCACACGTTCCTCGATCACTACCTCGACGTGGAGTATGACCTGTCGAACGTGATGTTCATCTGCACGGCCAACGTGCTGCACACCGTGCCCCAGGCGCTGCGCGACCGCATGGAAGTGCTGCAGTTGCCCGGGTACACCGAGCAGGAAAAAACCGAGATCGCCAAGCGGTTCCTCGTGCCGAAGACGATCGTGGGCACGGGCCTGCTGCCGGCCAACGTGACCTTTACCGACGGGGCCCTGCAGACGCTGATCCAGCGCTACACGCGCGAGGCGGGCGTCCGCAGCCTGGAACGCGAGATCCAGTCGATCTGCCGCAAGGTCGCCCGGCGCGTCGTCAGCGAGGGCAAGGCGTACATCGAGGAGATCACGCCGGAAAAGGTCACGCAGTACCTCGGCGTGCCGAGATTCCGGCCGACGATGGCCGAAGAGAAGAACGAAATCGGCCTGGCCACCGGCCTGGCGTGGACCGAAGTCGGCGGCGAAATACTCGTCACGGAAGCCACCCTCATGTCGGGGCGCGGCCGCCTGACGCTCACCGGCAAGCTGGGCGACGTGATGCAGGAGTCGGCGCAGGCCGCCCTGAGCTATGTGCGATCGAAGGCGGAGGAGTACGGCCTCGACAAAGACTTCCACCGGCGCAGCGACGTGCACATCCATGTGCCGGAAGGCGCGATTCCGAAGGACGGGCCGTCGGCCGGCATCACGATGGCGACATCGCTCGTGTCGGTGCTGACCGGGGTAGCCGTGCGGCGGGACGTCGCGATGACCGGCGAGATCACGCTGCGGGGCAAGGTGCTGCCCATCGGGGGCGTCAAGGAAAAGGTGCTCGCGGCCCATCGCGCGGGCATCACCAGTATCATTCTGCCGAAGGACAACGAGAAGGACCTGGCAGATATTCCCAAGAACGTTCTGGACATCCTGAGCGTCTACCTCGTCGACACGATGGACGAGGTGCTGCGGATCGCCCTGGCAGGTCCCGTGCCTGGCCGTCCGCTGCCCGGCTCCGCGATTGAACCCGTGAAGATCGGGCCCGCGGCCGGGGATGATCGGGTCACGCATTAGTTCAGGGGTTGGGGAATAGGGGTTGGAGGTTGGCGGAATTCACCGCCGGCCGCATGACACACCGCCCAGTCGAATGGCGGATCGCGAGCGGTCCTGCCCACGCGTCCCCATGGCGATACGACGAATCACGGCGGCCGAATTCGTGACCAGCGCCGCGAGCGCCGGCGATTTGCTGCAGACGGGGCTCGCCGAACTTGCGATCGCTGGTCGATCCAACGTCGGCAAGTCGACGTTGATCAACGTCCTGGCGGGCCGAACGCTGGCCAGGACAAGCGCGGCCCCGGGCAAGACCCGGCTGGCCAACTACTACCGGTTGCAGCCCTCGCGTGGCCCGGCGTTCCACCTGGTGGACCTGCCGGGCTACGGCTACGCACGCGGCTCGCGTGACGGGCAGGCGTTTGACACACTCGCCCGGGAGTACTTCTTCGGAGATATCCGGGGTGCATGGATCCGGCAGGCGATCGCGGGCGTGATCTTGCTCGTCGACGCCCGTCACCCGGGTCTGAACTCGGATGCTGAGGCCTTCAGGTGGTTCGGCGCGCAGGGATGCCCACTGCGCCTGGTCGCCACCAAGGCAGACAAACTGTCGCATGCCGAGCGGCAGCGGACATCGCACGCACTGACGCGGGCGTTTGGCACAAGCGCGCTGATGGTTTCAGCGCCAGGTGGCGAGGGCATCGAAGAGCTGTGGACATGGATAGCGCAACAACTGGATCAGTGGACACCCCGCAAGCCGTAGACGTCGAGAAAATCGATCTCGCCACACTGAAGGCCATGAGCATCGCGGCGCTCACCGCCGTCGCCAAGCAACTCGACCTGCCGGGCGCGACCGGCATGCGCAAGCAGGACCTGATCTTCCAGATCCTCAGGGCGCGCAGCGAGCGCAATGGCCTGATGTTCTCCGAAGGCGTGCTCGAGACGTTGCCTGACGGCTACGGATTCCTCCGGGGGCCGGACTACAACTACCTGCCGGGCCCGGACGATGTGTATGTGTCGCCCTCACAGATCCGGCGATTCGAGCTGCAGACCGGCGATACCGTGTCCGGCCAGATTCGACCGCCGCGCGAAGGCGAGCGGTACTTCGCGCTGGTCAAGGTTGATGCCGTGAACTTCGAGCCTCCGGAACGGAAGAAGGACCGCGTCTTCTTCGAGAACTTGACGCCGCTCTACCCGGAGGCGAAATTCAATCTGGAGCACAATCCCGAAGAGTTGTCGACGCGGGTCATCGACCTGATGGCGCCGATTGGCAAAGGCCAGCGCGCGCTGATCGTGGCCCCGCCCCGCACGGGAAAGACGATGCTGCTGCAGGCGCTGGCCGGCAGCATCATGGCCAACCACCCGGAAGTGTTCCTGATCGTGCTGCTGATCGACGAGCGGCCCGAAGAAGTCACCGACATGCAGCGCTCGGTCCACGGCGAGGTGGTGTCATCGACATTCGATGAGCCACCGCAGCGCCACGTGCAGGTGGCCGAGATGGTCATCGAGAAGTCCAAGCGCCTGGTCGAAACCGGCCGCGACGTGGTCATCCTGCTCGATTCCATCACGCGGCTCGCGCGGGCCTACAACACCGTGGTGCCGGCGTCGGGCCGGATCCTGTCGGGTGGCGTCGACAGCAACGCGCTGCAGAAGCCCAAGCGGTTCTTCGGCGCTGCGCGCAAGATCGAGGGCGGCGGGTCGCTGACCATTGTCGCCACCGCACTGATCGACACGGGGTCACGGATGGACGATGTGATCTTCGAAGAGTTCAAGGGCACCGGCAACCTCGAGATCCTGCTCGACCGGCAGTTGTCTGACCGCCGCGTGTTCCCGGCGATTGACATCCGAAAGAGCGGCACGCGCAAGGAAGAGCTGTTGATTGAGAAGGACGTCCTCAGCAAGGTGTGGGTTCTCCGCAAGGTGCTCGATCCTCTCTCTGCAGTGGATGCGATGGAACTGCTGCTGGGGAAGATGTCGAAGACAAAGACGAACGCCGAGTTTCTCGGGGCGATGAACAGGTGAACTATCGACGATTCGGACGGCTCGGCTGGCAGGTGGCCGAAGTGGGATTTGGCACCTGGGGCATGGGCGGATGGAGCGGGTCCGACGACGAACAGTCACGGGCGGCGCTTCGGCGCGGGCTGGAGTCAGGCTGCAACTTTCTCGACACGGCGATCGCGTACGGCAACGGTCGCAGTGAACGGCTGATTGGGGAGGTCCTGGCGGACTGGAAGGGTGCCCGCCCGATCATTGCGACCAAGATCCCACCGAAGAACGGGCGCTGGCCGGCTCGTCCGACCACTCCGCTCGACGCCGCATTCCCGCCGGACTACATTCGCGAGGCCACCGAACGCAGCCTGACGAACCTCGGTGTGAGCCAGGTCGATCTCCAGCAGTTTCACGTGTGGACCGACGCGTGGGCCGATGACGAACGCTGGGTGCGCGCCGCCACCGCATTGAAGGAGGAAGGCCTCGTCAAGGGTATCGGCATCAGCCTCAATCGCTGGGAGCCGACCAACGTCATCAAGGCTCTGCGCACCGGTGCCGTGGACGCGGTGCAGGTGGTCTACAACCTCTTCGATCAAGCTCCAGAGGACGAGTTGTTTCCCGTCTGCCGAGAGCTTGACATCGCCATCATCGCCCGGGTGCCGTTTGATGAAGGCAGCCTGACCGGCACGATGACCGCGAACCACACCTGGCCCCAGGGCGACTGGCGCAATCTGTATTTCACGCCCGCCAACCTCCGCGAGACGCTGACGAGGGTCGACTTGGTGAAGGCCGACATCCCTGCCGGTCTGGAGCTGGCCGACGTCGCGCTGCGATTCACGCTGCACGATCCTTCGGTCAGCACGGTTATTCCGGGCATGCGCACCGTGGCGCACGTCGATCGCAACCTCGCCGCTGGCGATGGCAGGCCGTTCCCCGCTCCCCTGCTCGAGACGCTGCGCCGGCACCGATGGGATCGGACGGCGGAGATACCGTAGGAGTGCTATACTTGATGGTTCCGGTATCCCGGAAGGAGCCCGTATGAAGGAAGGTATTCACCCGAAGGTCTACGAGGTTGAGGCGCGCTGCGCATGCGGTGCGACCTGGAAGACACGCTCCACCAAGCAGGAGCTGCACCTCGAAATCTGCTCAAGCTGCCACCCGTTCTTTACCGGCCGCCAGAAGATCCTGGACATCGAGGGCCGCGTGGAGCGCTTCACGAAGAAATTCGGCGCCCAGACGGTCGAATCCCGCAAGAAGGCTGCCGCGACGAAGACCACGACGGCCAAGAAGGCGAGCAAAGAGGCGTCTGCCTGAAGGCAACGCCTCCTGGTTCGTTCAGTCTCGCCTGAGCGTCGCTTGGTCGGGATGCTCTTGCCTTCCTGCCTGGCGCTTCCTCTCCAGCCTCGCCAGTCGATGCCGCAAGGCGTCGATCTGGGCCGGGTCACGTTCGGATTCCAGCGCGTGCAGGACGAACGCCCGCGCAGCGTCGAGATCGCGACACCGGTGCTCGTGGTGAATCGCCAGCGCGCGCCTGGCTTCCTGCGCGAGCGGCTGCCCGGGGCCGGCGTCGAGCATGTCGTGCCAGGCTTCGGCGGCGGCCGCGTAGCGCCGCTGCCGGCGGCGGTGCACGGCCAGATGATGGAGGGCCTCCGCACGAATCGTGCGATCAATTGATCGGGTGTCCCATGGCGCGGGGTCCCACCCGGCCGCCCGTGCGAAATGCGCCTCGGCTTCTCCGTGTCGCCCGAGATACTCGTAGATCTGCCCCATGGCCAGTGCCTCGTGTGGCGACGGCACGGCCTCGGCCCCACCCTCCACCATCCGCATCCCGAGGGCCGTCAACGCCGCGAGCGAGATCAGGTCCAGCCGGTTGTGTTCAAACACCTGTTCGAGCGGCTGCAGATCCCCGGTGCGAAGGAACCGAAAGTACCGGGACGGGATCTCGGATCCGGGAACGTCATCGACGCGATGCACGCCGAGAATGGCTTCTTCGAGCGCGCCGAGCGCGCAACTCGACTGATCGAACGAGTCACGGTCCCGGCCCTCACGCCGGCCAGCGGCCGCCTCGCCGCGCCTCCTCCAGAGTCTCCGCGCCGGGTAGAGCATGTCGAAATGCGGCATCTCGCCAAAGGGCGACGAGAGGCGATGGAACAGATAACGGGTCTCGATGAGCGGCACGTCGAAGGTCCGCCCGTTGAACGTCACCAGGCCGCCGAACTTCTCCGTGAGCGCGGCGACGGTGACGAGCAGTTCGTGTTCGGCGTGGTACCCGGACAGAAAGTACTGAACGACTTGAAATCCCTCGCCATCGAAGTAGCCGCAGCCAACGAGAAACGCGATCGTGCCTGCACCGCCGCTCAGGCCCGTGGTTTCGAGATCAAGAAACAGCAGCGGCCCGTCGGTCGGGACCATCGGCCGCCGACGGTCATCGGCCAGAGACCGCGTGGCGTCGAAGTGCAGCCGTCGCGGGCGCTCTAGCCTGGGGCCACCCGCCGCGCGCTCGTCGGCGGCGAGCACGGCCAGGGCCGGCAGGCATCGCTCGATGGCCTCGGCATGGTGCCGAAGGGCCTGGCTGCCGTGATTCCAGTCGAGATCGTAGTGCCGCTCCATCACGACGCAACCGGTCGGCGTCTCGTGCGCGATCGGCACATCATCATCCAACACGTAGCGCCGCTCCCGCGACGATTCGGCGGGCGGGTTGTCGCCGCCAATCGGACGCACCTCGTCCCGCGAGGCGCCCGGCGTCGCGCTGTTCCTCAACAGTTCCCTCAGGCGGGACGAAAGTCTGGAAGAGTCGGTGGACATGCTCAGGCAATAACGATGCAGGGACAGCAACTGCGCCTCGAGGCCGGGCTGGAGCCCGGCGATCCCAGGCTCGATGGCGCACCTGAGGCGACCACGGATACAGGCTCGACACGGATCGAACCCTTGAACGGCGTGACACCCCTGGGATCGCCGGGCTCCAGCCCGGCCCAGGGAGCACCTCTCCCCATACTCTACAATCTCTCGAGAATCGCCAGCGCGACGTCTTTCGCCTTCACGCCGACTTCGCCGAGCGGCCCCACGCACGATGGACACCCCGACTCGCACGAACAACCCGCGATCAACTCGCGAGTCCGGGCGACCAGATCGTCGTGCATCTGAAACAGCGGCTCGCTGAAACCAATTCCCCCGGGGTAGTTGTCGTAGATAAACACGCGCGGCTCATCGCCGTCGGCCACCGACGACGACCACGAGGCGGCAGGCGCCGCGGCCGGCTGAGGCGTATCGTCGCGCTCGGCGGCCGGCCCGATCGAGACGCCGATGTCGTGCGCGTCGCACATCAACAGCAACTGCGCGATCTGCCGCATGGCATACGACAGGCCCACAATGCCGTCGCGCCTGTCATCCGCACTCCACGGCAGCGCGGTCATCAACTCGCGGGGCACCGTAAGCCAATAGGAGGTTGTGTGCATCTGGCGTTCGGGCAGGTCCAATTCGCCCGAGCCCACGTTCTCGTTCGTGTAGAACTTGATCTTCTTGAAGCCGACCACCCGCGACACGACGTGCACGTCGCCATGGGCCGGCAGCGCCTGCGGCCGCGCGCCTGACGCGTTGAACGTGTCGAGCACGGTGACGCGGCTGTAGGTGATCGCGTCGGTGTAGTAGTCGCAGTCGATATGGCGCACGTAGGCCTTGCGCCCCACGAAATCGAGCTCCTCCACCTGGAAGAGCCGGCCCTCGACGATGTAGATCGCCTTGGGATGAAGAATCTCGAGCGCCGTATTGAAGTCGGTCTCACCGATGACGCGCGTCGCATCGGTCTTGTCGACCACGACGAAGTTGTCCGACGAGATCGAGCGGAGGCTGATGGCGTTGGCGGGGTAGGAGTCGTTGGTCCAGTGCCACTGCCCTGTCGCCTCATCGCCGCCTGGCGGCCGGCTTAAGTGCACGAGGCCTCCCTCGGCGAGCACGCCGAGAATCTCCTGCAGATTCTCGCGCCCGAACG
>Ga0315273_10007888_pt1 | contig 13380 bp, 16 predicted proteins | sample YL17G02_0_MG_FD_205753 | JGI IMG/M metagenome (GOLD analysis project Ga0315273, IMG submission 205753) | Sediment microbial communities from Yellowstone Lake, YNP, Wyoming, USA - YL17G02_0 | ecosystem: Environmental > Aquatic > Freshwater > Lake > Sediment | place: USA: Wyoming | collected... | reverse complement strand
AGAGTTTGAGAGATTAGCACGCAACTTCATGCACACGTGCATCTTGAGAAATAGGCTGAAGGGACCTTCCTATTTCTTCAGCTTCAGCGCGATGAACCGCATCTCAGCTTGCTTGCCCGCTTTTGACACGAGCAACAGCACGGAGTTCTTGCCTGACTTCGTCGCTTCTTCAATGGCCGCGGAAATATCGGCTGCACCCACCACCGGCTTTTCACCGGCTTCGGTAATCACGTCACCCGGTTCAAGGCGCTTGTCGGCGGCCGGGCTGTCGGCTGACACTTCGGTGATCACCGCACCCTTGACCTCATCGTCAATGGCATATTTCTGACGCAGTTCATCGGTTATCGACGTCACCGTCATGCCCAGCGTCGTGGTGACGGCTGGTGCGGACGGTGTTGCCTGGCTCTTGTCTTGCTGGGCCACGACCTTCTCGCCATCCTCGAGGCGACCCACTTCGGCGGTAAGCTGGATTTCCTTGCCCTTGCGGAACACCTTGACGAGAACCCTGGTACCGATTTCCGTTTCCGCCACGATCTTGGGCAGATCCTTCATTTCATTCACTGGCTTACCGTTGAACTCAATCACCACGTCGCCGGCCTCGATACCAGCCTTTTCGGCGGGACCGGTCTTGGTGACATCGGCAATAAGTGCGCCACGGGATTTGCCCATGTTCATGCTCTCGGCAATGTCATCGGTGACTGACTGGATTTTCACGCCAAACCAGCCACGCCGCGTCTCGCCGTATTTTTCGAGCTGCGCCACCACAGTCTTTGCGGTATTGGCTGGCACCGAAAAGCCGATACCCACCGAGCCACCGGTAGGAGAAAAGATTGCGGTATTAATACCGACAACATCGCCATTCATGCTGAACAGCGGACCGCCAGAATTACCCTTGTTGATGGCAGCATCGGTCTGGATGAAATCATCATAGGGGCCCGCGTTGATGTCGCGGTTGCGCGCCGAAACAATGCCGAGCGATACCGAGCCGCCAAGCCCAAAGGGATTGCCGATGGCCATCACCCACTCGCCAATGCGCAGGTGATCGCTGTCGCCAAAGGCAACGACGGGCAGCGGCTTGTCGGGTTTCACGCGAATGACGGCAATATCGGTCTTGGGATCGCGGCCCACCAGTTCTGCCTTGAGGATGGTGGAATCCTGGAAATGCACTTCGATTCCCGAAGCACCTTCAACCACATGGTTGTTGGTAACAATCAACCCAGATGATTCCACCACAAAACCGGATCCCATAGAAGTGACCGTGCGGTCCGGTGCTCCCCGGCCCTGCTCGCGATGCTTTTTCAGGAAATCGTCAAAGAAATCCTTGAAGGGTGAATTGTCAGGAATATCCGGCAACTGAGTAGCAGGTGCGTCGCCGCCGTCCGCCTTGGTCTGCACGGAGATTTCGACCACTGCCGGCAGCAGGCGTTCTGCCAAATCGGCAACTGATGGCAGCGTCTGCGCCTGCGTTTGTGCCGCAACCGGCAGCACAAGCATCGGGCCTGCCGCCAACCCGGCAACCAGGGCGCCGAGGGTTACACTGCACAATAAGTTCCGCATCATCCCAATCTTCTCCCGAAATTCATGCGCCGACAACCGTACGCACGAGCCATACCAAGAAAACACCAACCCCTATTGCGACAAGACCTCCGGTGCGAAGGGTTTCCTCCGGTACGCTTTCCATGGCCTGCATCATAGTTTTCAATTGCCCGGGAACCAAGGCATAAAGTAGGCCCTCGATCACAAATACGAGACCAAGGGCCATCAGGAGTGCGGGGATCATTGCTGGGGAGCAACAGGCACTGCATCACTCTCTTTTTGCATACCGAAATACCGGAAGAAATCCGATGTGGGTTTCAGCACAAGGCTGGTGCCCGGCGTCGTCAGACTTTTGGAATAGGCCTGCATGGACCGGTAGAAGGCAAAGAACTCCGGGTCCTTCGAGAAGGCTTCGGCAAAATTCTTGTTGCGATCGGCGTCGCCCTCACCCCGGATGATCTCGGACTGGCGGCCCGCTTCGGAAACAAGCTCGATGGCCTTGCGATCGGCCTGCGCCTTGATCTGGATGTTTTGGGCCTGGCCGATACCTTGCAGATTCTTGGCCTCGGCGAGACGCTCAGACTTCATGCGCTCATAGGTGGCCTCCAGAACTTCGGCCATGAGGTCAGTCCGCCTGATTCGCACGTCAACAATATCGATGCCGAGGGTGAGCGCCTCGGCTTTCACCTGGTCGCGAATTTCCTGCATCATCACATCGCGGTCCCTGGACAGCGCCTTGTCAAAGGTGCGCTTGCCATAGGTCTGGCGCAGCGCGGCATCGAGGCGTGTTTCAATACGGGCCCTTGCCCTGCTCAATTCAGCGCCAACCGTTTCACGGAACTTCTGCGCATTCATGATGCGGGCGACCGTCATTGTGTCAACCAAGTAACGCTGCTTATCGGATACCTGCACTGCCTTGTTGTCGCTACTCCACAGGAAAATGCGGTCTTCAATGTCAACAACTTCATCAGCGAAGGGCACCTTAAAATAGAGGCCGGGACTTTCGACGATGCGGTTGACCTCGCCAAAGCGCAGCACGAGAGCCTTTTGCCGCTCATCGACGGTGAAAACCGAAGACCACAGGCCAACGAGAATGACTGCTAACAAGACCAGTCCAATGGATTTGATCGAAGTCATTGGGTTACTCCCTGGTCGTTCTTCTTGGTCTCAAGTGCGGGCAACGGCAGGTAAGGGACAACGCTGTTACCTCCCTGGCCTCCCTCAAGGATTACCTTGTTGGAGTGGGACAGGACATTTTCCATCGTTTCAAGGTACATACGTTCGCGCGTCACATCCTTGGCCTTGGCATATTGCTCATAGACCTTCAGGAAGCGCTGCGATTCACCCAGCGACTCATTCACAACGCGGGCCTTATAGCCCTTGGCATCTTCAATGATCTTGGCGGACTGGCCATCGGCCTCGCGCAGTGTCTGGTTGGAATACTGTTCCGCCTGGTTGATCAGGTTGACCTGGTTCTGCTTAGCGCGCTGCACCTCTTCAAAGGCATCCAGCACCGAGGGAGGCGGATCGACATTTTCAAGGGCAAGTCCGGTGATCAGGACACCCGCATCATAACTATCGAGCACCTTCTGGGTTATGGCAACCACTTGGTCCTGGATGGCAAGGCGGCCGGTGGTCAGTGCCTCGGTTGCAGGGGTGCGGCCAACGATTTCGCGCATGGCACTTTCGGCCACTGATTGTACGATCTGCTCCTGAGGGTTCTGCACGTTGAAAAGGAATTTCTTGGCGTCGTTGATCTTCCACAGCACCTTGAACTTAATATCGACCATGTTTTCATCCCCGGTTAGCATCAAGCCTTCATCGCCGGTATCCCCGATGGAGGTCTGATTTTCAGCTTCGACCCGCAAACGTTCCATCTTTTCTACGGGCCATGCTGCAAAGTGCAGGCCCGGGCTGGCGGTGCGCGCATAGGCACCAAACCGCAGTACGATCCCGTTTTCATCAGGCTGGACCTGATAAATGGAATTGTATAGCCAGAAGGCGCCCAACAGGGCCACCGGCAACATCCACGAACTACCGCCGCCGGAGGATGGAATAATATTCTTCAGGGTGTCGCGGCCACGACGGATCAGCTCATCGAGATCTGGGGGAACGCCGCCCGGACCACGCCCGCCGCCGGTATTCTTAGGGCCCCTTGGCCCCTGTCCCCACGGCCCTGGGTTCATCGGCCCCTTGCTTCCGCCACCGTCGTCACTGTTCCAAGGCATATGTTGCTGATCCCGATTGTTATGGGTTAAGTCTCTTGAAGGTCGATATAGGAAGCCTGCCCAGGAATGTCCATCACTTCAGCCGGTCAAGTGTCCTCAAGGTAAAACTGACACTGTCGGAGGGGCCAGCCTCATGGCGTTCCCGGGCCGTTTCCGTCCATTCGCCAGGATCAACCGCAGGAAACCGGGTGTCACCCTCCACGTCTAAGTCAACTTCGGTAAGGTAAATGCGGTTTGCCATGGGAAAGGCCAATCTGTAGATCTCGCCGCCGCCGATGACGGCCAATTCTTCCACATTTCCGGCAATCCGGACGGCGTCTTCAAGGCTGGCAGCAACGCGGCCCCCCTCGGCGTGGTAACCGGGCTGCCGCGTGATGATGATATTCTGCCGACCGGGCAAGGGTTTCTTCGGCAGGCTTTCCCAGGTTTTCCGCCCCATGATGATGGGCTTTCCCATGGTAATCGCCTTGAAGCGTCTGAGATCTGACGAAATATGCCAAGGCAGGCCACCATCGCGCCCGATCACTCCTTGGCGTGACATTGCAACGACAAGCGAAATTTTCATCATGTGGCCAGAGCCTCCAGTGCAGCACCATGGATACCGCAGAACGAGGTCCCCGGCTCTATTTCCGCTCCCACACTGCTGTAGAGGGCTACTGCTTCCTGGTTCCAGCACATCATTAACCAGTGGATGCTGGGATAGTTTTCCTCAAGCGCTACAATCTCCTTCAGCAAAACCCAGACAAACCCACGTCTACGAAACTCCGGCAGCACGCAAAGATCCTCGAGAGACATCACTTCCTGCCCGCAAAACCACGAAAGGTGAAGAAAAACTGATACCACACTGCGCAACCCGCGGCCACCCTGTCAAATTCTGCGAACTGTGCACCTTCGATCCAATGCTCGGTAAACATGGCTGTTTCATTCATATTCGGGGATGGCGCCAGGTGAACCAGAAGCTCGTGGGGGTCCGATAGCGCACGCACCACGGAATGGAGTTGTGCGCCCTCGCCGGGCCTGATGGGACGAATGGCAATCATAGAGATGCGAGTTTCTGCAGTGCATCACCCGACACGCGAAACACGGTCCACTCGTCCTGAGGCATAGCCCCCAGTGATTTATAGAATTCAATAGATGGTGCATTCCAGTCCAGCACCCACCATTGCAGCCGCGGCAGATCTTCGGCGATACAGCGTCTGGCTAAATGTTGCACCAGGGCTTTGCCAATGCCAAGGCCACGCCGTGATGGATCGACAAACAGGTCCTCGAGATAAATGCTGGCACGACCGCGAAAGGTAGAGAAGTTATAAAACCACAGGGCAAAACCTGCCGGCTCCCCGTCCCAGTAGGCAAGGTCGCAGTGGGCACGCGGCGTTTCACCGAACAGGCCCTCGCTGATGTCATCCACCGTAGCGTCGACCTCGTGCATCAGCTTTTCATATTCGGCCAACTTGCAGATATAGTCATGGACCAGGTGTTCATCGCCCAAAACTGCAGCGCGGATTTCCAGCCTCATTGCGGCTGTGACCCATAAATGATGAGGGCGTAGGAGGCGTTCCAGACGGCATGACATCCCATCGTTACCCACAGGCTGCCAAAGCGGATGAGCAAGGCGGCCAACACAAGTCCCATCAGGAAGATCACGCCGACAGCAAACCACGGCTCGGTCACATGCATGAGCGACCACAAGGCAGCCGTGATGACCGTTGCACCCGAGAGCCCCGCCCGGCTGCTGGCCAGCACCGAAAAAAGGTAACCCCGAAATATGAAGTCCTCGGCGATGGGAGCGCCCAGCGAAATGGCCGGAAACGCCAACCAGTACAGCAGGGGTTCATTGGCAAGGTCAAACATCGCCTCCTTGACCATGCCCGCAGATCCCGTAGTCGGAGACTCACCATTGGGACCTGGCGTGTATTGGGTGAGATCGATATGGAAGACGGTCACGATGGCGATAATTACACTATACATGGTAACGAGAAATGCGCCAATCACGCAGATCCAACCGAGCAAACTCAATTGCGGCCAGCGCAGAGACAGGATTTCGCATGGGCTTCCCCCCCTGATCTTGGCGAGGTACCAGACGAAGAGAGCGGTGAGAAGCGAGGCTGGAAATATGCCGATGATGAAAGCTTTGACGACATCCTTTTGATCGGTCAATTCGCTATGCAGAAAGAAGCTGAGGACGGTCATGCCTGACAGCATCTGCAGCAGTGCATTGGCGAGAGCCATAAGAACGGCAAGGCCAATGCCTGTCCACAGCCCGGCCGAGTAATTTGGGACATAGTACCAAGGCTGTGTGAATTCGCTGAGGTCGCTCCCTAAATTTTTCATCACCTAGACGGCCACAGGTGCAGCGATGTGCGGATGGGACTGGTAATTCACGACCTCGAAATCCTCATACCTGAATTCATCAATGGCTTTCACGGCCCGCTTGAGAATAAGCCGCGGCAACGCAAAGTGCTGGCGCGACAACTGCTCCTCAACCTGGTTGAGATGGTTGTTGTATAGATGCGCATCGCCCAGCGTATGAATGAAGTCACCCACCTCGAGCCCCGTCACCCCAGCCATCATGTGTGTGAGCATGGCATAGGATGCAATATTGAAGGGTACCCCCAAAAAAACATCGGCCGAACGTTGGTAGAGTTGGCAGGACAGCTTGCCGTCAGCCACGTAGAACTGAAAAAGGCAATGGCAGGGCGGCAGCGCCATTTTCTCCACATCTGCTGGGTTCCATGCGGTCACCAGATGGCGCCGAGAGTCCGGGTTGGTCTTGATGCGCCTCACTGTCTCGGCAATCTGGTCGATGACGCCGCCATCCCGCGCCGGCCAGGAGCGCCACTGCGCGCCATACACAGGCCCCAGGTCGCCATTGGCATCGGCCCACTCGTCCCATATGGTAACCTTGTTGTCGTGCAGAAACTTGACGTTGGTATCGCCACTCAGCAGCCACAGCAACTCGATGATGATAGAGCGAAAATGCAACTTCTTGGTCGTGACGGCAGGAAATCCGGCGGCAAGGTCAAAGCGCATCTGGTAGCCGAACACCGATCGTGTGCCGGTTCCAGTACGGTCAGCTTTCCCGACGCCATGGTCGCGAACATGCCTCATGAGATCAAGATATTGTTTCATAGTCCACAGGCTACCCGATTCTTTTGACAAATAAAAATGGCGGAGCAATTGCCCCATCAGCCGACAATCGTTTCCTGGGTTTCAGGAAATCTTCGACAGCGGATTGGTGGCTTCAGTCGCCAGGTAAGTAGACGGTCACCCGGTTTATGGTCTGGTCGGCATTCATTTTTCGTCGACCGCGTGGACGGCCGCTTCCGCAGCCTTGGCGTCAAGTCCGAGCTTCTTGTCGCAAAACCCGTTCACCAAGCGTTTCACTTCTGCCGGATCCGTCGTGGACACCCACGGGGAGTCCTTGCCGCACAATGCAATACCGCAGAATTTCACAATGTTATTGATCGCTGCAGCATTCACCTTGGACGTGTCCCTGGCAGTGTGGGTAGAGTCGTCAGCCATAGATAAATCCCCGTATTTTATGGCAAAAGCCTAAATGCCTTCGTGTGTACATATACCATCCAAACGAGCCCTCGTGAGGCCCCCTTTTCAGAGTTTTGCGCTGGCCCTTTCACATTGGCCCCGAACCTCCTATATCTGGGATGCCACCCAGCAATGGGCGGCTATGGTGATAAAATGCCATCGTAATAAACCATTCGGACCCGGGGGCAGTACCCGGCGCCTCCACCATGGCCGGCAGACTTGCTGCCGGCCATCATGGGGGCGAACTAGGATCGACGAGGGTGTAAAGGGTGGAGCTTTGCCCGTGATGGTTCCGACGTTATCGGGCTAAACAAGTAGTTGCAAATGACAACTATGCTCCGGTTGCTCTCGCTGCTTAATGCAGTGCGAGTGCCGAAACCAAAGTCCTAAGGCTTAGCAGTTTTAGGCGGGGTCCGCCGGCACCTGGCAACAGAAGCCGGCACTTTCAAGGGTGGGTGAGTTTGAGTTGGCGGCTGCAGAATGGTTTCGACTGTGGTATCCCCATCCATTGAGTCGGCCACGTTTGAGGAAAACGATCTATGCCTGAAGACCTGATGCGATATGACCAACTGGCACAACATGCCCTGCGCGGCGTGGTGCGGGATGCCTTGCGCATGGTTGAAAAATCAGGTCTGCCCGGCGAGCATCATTTTTATATCGCTTTCAATACCCGCTACCCGGGCGTCGATATTGGCGAACGCATGGCCCAGCGCTACCCCCGCGAAATGACCATCGTTATCCAGCACCAGTATGAAAACCTGCTGGTCAAGGACGATCATTTCGAAGTGGAGCTATCCTTTGACAATATTTCTGAAAAGCTGGTGATACCCTTCAATGCTGTGAAGGGCTTTCTGGACCCTGCCGTACAATTTGGCCTGCAGTTCGAAGTGGTGAATGTGGAAGCAGAAACGGACACCAACATTGCCAAGCCTGTTGCTGCCAGACAAATATCGTCCGAAGGTGACGCCGAAGCCCCCGAAACGGAACCAGTTTCCGAAAATGAGGGCCCAAAGGTTGTTTCACTAGACGCATTCCGCAAGAAATAGAAATGGGACGGCTCATGCACATATCGACATTGGCGGCATTGATTGCTGCATGCGTATTCTTCGTTTTCTCTCCCCTGGTCCTGGCGCAGTCCGCCCAGGACCAGTCCAACCTCGCAGCGCTTGCCACTTTGGACCTGAAGCATGCCTCGGCAAAATCCATCTTCGGGGCTGAAAAATTTCCCGCCAAACTGGCACCCCGTGCCATAGGGTCCTATGCCAGGGGGTGCCTGTCCGGCGGGCAGGCGCTTCCCGTGAATGGGCCTGCCTGGCAGGTCATGCGCACATCGCGCAACCGAAACTGGGGCCACCCAACACTACTGAACCTGATTGAACGGCTCGCCCGCGATGCAAAGAGCAATGATGACTGGAACGGCTTACTGGTGGGCGACATCGCCCAGCCGCGGGGTGGACCGATGATGACGGGCCATGCCAGCCACCAGATCGGCCTTGATGCCGACATCTGGTTTACCCCCATGCCCGATCATGAAATGACGCCCAAGGAGCGCGAGAGCATGGTGCCGATAGAAATGGTCAAAGACCGATCTACCCTAAACCTCGACAACTGGACGGAGTCTCGCGCGAAGCTCATCAAGACCGCCGCCTCCTACCCAGAGGTGGCGCGCATATTCGTGCACCCTCCCATCAAGGCGGAGCTTTGCAAATGGGCCACCGGTGACCGTGCATGGCTTGCTAAAGTGCGTCCCTATTACAATCATACCTTTCATTTCCATATCCGCCTGAAGTGCCCGCCGGATTTTGCCGGCTGCAAGAACCAGTGGACACCAGCCCCCAAGGACGGAACCGGCTGTGGCGAGGAACTCGCCTACTGGATGGGGCCAACGCCCTGGAAGAAGATCAAACGGGATCCGAATGCGCCACCTGTCAAGCCGGCGCCCCCCTTGACTCTGTCTGCCCTTCCTGCTGAATGCCGCGCCGTTGTAACGGCCCCCTAGACCGTCGCTCGTTTGAATTAAGGAGTGGAGCCCGCCTGGGCCTTCCATGACACAAAGTAGCAACCCCACGGATGAGGCCGCCATGAGTTCCGGCCCCTCATCGCTGAAGTTTAAACTCGCCTTCGCGTCTCTGGGCGTTGTTTTTGGTGATATTGGCACGAGCCCGCTTTATTCCATGCGCGAAGCACTGCGCCCGGTGGTTATTGCAGGAGGAGATCTTCGCCTGGCCGTACTCGGCGTTGTGTCTCTGCTCCTCTGGGCCCTCATCCTCATCGTGTTCCTGAAATACGTCATTCTCCTGATGCGCGCCGACAACAAGAGCGAAGGTGGTATTCTTTCGCTGGTCGTTCTGGTGGAAACCTTGCTGAAAAAAAAAGGTGGCATCGTACTTGCGCTCGGCATAATTGGGGCTGCCTTCTTCTTTGGTGACGCCATGATCACGCCAGCCATGTCGGTACTGTCCGCAATCGAAGGCCTCACCGTCATCAATCCCCGTTTCGAGACTTTCGTCGTGCCTCTCACCCTCGGCGTACTGTTCAGCCTGTTCACCCTGCAGTATCGCGGCACTGCCGGCGTTGCGCAGATCTTTGCACCGGTGACCGCATTCTGGTTCTTCGTCATCGGCCTCATGGGGCTTGTGCATATCGGCGATGACCTGGAAATTTTCGCTGCCTTCAATCCGCTCTATGGCTTTCACATGTTGGTCGACCAGCCGAGACTTGCCCTCCTGGTCTTTGGCGGCGTGTTCCTGGCGGTGACCGGGGGAGAGGCGCTCTATGCAGACATGGGTCACTTCGGCAAGAAGTCCATTCGGATTGCATGGCTTGCTGTGGTGTTTCCCGGCCTGGTACTCAACTATCTCGGCCAGGGCGCCTTCATCATTGCCAACCCTCAGTCGGTCGATAATCCTTTCTTCTTGATGGCACCGTCCTGGGCGCTGATCCCGCTGGTGCTTCTCGCAACCCTAGTAACGGTGATTGCCAGCCAGGCGGTCATCACGGGTGCATTTTCCATTGCCCAGCAGGCCATGTCGCTCGGGTTGCTACCACGCATGAATATCACACACACCAGTGAAACCGAACAGGGTCAAATCTATATCGGTCAGATCAACTGGATGATCCTTGCTGGTGTGACGCTCCTCGTGTTGGTGTTCAAGTCGTCATCGCATCTCGCGTCAGCCTATGGCATAGCAGTGAACACGTCGATGGTGGTCGATACAATCCTGGCACTGGTCTTCTTTTGGAAGTCCCGTAATCTGCCGGTCTTCATCGCCATTCCGGCATTGGCATGCATCCTCATCATTGAGCTTACTTTCCTTGCCGCTAACGGTCTGAAGCTTGCCAATGGCGGTTACATGCCGGTGATGATCGGCAGCCTTATCATTCTCATCATGGTGACCTGGCTACGCGGCCGCCTTGCACTTGCAACCAAGCTCCGCAAGGAATCCATCGAACTCGTGGGTCTACTGGAAAGCCTGGAGCGGCGCGCGCCTACCAGGGTTGCCGGTGCTGCCGTGTTCATGCAGACTGATCCCATCTATGCGCCAAGCGCGCTCATGCACAATCTAAAACACAACCGAGTGCTGCACGACATCCTGGTGTTCATCACGCTAGAAACCACCGACGACCCGCGGGCCGATCCCGATAACCGCGTTTTCGTGAAGCACCTGCCGCTCGGCGCCTGGTTGGTGGAGGCCCACTTTGGCTACATGGAACAGCCGGATGTGCCAGCCGCACTTCGGGCCTGCGAAAGCCACGGTCTTTCCATTGATCCCCAGCAGGCCTCCTATTTCCTCGGCCGCCGCGTCATCAGAATGTCGCCCAAGTCTGCGATGCCGTTCTGGCAGCAGCGCATTTTCATCATGTTGGCAAATCAATCCGCACGAGCTATCGAATTTTTCAGAATCCCCCCTGACCGGGTCGTTGAACTCGGCATGCAAATGAGTGTTTGATGGCAAGTCTTTCCCCTTTTTCCCTTCCCGGCCGCTTCTGGCGCGGCAACCTGCATACCCATTCCACGCTTTCGGACGGGGCTCTGGAACCACCGCAGGTGATCGACGCCTACAAGAACGCCGGATATGATTTCATGATGCTATCCGATCATTTCATCGGGCACTACAACTGGCCGATTGCCGATACGCGAACTCTGCGCTCTAACAATTTCACAACTATCATCGGCTCCGAATTGCATGCACCAACAACCCAGGTGGGAGAACTCTGGCACATCGTGGCAGCCGGCCTGCCACTTGATTTCGCGCCGGCTGGCAAGACTGAAACCGGCAAGGAGATTGCGCGGCGCGCTCATTTAGCCGGCGCCTTTGTAGGCATTGCCCACCCAGCCTGGTCACAGCTGACCATGGAGGATGGCAGGGCTCTTGATTGCGCCCATGCGGTGGAAATCTACAATCACGGCTGCGCCATCGAGAACGACCGTGGTGATGGCTGGTACCTGCTTGACCAACTGCTTAGCGAAGGGAAGCGCCTCACCGCCTTTGCGACCGATGACGCCCATTTCAAGTCACCGGATTATTTTGGTGGCTGGGTACATGTGAAAGCTGAAAGTCTGGGCCCCGACGTGTTGCTGGAAGCTCTCAAGAAGGGTCACTATTATTCCAGCCAGGGCCCGCAGATTCACGACATCACTGTCCATGGCAGTGAAATCAACATCAACTGCTCGCCAGTCGACAACATCACGGTGCTCTGCGGCAACTCCCGCACGCTGATACGCAATGCGTCCTCCATCACCGAAGCGAGTTTCGACCTCAAGAAGCTTGAAACCGGCTGGTTGCTTACCAAGCTCTCCCCGTGGTTCCGCGTGGTATGTATCGACAGGGCGGGCAGGAAAGCCTGGAGCAATCCTATTTGGAAGGATGAGATCTAGGTCTGAGAAACGTGGCAGCAGCTATTTCTCCTGTATCTTCACAAACGGAAACAGGAAGATAGCCAGCAGCGTGAAGGCCCCGCCCGCCATGAAGGTGGCAAGCGATCCCTGGGTGTCCCAGAGATAACCTGCAAGCGCACTGGCAGCCAGGGCGACTATGCCGGTTACCAGATTGAAGATGCCAAATGCGGTGCCGCGCAGGTCGGACGGTGCGGTATCTGCCACCATGGCCGAGAGCAGCCCTTGCGTGAGCCCCATGTGCAGCCCCCAGACCGCCACACCGACGAACATGGAGTTGACGGAGGTGGAGTATCCCAGCACAGCATCTGCAACAAGCAGCACGAGCATGCCGAACAGCAGGAGGCCCCGCCGTCCCACCATGTCGGAGAGTACGCCAACAGGGTAAGAGGTGATTGAATATACAATGCTCATGAGCACCAGCACGAGTGGAGTGTAGCGCTCAGGAAGCCCCACTTCCGAGGCCTTGATGATGAGGAAGGCCTCCGAGAAACGCGCCAGCATGAAGAATGCGGCAAGCACCGTGACCAGCCAGAAATTGACACCCAGCAATCTCGCTGTGGTGAAGTTCAGTCCAGGCTTTCGGCTGGGTTGCATCAGTTGCTTGGGCTCTGCGATCCCAAAGGCCAAGATTGCAACGGCAAGCAGGGCCGGGAAACAGGCAAACCACAGCACTGTGCGCACGTTGTCGGCATAGAAGATCATCAGGCCAACGGCTACCAGTGGACCCATGAAGGCCCCTACTGTATCCAGCGACTGGCGCAACCCAAAAGCAGCACCGCGAAGCTCCAGCGGCGTGATGTCGGCCACTAGCGCATCTCGCGGGGCACCGCGAATGCCCTTGCCAACCCGGTCCGCAATGCGTGCAACAAAAACAGCAGTCGCAGACTCAGCCAGCGGAAACAGCGGTTTCACCAAGGCCGCTATGCCATAGCCAACGAGTGCCAGAACCTTCCGGCTACCGAACCTGTCGCTCAGCAGGCCAGAAAACAATTTGACAATTTGCGCGGTGGCCTCGGCCACTCCCTCGAGCAGGCCCAACAGAGTCGCACTTACCCCCAGCGTTCCTAGCAGGAAAACCGGAAGTAACGCATGAATCATTTCGGAAGATATGTCCATGAATAGGCTAACAAAGCCCAGTATCCAGACACCGCGAGGAATTTTTTGCATTCAACC
>Ga0315273_10007887_pt1 | contig 13381 bp, 12 predicted proteins | sample YL17G02_0_MG_FD_205753 | JGI IMG/M metagenome (GOLD analysis project Ga0315273, IMG submission 205753) | Sediment microbial communities from Yellowstone Lake, YNP, Wyoming, USA - YL17G02_0 | ecosystem: Environmental > Aquatic > Freshwater > Lake > Sediment | place: USA: Wyoming | collected... | reverse complement strand
AGGCGGCCGATGCGTTCCTCAACCCATTCCTGATGAATCAATCGCAGGGGGCTCAGCAGCCGGGCGACGCCGCCCGGCTGCAGTACGGCCGCAGCCGAGATCGTCAGGCAGCCCGCAAGGGTCAGCCAGAGCATTGACGCCAGCACCGGTGGCCGCCCCCCGGGGGCCGCGGCAACGCTAGCGCCAGTGGCGGCGACGCAGAGGAGACCGAGCAAGCCAAGCCCCCGGTCCATCAGGATGACCGTCGTGGCGAGCGTCTTGGAGCCGGCCTGGCGGGCAGTGTCCCGGATGCGGACCACGTCTCCGCCGATGTTGCTCGGCAGGAAGTTGTTGAAGAATGTGGCCACGAGGTACGAATTGACCAGGCGACCGGCCGGGACCGATACGTGCTGGGCGTCCAGGAGCAGGCGCCATCGCCACGCGCTCAGCAGGACCACCACGAGGTAGAGTCCGAGTCCGCCTGCCAACCAGACCGGAGACGCGTTGCGCACGTAGATCCAGAGGCGCGACGCGTCCGTCCGGCCTAGCAACAGGGCGAGCAACCCGACGCTCACGACCACCTTGAGGAGCAGGACCAGGGCCTGGCGGGCGGGGCTGTGGCGGGTTGTGGGGTCGTCGACGGGTTCAGGCACGGGTCGCACGCTCTGGCTCTGCATCGGGTCCCAAGGGAACGAGCGTAACATGCACTCCTTTGTGTGTAAACCGCTAAAGGGTTCATGGCAGGGGAGTTGCCGAGATCGTTCATTGACGCTGCTCACATGGGCCTCGTACAATTACAGGATCGGCCCGGGTGCACCGCCGATGGCGCGCGAACAGGTCGCCCAACCACATGCGAATCCTGATGATTGCCCCACAGCCCTTCTTCGAACCCCGGGGCACGCCCTTCAGCGAATTTCACAGGATTCGCGCCCTGACGGATCTCGGCCATACCGTCGACCTCGTGACCTATCCCTTCGGCCGCGACGTGTCGATCGCCGGACTCCGGGTGCATCGAAGCTGGCGTCCGCCTTTCGTGCGTCGGGTGAAGATCGGTCCGTCGCTTGCGAAGATCCCGCTCGACCTGCTCCTGGCGGTCAAAGCGCTCCACGTGGCAGTCAAGTGGCGGTTTGACGTCGTGCATTCCCATGAGGAAGGCGGGGCGATTGGCCTCGTGCTGGCCTGGCTCCGGGGCGTGCCGCACCTCTACGACATGCACTCGAGTCTCCCGGAGCAGTTGTCGAACTTCCAGTTCAGCCAGTCCCGGTGCCTCCTGGCCGCCTTTCGTTTTCTGGAACGGCAGATGGTACGCCGTTCGGCGTCCGTGATCGTGATCTGCCGGCATCTCGAGGACGTCGCTCGCGCCATCGATCCCGATGGGCATATCGTCCTGATCGAGAATGCCCCGGGGTCGGGTGAAGCCACCCGGCCGCCCGGTCCGAATCCCGTGCGATCGCGGGCCGGCATCCCGGACGGGGTGCCGCTCATTCTGTATACGGGCACCTTCGAGGCCTATCAGGGGCTGGATCTGCTGTACCACGCGATGCGAGTGGTGGGCGCACAATACCCGGAGGCCAGGCTGCTCATGGCCGGAGGCCAACCGGACCAGGTGGAGCGCGCACGGGCGGAGGCCGAACGCGCGGGGGTGGCTTCGGCGACGGTCTTCGTGGGGGAGCGGCCATCGGAGGAGATTCCGTTGTACCTGGAAGCGGCCGACGTGCTGGTGTCGCCCCGCAGTCGCGGCAAGAACACGCCGCTGAAGATTTATCAGTACCTTCGCGCAGGGCGTCCGATCGTCGCGACGAATCTCCTGACGCACACCCAGGTGCTCGACCGCAACGTGGCGGTGCTGACCGACCCCTCGCCGCAGGCATTCGGGGCGGGCATCCTGAGCGTGCTGAGGGACCGGGACCGCGCCGCGCAGTTGAGTCAGCGGGCACGCCAGCTCGCTGAATCACGGTACACGTACGAGGCGTACCTCGGGCGGACTCGAGAGGCGGTCGACCCGATCGCGGGCGCGGCGGCCGGCGGGGTACGAACGTGACCGACGAGCACTACAGCTATCGTGTCTATGCGGATCCGTCCATGGCGGAACGATTCGACGCCATGCGGTTCAGCGGACCGATCGGCACCTTGCTGGCCGACACCCAGGAAGGGGTCGTCGCGGACTTCCTGGGCCCCGTGGACGGACGAGCGATTCTCGATGTTGGCACGGGCACCGGGCGTGCCGCGCTGAGCCTGGCGCGACGCGGCGCGCGTGTGACCGGAGTTGATGCGTCGGCGGAAATGTTGCGTGTGGCGAAAGAGCGGGCGGCCGCAAGCGGGCTGGCTCTGACCTTCGACGTCGGCGACGCGCATCGCCTGGGGTTTCCCGATCGGTCGTTTGCCGCCGCCGTCAGCCTTCGCGTGCTGATGCACACGCCGGACTGGCGCGTCTGCCTGCGCGAGTTGTGCCGGGTGGCCGACGACCGCGTGGTGTTCGATTACCCGGCCGCGTGCAGCGCCGCGGCGGTGCAATCGGCCGCGCGGCGGGCCCTCGCCGCGTTCGGGCGCCGCGTCGAAGCGTACCGCGTGCTGCGGGCGCGCGAGGTGACTCACGCGGTGGAAGCGTGTGGCTTCCGCATCGAACGGGAACACAGGCAGTTCGTGCTGCCGATTGCCCTGCACAAGGCCATCGGGTCGAGGCGAGGCACGATCGCGGTCGAGAAGGCCCTGGCCGCTGTGGGGCTCCTCCGTCTCGTGGGATCCCCGGTGACGGTGCTGGCGGTCCGATGCGAACGCTCGTAACCGGCGCAACGGGCTTCACCGGCGGACACCTGGCCCGCGCGCTCCGCCGGCAGGGCCGGGACGTGCGTGCCATCGTCCGCGCCGAAGACGCCCGATCGACGGCCCTGGCCGCGGAGGGGATCGACGTGCGCCAGGGCGATCTCCGCGATGCCGATTCCCTCCGGCGTGCGCTCGCCGGAATCGACATCGTGTATAACATCGGAGCGAACTACAGGCAGGTGTCGGCCAGTCGGAGTGACTACTACGCGGTCAACGCCACAGCGGTCGCCACGCTGGTCGAGTTGGCGGCCGCCACTGGTGTGCGACGGGTGGTACACTGCAGCACGGTGGGCGTTCATGGGGATGTGGAATACCCCCCTGCGAACGAAGATGCGCCACTGCGGCCGGGCGACGAGTACCAGCGCTCGAAACTGGAAGGGGAGCGTCTGGGACAGGAGGCAGCCGCCCGCCACGACGTGGAACTCGTGATCGCCAGGCCCAGCGGGATTTACGGGCCAGGCGACCGTCGGTTACTCAAGCTGTTCCGCGGCGTGTGCCGGCGGACCTTTGTCACGCTGGGTTCCGGCGACATCTTCTATCATCTGACGTATGTCGACGACCTCGTCGAGGGATTCCGGTTGTGCGGGGAGGTCCCGCGCGCGGCTGGCAGGATCTACATCCTGGCAGGCGGCGAGGTGACGCCGCTCAACGAGTTGGTTCGTCGGATTGCCGAGGCCGGGGGCGTCCGTCCGCCCTCCCTTCGGGCGCCGGTGTGGCCGTTCTGGGTCGCGGGCGCATTCTGCGAGGCGGTCTGTGTGCCACTGCGCATCGAGCCGCCGATCTTCCGCCGCCGCGTCGATTTCTTCACGAAGAGCCGAGCCTTCGACATCGCGCGGGCCAGGCAGGAACTCGGGTACTCGCCGCAGGTTGGACTCGACGAGGGCATCCGCCGCACGCTGGCGTGGTACCGTGAACAGGGGTGGCTCTGATGGCTGACATCCCGAAGGCGCAGGAGCAGTTGTTCGATGCGCGCACCTCGGCCCTCCACAAGTACGCGAGCCTTGTCGTCGGCAGGCGCGGATGGTGGGCGCTCGTCAAGCACGAGGTGATCACGCTCATCAGTCAGGCGGTTCCGGGCGCGCTGGGGCTGGTGCTGCGCAAGGCGCTCTACCCGCACCTGCTGGGCGCGTGCGGCCGCAACGTGGTGTTCGGCCAGAATGTCGTCTTGAGACACCCTGGGAAGATTCGGATCGGTGACAACGTGGTCATCGACGACAACTGTCTGCTGGACGCCAAGGGCGACAGCAACTCGGGGATCCGGATCGGGAGCGGCGTCTTCGTCGGCCGCAACACGATCCTGTCATGCAAGAACGGCGACATCGAACTGGGCGATCGCGCGAATGTCGGGTTCAACTGTGAAGTGTTCTCCGCCAGCCGGGTGGTGGTCGGTGCGGACACCCTGCTGGCCGCATACTGCTACGTCGTCGGCGGGGACCACGATTTCTCGGACCTCACGAAACCCGTGCTCGCGCAGGGCCGCACGTCTGCCGGCGTCGACATCGGTGAGGGTGTGTGGATGGGGGCCGGCGCCAAGGTCCTCGACGGTGTCGTCGTCGGACCACATGCCATCATCGGCGCGCAGGCGGTCGTGCGGGAGCCTGTGCCCGCGTATGCGGTCGCCGCGGGCGTCCCGGCGCGGATTGTCGGTACGAGGCAGGGCGCACCGGCGGCGGGCGCTACGGCAACGACATGACCGATCGCAAGCTCAACGTCCTTCAGATCTGCGACCACCTCGGCTGGGAGGGGTCCCGCATGCACGGCGTGAAGCGCCTCTTTTCCTGGATGATCCCGCGCTTCGACCCGGCGCGCTTCAACGTGTCGCTCGTGAGCCTCCGGAAGAAGGACCTGTCGGAGGAAACCCTCGAGTCGTTCGGGGTGGACATCAGTTACCTGCACAAGTCCAGGTTCGACCCGGCCACGCTCACCGCGCTGCTGAAGGTGATCGATCGGAAGTCCATCGACATCCTGCACATGCATGGGTACGGGGCCACGACGTTCGGGAGGGGGGCGGCCGCCATCCGGAGGCTGCCTGCGATCCTGCACGAGCACGCCAACCTGACCGACACGCCCTGGTTTCAGAAGGTGGCGGATCGCGCGCTCGAACCCTTCACGGATATCGCCATCGCGGTATCCCGGAGCACAGCGGACTTCGTCATCAACGCCCGCCTGATTCCGGCGAGGAAGGTCAAGGTGGTCTACCTGGGCGCGCCGGTCGACGAGTTCGGCGGGGAGCGCAGCCCTGACGACGTCGCCGCCGTCCGCCGGAGCATCGGGCTTGCCCCGGACGACTTCGCCATCGGCGCGGTGACGCGCCTGCACGATTCGAAGGGCAACGAGTTCCTGGTGGATGCGGCGAGGCTGGTCCTGGACGCGCGGCCGCAGGCCAGGTTCTACCTGGTGGGCGAGGGGCCATTGCGCGAGGACCTGGAGGCACAGGCCCGGCGGCTCAATCTGGCCGACCGCTTCGTGTTCGCCGGGTTCGCCAAGGATGTCGCGGGCATGCTCGCCGCGTTCGACCTGAGCGTGTTTCCCTCCCTCTGGGAGGGCACGCCGCTGACCGCGTTTGAAGCCCTGGCGGCGGGCAAGGCCATCGTCGCCACAAACGCCGACGGATTGCTCGATATCCTGCACGACGGCCACGACGCCCGCATCGTCCCGAAACGGAACGCCCGGGCGCTTGCCGATCAGATGGTCGCACTGATGGACGCACCCGGGGAGCGCGCCCGCCTCTCCGCCAACGCGAGGCACACCGGGCGCGGGTACGACATCGGGGCGTTCGTGCGCAAGATGGAACGGCTGTACGAGATCCTGCACGACGTCTCACGCCGCACGCACCGTCGAGGCGTTCTGGAGCAGGACCTGTCGTTTCTCGATGGGGGGCGCGCATCGTGAGCCTCTTTGCCACGCATCGGCGTGACGCCATTCCCGGTGTGCTTGCCGCGGCGCTGATCGTCAGCGTGTACGGGGGCATCGCGCTGTCCGTCGATTTCTCACGCGCGGCGTTCGGCATCCAGAGCGACGAGGCGACCTACTACATGATGGGGCACAGCCTCGCGGAGGATTTCGACCTCTCGTACCGGCGGGAAGATCTGGCCCGCGTCTGGCGCGAGTTCCCGTCGGGGCCATCCGGTCTCTTTCTCAAGAAGGGGCGTGATCTCGACGTGCAGTTGACGGGCGGCGCCCCGTTCGTGCGGCTGGAGAGCAGACCCGATCCGGACGCCGCACAGCTGTTCTACGGCAAGTCCTACATCTACCCTCTCGTCGCGTCGCCGTTCGTCGCCGCTTTCGGGACCAACGGTTTCCTCGTTTTCCATGCCCTTCTGCTCGGCGCGGTCGTGCTGGCCGGCTACCTGTTTCTGAACGCGCGATCGTCTCCCGGCGTCTCCATCGTGCTCGCATCGGGGTTCCTCATGGCGTCGGTGGCGCCGACGTACTTCGTCTGGATGACCCCCGAACTCTTCAATTTCAGCCTGGTGGTCCTGGGGTACTTCTGCTGGCTCTATAAGGAGGTGGCCTCACCCGACACACCGGTTCGCGGCACCCGCTGGCTGTTCCGGCCGGGTTCTGATGGGGTCGCTGCGGTCCTGCTCGGCGTCGCGACCTTCTCGAAGCCGTCCAATCTCCTGTTGATTCTGCCGTTGCTCGGGTGGCTGCTGATCCGGCGGCAATGGCGGCGGGCCTTCGTGGCGGGTGCCATCTTCGTCGTCGTAGGCGCGGCGCTTGTCGCCGGAAACCTGGCAATCACCGGCGACTGGAACTTCCAGGGCGGCGACCGCCGGACCTTCTACGGCCCGTTTCCGTTCCAGGACCGGGCGGTGCTGTGGGAAGCTGCCGGGCAGGATCGCGCCACGAACCGCGTGCTGTGGGACCACATCTTCGACCGCCGCGTCTTCTGGACGGTGTTCTCCCACAACGTTGGCTACTTCCTGGTGGGACGCTATTCAGGCCTCCTCCCGTACTTCTTCCCGGGTCTGTTCGCGATCGTCGCGTTTCTCCTGGCCCGTGGAAGGCGCGCGGCCTGGCAATGGCTGGTGCTCTCCGCCGCGCTCGCCCAGATCCTGCTCCTTCTCGTCTGGGTGCCGTACACCTACAACGGCGGCGGCGGCTCGATCGGCAACCGCTACTTTATGAATACCTATGGTGTTCTGCTGTTCCTCCTGCCGCCGATCAGCAGTGCCGGATTCGCGATCATTCCCTGGATCGTCGGCTGCCTGTTTTCAGCGCAGGTGACGTTCAACCCGTTCTTCTCGTCCTTCAACCCCTCGCAACAGGCGAAGCAGGGGCCGTTGCGCTGGCTGCCGGTGGAGTTGACCCTCGTCAACGACCTGCCCATCAACACCCAGCCGAATCGCGCCCGGGTGTGGTTCGGCCAGCAGCGGCGTTTCCAGATCTACTTCCTCGACGACAACGGGTACGCCCGCGAGGGCCTGAGTTTCTGGGTCCGCGGCCGCTCGACGGCGGAGTTTCTGGTCAAGACGGTCGAGGCCGCATCCGCCCTCGAGCTGGACCTCGCCAGTGGCGACGCGCCAACCACCGTCACCGTGAGGCGAGGGTGGCGTTCGCAGCGTGTCGAGATGGCCGCGCATGCCACGACCCGCGTCAGCGTGCCGCTTGACGACGGCTTCCCGTACATGGGCACAAGGGTGTGGAACATCTCGATTCAGAGCAGCGCCGGATTCGTGCCGTTTTTCGTGACGCCGGGATCCCAGGACACCCGTTTCCTCGGCGTGCAGGTGACGCCGGAACTGCGGCAGTAGCGGCGGCCCCACAGCCATGAGAGACGCCCCATGAAAGTCGCCGTCGTCACGTCGAGCCCTCCACTCTCCGAGGGCGGCCACCTGGTGATCGCCCGCTCGGTCGTAGAGGCACTCCGTGAGGCGGGCCACGAGGCAGGTCTGGTGGTGACGCCGCAGAACCGGTTCGGCCGCCAGGCCTCGGCCTATCTTTCGAATTGGCTGACCGACGTCGGCGTGGCCCACGACGGCTCGGCCATCGACCAGGTCATTTCGTTCAGGTATCCCAGCTACGCCGTCCGCCACCCCCGGCACGTCGTGTGGCTGAACCACCGGATGCGGGAGTACTACGACCTCTGGGACGGCTTCCAGGCGACGCTGTCCTGGAAGGGCCGCCTGAAGGAGAGGATGCGCCGGAAGGCGATTCACGCGGTCGACCACTACCTGCTCACCCGGCACGTCAGCCGGGTCTACGCGCAGTCCGCCACGATTCAGCGCCGGCTTCAGACGTTCGGCGCGATTCCCTCAGAGGTGTTGTACCCGCCCCCCCCGCCGCGGCCGTACCGCTGCGACGGCTATGGCGGAGAGATCTTCGCGGTCTCCCGGCTCACCCCATTGAAGCGCATGGACCTGCTGTTGCGCGCCCTCGCCGAACCGGCGGCGGCCGGCGTGCGGTGCACGATTGCGGGCGACGGAGAAGAGGCGCTTCGATTGCGGCAGCTGGCGCGCGACCTGGGGCTCGAGGGTCGGGTGCGCTTGGTCGGGAGCATCGACTCGGTCGCGCTGGTGGCGCACCTCGCGACGTGCCGGGCGGTGGTCTTCCCCGCGCGGGACGAGGATTACGGACTGGTCACGGTGGAGGCGTTTGCCTCCGCCAAGGCCGTGATTACGTGCCGCGACAGCGGCGGACCCGCGGAACTGGTGGAGACAGGCCGGTCGGGCATCGTGTGCGAGTCCACGCCGGCGTCGATGGCGCAGGCTCTCAGTGAACTGGCGGCCGACCAGCCGCTCGCGGAGAGAATGGGCGCTGAAGCCTCTCGCGTGGCCGCCGGCATCACCTGGCCGCGCGCGATCGAGACGTTGATCCTGCGGTAGGTCGCGCTGCCCCATGTCGTATCGAAACACACTCGAAGCCCGCCTGGCCCGGAAGGTGACGCGGGCCATCACGGCGCACCGTCTGATCGAGGACGGCGACCGCGTGATGGTCGGGCTGTCGGGCGGCAAAGACAGCTGGGCGCTGATGCAGATCCTCGACGTCCTGCGCCTTCGTGCGCCCATCACGTTCAGCCTCGTGGCCGTCACCGTCGACTCGGGGTACGAGGGGTTCCAGTACGATCTCATCCACCGGGCCTGCGTGGCCCGGGGATGGGAACATCACGTCGAACGCACGTCGATCGGCTCCGTGATGGATGATCTGCTCGATCCCGGGGACACCCCGTGTTCCCTGTGTGCCCGCTTTCGCCGAGGCGTCCTCTATCGTCTCGCTGCCGGCGTCGGCGCCACGAAGATCGCGCTGGGCCATCACAGTGACGACTTCATCGAGACGGCGCTGCTGAACCTGTTCTTCGCTGGCGCCATGAAGGCGATGCCCGCGAAACTGGTGTCGGACAAGGGCCGCCATGTCGTGATTCGGCCGCTGTTCCTCGTGTCCGAGGACGAAGCCCGCGCCTACGCGAAGGAGCGCGACCTCCCGATCGTAGGATGTTGCTGCTCGGCCTGCGGCGATCTCGGCCTGCAACGGCAGCGCGTGAAGCGGCTGATCTTCGATCTCGAACGGGAGCATGCCGGCGTGAAGTCGTCGATGCTGCGCGCGCTGTCGAATGTCGTCGGGAGCCACCTCCTCGACACGCGCCTCAACCCGCAGGCAGAGCTCGCGATGGAGGCCCGGACGCTGACCATCGCCGGACTGGATGGTGCGTGATGAGAGCAGTCGTGCAGCGCGTCCGCGAGGCCCGGGTGCGCGTCGACGGCGCCGTGGTGGGGGAAATCGGCGAGGGTCTGCTCGCGCTCGTGGGGGTTGCCAGCGACGATGGTCCGGCGGATGTCGCCTACGTGGCGGCCAAGATTCGTGACCTGCGGGTGTTCGACGACAGCGACGGGAAGATGAACCTCCCGCTCAACGAGGTGGGCGGCGCCATCCTGGCGGTGTCCCAGATCACGCTGTATGGAGACTGCCGAAAAGGCCGGCGCCCCTCCTTCGACCGCGCGGCTGCGCCCGAGGCGGGACGCCTGCTCTTCGACGCGGTGGTCGGCGAACTCAGGGCCGGCGGTGTCAGGGTTGAAACCGGGCTCTATCAGGCCCACATGCGCGTGGAGCTCGTCAACGACGGCCCGGTGACGATGCTCATCGACAGCCGCAAGGAGTTCTGAGGCGCTACCCGACCTTGTAGAAGGCCCTCACTGCCTCGACCTCGCGAGCAAGACGGCCGGCGTCCCACGAGCATGCGCGCGCCATCAGCGCCCCGCACACGTCAACGACCGCATCACCCGGGTATCCCCCGGCTCCGAGGGACGTCCGGCGCATCAGGACGTCCGCCAGCGTGCAGGCCATTTCGTGCTGCACCGCGTACTGCACGACGGCGCGCGGAAGCGGCGCCCCTGGCGCGATCGGCTCCGCCAGTTCAGTGTCGGCCCGGCACAGGTCCGCAACCGCCCGCCAATGGGCGCCATAGGTGGCCACCAGCGCATCGATGCTCTCTGGAGAGATCGCCCGGCCGATCTCCGACCGGGCCCGTTCCGTCTCCGCTCGGACCGAATCAAAGTCGGCTCCCGGCAGGCGCGTCGTCCCGGTCCGGCACGGAAGCGCCGACCGGCCCAGTTTCCGTCCGATCAGGTCAACGACCTGTTCGGCCACGCCGCGGCCGGTCGTGTACTTCACGCCCACCACCGAGACAGCGCCGTCAACGCCATCGGCGCTGTGGTCGTGCAGGCGATGGTGCCCCATCAAGCCCAGCACGCCGCGCCGGTCGGCGACTGCCGGCACGACGCCCCGATGCACGAGCGACACCTCGTCGGCCCCGAGGCCGAGCGCCGGAAACGCCGAGTTGACCTCGTCCACGAAACGTCTGAGTTCGCCCTGGCTCACGGTGGTGTCACCTGGCTCCGCTGCGGTGTCCGAATGCGACGTGCCGACGAGCATGCGGCCATGCCAGGGCATGATGAGCAGCAGGCGGCCACCGGATGTGGGCGCCCCCATGGCCACCGGGCCCGCCGGCCGCGTGGTGACGAGGTTCATCGCTTTCAGGAGCGGGAAGTCCGGCTTCGCCCCGAACGCGACCATCCACGGCCGGCAGAAGGCGCCAGCCGCGTTCACCGTGATCCGCGCCGCGACGTCGATGGCCGCTCCGCTGAGCCGATCCACGGCGCGAATGCCTTCGACCCGGCCCGCGCGCACCAGGGGTTCCAGCGCTTCGACAGAGTTGGCGAGCACGGCGCCGTGTGCATACGCGGCCTGGGCGAACGCCAGCGTCAGCCTGTCGGACTCCGCCATGTGGTAGTCGGACCACCGAGCGCCGCCCGTCGCCTCGGCCCGTGCATTCGCGCCGAACACCGAGCGATATGCGTCTCGTGGAATCACGCGGCCGGCAGGCAGGCGGAGGTGCGGCTCCACGCCCGCGTTGCGGTCGACGCCAATCAGGGCATCCGCCAGGAATCCCAGCCGGAGGGCCATCTTCGAGCGCGTGATCGTGTGAGTCGTCGCCATCACGAAGGACAGAGGCGTCACCAGGTGGGGCGCGATACGCGCCATCGCGCGCCGTTCGCGCACCGAGAACCGCGCCTTGACGACGTCGCCGGACTGGAGAGACCGCAGCCCTCCGTGGACCGTCTTGGCGTGATTGAAGGAGCTGCCGCTCCCGAAATCGCCGCGTTCGACGAGCGCGACCGCGTATCCTCGCTGGGCGGCGTCGTACGCCACGGCCAGGCCGTGGATGCCGCCACCGATCACGAGGACGTCGACGGGCGCCGAGGTCAGCTTGGAGAGATCACGGGTCATGGCGAGTACATTCCGCCACCGGCGCGTTGCCGGAAAGGCCTGAGTATTCTATAGTAATCGCCCGTGCCTGACAGACCTGCGCCGCCGGTGCCCGATATCACTGCCGTCCGGGCGTACTGGAATCGCCACATCCACGATCTCGAGATCACGTCCCACGCGGTGGGGTCGCCGGGGTTCTTTGCCGACCTCGATGAGTATCACTTCGACAAGCTGCACCATCTCCTGCGATTGATCGACTTCGCCGGGCACGCCGGCCGGCGCGTGCTGGAGGTCGGGTGCGGAGCGGGCGTCGACCTGGTGCGGTTCGCGAGGGGCGGCGCCCGGGTGACCGGCGTCGACGTGGCCGACTCGGCCATCAGCCTGGCTCGCGAGAATTTCAGGCATCAGGGCCTTCCTGTCGCCCTCTGCGTCGGCAACGGCGAACAGTTGCCGTTTCCTGCGGATGCCTTCGACTTCGTCTATGCCCATGGTGTGGTCCAGTACACCGGCGGCGACCAGGCGCTCGTCGATGAGTGCCGCCGCGTGCTCAAGCCGGGCGGCACGGCGTTCTTCCAGGTCTACAACCGGGTGTCGTGGCTCCATGCGCTCTCGCGTGTGATGAAGGTCGGGCTGGAACACGAAGATGCGCCGGTGCTGCGCAAGTACAGCCCGGGCGAGTTTCGCAGGCTCCTGCGGGGTTACTCTTCGGTGCGCGTCGTGCCGGAGCGGTTTCCTGTCCGGTCGCGCCTGCATGGCGGCTGGAAGGGCACGATCTACAACAACGTGTTCGTCGGCACATTCAACGCGATTCCGCGGCCGCTCGTGCGGCGCTTCGGGTGGCATCTGCTCGCGTTCTGCCGGAAGCAGGGCACGTAAATCAATTATCGCTACATTGCGGGCGTTCTGTCAGGCCATAAGAGCCTGTACGAAGACAAACGCTGGGACCGTCGTTTTCTAACAGGCTCTAAGGCACGCGGATCCCGGAGGGCATCATGGGGCTGCAACTCGCGAAGGCGCACGCCTACGGAAACGACTTCCTGTACCTCGAGACGGTTGCGCTCGATCGTCCTGACGGCCCGAGCCTGGCTCGCACCCTCTGCGAACGCCACACGGGTGTCGGCGCGGACGGGTTGATCCTGTATCGGGTCTCCGCTCAAGGCGCTGACATGAGGCTGTACAACGCCGACGGGAGTTTCTCCGAGGTGTCGGGCAACGGCGTGCGCGGCCTGGCCGCTCTCCGATGCTGGTCGGCGGTCCGGGCCGGCCTTGCGGCGCCGGCATCAGTCGTCATTCACACCGACGCTGGCGACAAGGCTGTGTCCATCCTCGAGTCCGCTCCGCCACGATTCGTGTGTCGTGCCGCAATGGGGCATCCGCAGGATGTGCGACAGGCTGTCCTGAACGTCCATGGAACATCGGTGAGTGTCATCGCGCTTCGTGTTGGCAACCCCCAGTGCGTGGTCCTCGAGTCCGCGCTGGATGAGGAACGGTACCGGGCGCTCGGCCCGACGCTCGAGCATCACCCGTTCTTCCCCGACGGCACCAACGTCGAGTTCGCGGTCGTCGAACACCCGACACGTATACGCATCCTGATCTGGGAACGGGGCGTCGGGCCGACTCGCGCGTCCGGGACCGGCGCATGCGCGGCTGCGGTGGCGGGCATGACCTTTGGCGGCGCTGCCCGCGACGTCGAGGTCGTCTCGCCCGGGGGAACCCAGCGCGTCGAGTGGCTCGACGACGGGCTGTACCTCACCGGCTGGGCCGAGGTGGTATGGGAGGGTCAATGGACCCGCTGATCCGGAACAGGCACCAGGCGGTCGAAGCCGTCGAGGCGTACTCGCCCGCGGAGCAGCAGTTCAATCAGCGCCGAAAG
>Ga0315273_10007886_pt1 | contig 13382 bp, 10 predicted proteins | sample YL17G02_0_MG_FD_205753 | JGI IMG/M metagenome (GOLD analysis project Ga0315273, IMG submission 205753) | Sediment microbial communities from Yellowstone Lake, YNP, Wyoming, USA - YL17G02_0 | ecosystem: Environmental > Aquatic > Freshwater > Lake > Sediment | place: USA: Wyoming | collected... | reverse complement strand
ATTAAAAAAAATCGGTAAACAAGGACAGTTGCCAGCAGGAATAGTTTTAACCGGAGGAGGGGCAAATCTGCCCAAGATAGTTGAGCTGGCAAGAAAACAATTAAAACTTCCTTGCCGTATCGGAAAGCCAATGTTTTTCTCCGACTTGGATGAAGGTTTAAGTTTTGCCGCCGCCTGTGGTTTGATTTTAAAAGGGGCGGAAGAATTGGGCTTGGGATCAAACCCTATAAAAAGCATATTAGATAAAATTAAAAAGCCGTTCCAGGTTTTTATACCCTAAAATATGCATACTAAAATAAAAGTGGTCGGAGTGGGGGGTTCCGGCTCAAACGCCGTCAGCCGAATGGCCAGATGCAAGATAAGAGGAGTGGAATTAATTACCATTAATACCGACGCCCAGGATTTGATTAAGGCCAGGGCGGATTTGAAAATTAGGATTGGAAAGAAAATCACCCAGGGACTGGGAACGGGAATGAATCCGGAAATCGGCAGGAAGTCCGCTTTGGAAGACCGCCAAGAAATTTCAGAAGCTTTAAAGGGGGCGGACATGGTTTTTGTTGCTTGTGGCTTGGGCGGTGGGACCGGTTCCGGCGCAGCGCCGGTTATCGCCGAAATAGCCAAAGAATCTGGAGCTTTGACCCTGGCGATAGTTACTACGCCTTTTTCTTTTGAAGGCCAGGTAAGGGAAAAAATCGCCTTAAGAGGATTGAAAAAATTAAAAGACAAGGTTGACACCTTGATTTCAATTTCTAATAATAAGCTGCTTTCTACCCTGGATCCTAATATTTCTCTTTTAAATGCTTTTTGGGCTTGCGATGATATTTTGCGCCAGGCAGTTCAGGGAATTTCTGATTTAATTCTTTTGCCGGGAATTATTAATGTTGATTTTGCCGATGTTAGAGCTATTATGCTCAATGCCGGTTCGGCGCTTTTTGGAGTTGGCAGGGCGCAGGGGGAGAAAAGGGCGGAAAGGGCGGCTCTAGCAGCTATAGGCTCTCCTTTGCTGGACATATCCCCGAAAGGAGCAAAGGGGCTGTTATTTAACGTTTCCGGGGGAAGAGATATCAGCTTGGCGGAAATCGACGAAGTGGCCAAGGTTATTACCCGGGAAATTAATCCCAACGCCAAAGTAATTTTCGGAGCGGTTCAAGATGAAAAATTAAACAAAGGAGAGATAAAAGTAACGGTAATAGCCACTGGATTTTAAAGAATGACCAAGTCCCGGCTACTCCTGTTATTTTGTCTTTCTTTCGTAGCCGGAATATTTTTAAGCTCAATTGTTGTTGTTTCCCAGTTGATAATACTGGGTTTTTTAATTTTAGGTATTTTTTTAATTTCTTTATTCTGGAAATATGAAAAATCATTAATAGTCGGTTTCTCCATCATATTTTTAGTTTTGGGAATTTGGCGCTTTCAGTTAGCTGATTTTAAGGCTCAAAATAATGATTTAAGAAAATATGTTAATCAGGAACAAAAGGTTGTTTTATTAGGAATTGTTTCTTTCCAACCGAAAACAGGAATAAACAGCAGCCAGATAACTTTGAAAACAGAACAATTGACATTTAATGACCAGCGGATTACTGTTTCCGGTTTGGTTTTGGTAAATACCGGACGCTATCCGGAATATTCCTACGGGGATAAAATAAAAGTAAAGGGTTTTTTAAAAACTCCCTCAGAAGACATCAGCGGATTTAATTACAAAAACTATCTTAAAAAGGAAGGGATTTATTCGATCATGGATTTTCCGGAAATAGAATTAGTTGGAAAAGGCTTCGGCAATCCTTTTATGGGGATTTTACTTTCTTTTAAAAATAAATTTCAAGAATCAAGCCGTCGCTTCATATCCCTGCCCCAAGAAGGGCTTCTGGAGGCTCTTATCTTTGGAGAAGAAAGCGACATTTCCAAAGATTTGAAAGAAAAATTTAATCTTACTGGCACTCGTCACATTACGGCGGTTTCCGGAATGAATATTACTATTATTGCTTCTTTGATTTTGTCTTTTGTTCTTTCTTTGGGGCTTTGGCGCAGACAGGCTTTTTATCTTACGATATTTCTTCTTTTTCTTTACATTTTTATGATTGGCGCTCCGGCTTCGGCAATAAGAGCCGGGATAATGGCCTTTTTCTTTTTATTGGCCCAGCATCTGGGACGTCTTTCTTCCGGTGGCCGGGCTATTGTTTTTGCAGCGACCTTAATGCTTATCCAAAATCCTTTTCTTTTGACTTTGGATGTAGGATTCCAGCTTTCTTTTTTGGCAATATTAGGAATGGTTTATCTTCAGCCTATTTTTTCCAACTGGCTTTTTAAAATTCCTGATTTTAAATATTTCCCCTTAAAAAGCACTTTAACAGCTACTGTTTCTGCTCAGGTTTTTACTTTGCCTATTTTAGTTTATAACTTCGGATATGTTCCTTTAATTTCTCCTTTGGTAAACATTTTGATTGTTCCTTTTCTGGCGCCTGTTACTATTTTGGTTTTTCTTTTCGGTTTATCGGCTATTTTATTCTGGCCCTTGGCTTTTGTTCTTTCTTGGTTTGCCTGGCTTTCTCTCACATATATTATAGTTGTAATTGATTCTTTTTCTAAAATTCCTTTCGCTTCATTATCTGTTAGTCTTTCTTTGCTCTGGGTGGCTGTTTTTTATTTAGTTTTAGGCTTAATAACCTGGAGACTGAATAAGAAATACAGTACGCCGATTTTTTTAAGGTAGCTATCCCAATAAGGTTAAAATTTTGCTAAAATAATCTAATATGATATCCCGTATCAGTTCAAAAACCGATCGGGCTTGGATAGTAGCGGTTAATATGGGCTACGGGCACCAGAGAACCGCTTTTCCTTTAAGAGATCTGGCTCCCGAGGGAAAGATTATCAACGCCAACGACTATCAGGACATTCCTCATAAGGATAAATTGGCCTGGGAAGGAACCAGAAAAATATATGAATTCATTTCTACCTTTAAGAGAGTTTTTTTAATTGGGGAATTTGTTTTTTTTATCTTTAACCAATTCCAGAAGATTCTTACTTTTTATCCCAAAAGGGACTTGTCCAGGCCCACCTTTCAATTAAAAGAGATATTTTCTTTGATTAAAAACGGCTGGGGAAAGCATCTTATTGATAAACTGAAAGAAAATCCCTTGCCTATCATCAGCACTTTTTTTACCCAGGCGTTCATGGCTGAATTTTTTAATTACCCGGCTGATATTTATTGCGTTATCTGCGATGCTGATATCGCCAGGCCCTGGGCAGCTTTAAAACCCCAAGAGAGCAAAATAAAATATTTTGCTCCCACAGGCAGGGTAGTGGAAAGATTAAAACTTTACGGCGTAAAAGAGGAAAACATCTCCTTTACCGGCTATCCTTTGCCCTTAGAGAATATTGGTACGGAGAAATTAGAGATATTAAAAGAAGATTTAGGCAACAGACTTTTGAATCTTGATCCGAGCGAGAGGTATTCTTATCAATATCAACCTCTTATTCAAAGATATCTGGGCGATTTACCGAAAGAATCAGATCATCCTTTAACTTTAATGTTTTCGGTCGGCGGGGCCGGAGCCCAGAAAGAAATAGGAGTAAAGATTTTAAAAAATCTATCCGATAAAATAAAAAAAGGAGAGATTAAAATAATATTGGTAGCCGGAACCAAGGAAAAAATAAGAGATTATTTTAAGGAAAAAATTAAAAACCTGGGGTTGGAGGTAAATCCTAATATTGAGATAGTTTATTCTTCTAAAATAGAAGAATATTTTAAGGAATTTAATCAGAAATTAAGAAAAACCGATATTCTTTGGACCAAACCCAGCGAACTTTCTTTTTATGCCGCTTTGGGTATACCGATTATAATTGCTCCGCCAGTGGGTTCACAGGAAGAATTCAATAAAAGATGGCTTTTAAAGTCAGGCTTCGGCCTTATACAGGAAAATCCCGAATACGTTAATCAATGGCTTTTTGAGTGGTTGGAAAACGGCTATTTCGCCGAAGCGGCCATGCAGGGCTTTGTTGAGGGTAAGAAATTAGGAACCTTAAACATTAAAAAAATTATATGTGGTTATTAGCTGCAATTTTAGCCTATTTTTTCCTGGCGGTTGTCTCCTTGTTTGACCGTTATTTTCTGGTCGGACCGATGCAAAGCCCCAAGGTTTATACTTTTTACATAGGGATATCCTGTCTTCTTTTTTGTTTGTTTTTAATTCCTTTTGGCATAAGCTTTCCGGTTATTAATATTGTTTTTCTTGGACTAATTACGGGATTAATAAGGATGCTTGCCAATTTATTTTTAACCACCAGCATAACTAAAAGCGAAATTTCCCGTGTTGTGCCGGCCGTCGGCGCATTGCAGCCGATTTTCTCTTTTTTTCTCTTTTTCCTTTTTTTACCCCAAAGTAGAATTTTAAACATTATTCAAGTTGCCGCTTTTCTTCTACTTGTTTTCGGCTCGGTTTTAATTTCTGTTAAAAAATTTGATAAAGAATTTTTCAATTTTAAGACTTTAAAATATCCCATAGCTGCTTCTTTTTTGTATTCATTAACCTTTTTCCTGCTTAAAAACCTTTTTTTACAGACAAATTTTTTAAACGGAATGTTTCTTGTTTTATTGGGCAGCGGATTAGCTTCTTTGATTGTTTTTGCTTTTCCTAAAAACAGAGAACTCATTTTTAATCAAAAATTATATGGGAAAATATCTGTTTTTTTTGTCCTCGGTCAGACCATAGGCGGTTTGGCCTTAATTTTACAATACTATGCGGTTTTTTTAGCCAAGGTAGGACAAGTCCCCCTTATTAATGCTTTAGAGGGGACACGTTATGTTTTTTTATTGTTTTTTGTTTCTCTTTTGTCCTTTTGGAAACCCCAGCTTTTAAAGGAGGAGGTTTCAAAGAATATAATGCTTCAAAAAATTATTGCCATTTTATTTATTGGCGGAGGACTGGCTCTATTAGCCCTTAAATAGCATGAAAAAATTCATACTAATTATTTTAATACTTATTTTATTTGTTAAGACTTTATTTTTTATTGGCAGTCCACCTCAAGCGGAAAGAATTACCTGGGGGGTTAATTTTTCCCACAAACACGCCCAAAATCTGGGCTTGGACTGGCAGAAAGCCTATCTGGCCCTTATCGACGATTTGGGGGTGAAAAATATCAAGCTGGGAGTTTACTGGGATTTGATCGAGCCCCAAAAAGGAGAATATAATTTTTCCGACTTAGACTGGCAGATTAAAACAGCCGAAGACAAGGGAATAAAGCTTTTGCCGGTAATCGGCATGAAGGCACCACGCTGGCCCGAATGCCATATTCCACAATGGGCAACCGATTTGAACAAAGAAGAACAACAGAAGGAAGTCTTAGGAATGATTAAAGAAATTATCCAAAGGTACAAAGGATCGTCATCGATAATCAAATGGCAAGTTGAAAACGAGCCGTTTTTTCCCTTCGGGGAGTGCAAATGGACCGATAAGGATTTCTTGAAAAAAGAAATAGATTTGGTAAAATCTCTTGACGATCAGAAAAGGCCAATAGTGATATCTGACAGCGGGGAAGGCTCTTTTTGGTTTACCGCCGCCAAATTGGGCGATGTTGTAGGGACGACCATATATAGAAAGGTTTGGTCTACTCAGTTCAAGACCTATCTTAATTATCCTTTCCCCCCTGTTTTCTACTGGAGAAAAGCTGAGATTATCCGAAAAATCTTTAATAAAAAGGTAATCTGTGTTGAACTTCAGGCAGAGCCCTGGGGTCCAGAGCTTCTTTACAGTTCGCCTTTAGGGGAGCAGGAAAAGACAATGAATCTAGAACAGTTTCAAAAAAACATTGAATTTGCCAAGAAAACAGGATTTGATGAATTTTATCTCTGGGGCAGTGAGTGGTGGTACTGGATGAAGGAAAAACAGAACAAGCCGGAGATATGGAACGAAGCCAAAAAATTATTTTAGACATGTTATCAATTATTATTCCAACCCTAAACGAAGAAAACTATCTACCCAATCTTTTGAATGCAATTAAGGGGCAGAGTTTTAAGGATTACGAAATAATCGTTGCAGATAATAATTCAACAGATAAAACAAAAGAAATTGCCCAAAGTTTCGGTTGCCGCATAGCTTCCGGCGGTTTGCCGGCAAAAGGAAGAAACGAGGGGGCAAAGATTGCCAAAGGCAATCTGCTTTTGTTTTTGGATGCCGACACGATGATTAATAAAAAATTTTTAGAAGAATCTTTTAATGAATTTAAAAAAAGAAAACTTGATATTGCTTCTTATACTTTAAAGCCCAAGACTAAAAATATTTTTATAATAAGCGGGCTTAATTTTTTCTACAATTGGCCCATAGTAATTTCTCAAAAATTTTTAGCCTGGGGCGCAATGGCCATATTGGTAAAAAGGGATATTTTTAACAAGATTGGCGGTTTTGATGAAGAAATCAAGCTGGCCGAAGACCATGATTTTGTAAGAGCGGGAGCTAAAATGGGCAAGTTTGGTATTTTAACTTCAGCCAAAGTTTATATGACCTTAAGACGTTTTGAAAAAGACGGCTATTTAAAAACAGGAATAAAGTACTTATTTTGTGGCATCCATATGCTTTTGAAGGGACCGATAAAATCGGATATAATAAAATACGACTTTGATCATTATTCAAAAAAGTAAAAGATTTTAATTCTATGAACCTATATGATTTACCAAAATTCAATTTACCTAAATTTTCCAAGCCTAAATTTTTAGACGACAGGAATTTTCATTTCCTAATTCTTATTATTTTATTTTCTTCACTTTCTGGTTTTTTGGCTGGTGCAATTTCCGGTCATTATTTCTATGGGGCAGATTATCTTTCTAAAATCAATAACACACTTTTTAAATCCCAAACCGCTGAAAAACAGTATATTCCTCAGGCTGGCCAGGAAGAGTCCGTCATTAAAGTTGTAAAAGAGTTTTCCCCGGCAGTGGTAAGTATTGTTATCACCAAAGATATTCCCATTTTGGAAGAATATTACACCAATCCTTTCCAGGAATTTGAGCAATTTTTTGGTCAGCAATTCCAATTTCAAGTTCCTCAATATCGCCAGAACGGAACGCAAAAACAGGAAATCGGCGGAGGAACAGGCTTTATTATTTCCGAAGACGGAATGATTTTAACCAACAAGCATGTGGTTGTAGACACTGAGGCGGAATACACCGTTTTTACCAATGACGGCAAATCTTACCCCGCTAAAGTTTTAGCCCGGGATTCCATTCAAGATTTAGCCATTATTAAAATCAACCAGGATAAGGCCTTGGGAGATAACGGGCAATTATCCTTTAAAAAATTCCCGGTTGTAAGGCTGGGCGATTCTAATACGGTCCAGATGGGACAGACAGTCATTGCTATAGGCAACGCTTTGGGCGAATTCAGAAACACGGTTTCAGTGGGCGTGGTTTCCGGTTTAAGCAGAACAATTACTGCTTCCGGGGGCGGCGTGTCAGAGACCATAGAAGATGTTATACAGACTGACACGGCAATTAACAAGGGTAATTCCGGAGGGCCGCTTCTTAATCTAAAGGGGGAGGTTATCGGTATAAATACGGCTATGGTTCAGGATGCCCAAAGCATAGGCTTTTCTATTCCCATTAATAAAGCCAAAAGAGACATTGAGCAGATAAAGAGTACAGGTAAAATTGCTTATCCGTTCTTAGGCGTAAGATATGTTCTGGTTATCGATAAAATTCAGAAAGAAAAAAACTTAACGGTTAATTACGGCGCTTTAATTACTAGAGGAGAAAAAGGAGAAGCAGCTGTCAGTTCCGGTTCGGCAGCGGAAAAAGCAGGATTACAGGAAAACGATATCATTTTGGAGTTTAACGGAGAAAAAATAACTGCAGATAATTCCTTGGCTAAAATAATTCAAAAATATAACCCAGGAGATAAAATATCTTTGAAGATTCTTCGGGGAAAAGAAGAAAAAACCCTCGAAGTTATTTTGAGCGAAAGAGCTGGGGAGTAATTTTTAATTAAAGATTAAAAATTCAAGATTTTCACGCGGAGACATCCATGATCTCCGCTGATTTATTTTAAAAAGAAAAAAGGTCTACTTTATTTTTTATAAGGCAAACCCCGTATATTTTTTCTCTAAAAAGCGAGGAAAAGAATTCCAATGACAATCGTTGCTGCCGATATTATTCGTAATAAGCCGTATTTTTCACCGAGAAAAATGCTGGCAAAAATTACCGTAAAAACAATCTGAATTCTTTTCAGTGCTCCTACATAAGGAACAATGCCGAAGAAGAATCCGCTATTCATAAGAATAGTAGATATCCCCAGAAAAATGAATCCCGTTCCGAAAAGGACCCAAAAGTGACTTTTGTCCAATTTTTTCCACTTTCCGGTTGCTTGAGATGCACCGTAAACAGCAAGAGCTACTATTAAAAATGCGCCGCCGGTAAAGATTATAGGATTAGAATTGAGAACAGCTATTTTGTCGAAATTCAAGGAAATAGATGCGAGTATCGCTGTAAATAAAGCCAGAACAGCGCCCTTTGAGGAAAAAAGACGAATAAAAGGACCGCCGTAAAATCGGGCAGGCTGATGCAGCCATTCCGGGATAATTCCTTGAAGTCGAGCTGAAAGTTTAACGTCTTCACCCTTAAGACTAAAAGTGTAGACCCCCAGAGTAATTATTATAATTCCCAGCAGACCGTAAGTCGTGGGAAATTCACGCAGCAAAACCCAAGAAGTCAGGACAACAAAGAGTGGCGTTAGTCCTCCCAGCGCTGATGTAATTGAAACATCCTCTAAGGCCTGAGCCTTAATTGATCCGTATTGAATTCCTATGTTAAGAATAGCCGTTATCGCAAAAGGAATCCAAAAATTCACTGAAACTTTTGGTATTCCCAATAATACCAGCTGGAAGACAAGCGAATACAAACCTGCACCTGACATTACGGCAACGGTCGTCACCTCCGGTCCTACTTTCTTTTCTTTGAGAAAATGCTTTTGGATGATGTTTACAATTGAGCACAGAAATGCTCCTCCGATAACAAGCAGAAATAATTCTATCACTTTTTACTCCTCCATTTTTTCATTCCCGCCGTTCAAATTTTAAAGAACAGCATAATAATATATTATATATTAATAATTTAATTTGTCAATATCATCTAAAAATAGCCAATAAAAAACCGCCGAGAAGGCGACATTTAATTTTATAATATTATTGAATGATTTTTCCTATTTTTTGTTGATTTCTCCAAAATCTTTATAGACAAGGGCGGAAGCTTTTTTGATTATTTCTTTAAGATTGTCAAAGTTATCGCCAACAGTCATTACACATAATATGTAGGGATGTTCGGGATAATATATTATGCCGCAGTCGTGCAATTCATTTATTGTGGATGAGGCGTTTTTATCTATAATTTTTCTTTCCCCAAACTTATGAGACACTAAAATTTCCGAAGGTACGCCGGCTACCAATCCATCACTAAAATTGGTCTCGCCCAACATTTTAAGAATCTTTTCTGAACTTTGCCTTGTCAGATAAGAAGAATTATATAACATTCTTAAAATATTTGAATAAGTCTGCGGCGATACAAAATCTTTTTCATTCTTTTCATCTACGCGCACGTTTATTCCTGTGTCGCTAAACACTTTTTTCAAAAAATCCGGATCCATAACTTCCCCAAGGAACAGCATTGCATCGTTATCGGAGTAGACTATCATGCGACGTAAAAGTTCTTCGACTGTATATTCCTTGCCTTCTTCAAGTCGAATCTCCGGTTCGAAGTCTTGGGCGTGGCTTCCTGGGTCCTTCTTAAAAACATATTTTTCTGAAAATAAGGTTGGCTGGATTTCCGATAATTTAAAATAAGTAATCAGTAAAGGAAGTTTGAGGAGACTGGCTGGAGCATAATTTTCGTTTTGATTTATTCCTACCCATTTTTTCGATGTTAAATCACGAAAAAATACTGATATTTTGGTTGCCTTTTTGTCTTTTATTGAAGAATTAATTAATTCATTTAATTCATAATCAAGCTTTTTAATCAGTTCCAGATTTTTTTCCTCGGAAAGATCGCAGGCAATAAAAGGATTCAAAAGGCCATAGTTACTTTTGCAATCGGCCAATACGCCGTTGATCCCCCCATTATTTTTAAAAGTGAATTCTTTTTGTTCCAAAAGAAGCCCAACTACAAAAACAATTAAAAAAAGGAGAATAAATTTTAAGGTATTTTTTGGCATGGTAAATATCCTCCAATTCTATTTTAAAATATACCCTTCTGATTGTCAAAATATTAACTTTCTCGGTTTGATTTTTTTTAAATTTTGTACTATATATTAATCAGATATGAACGGTAATTTTACCCACAAAGCCCAGGAGGTAATAATGCAGGCGCAGACGGCTGCCCAGGAAAGAGGCCAGCAGCAGATTGATGCCTTGCATCTTTTATACGCTTTGGTTTCTCAGGAAGAAAGCGTGGTTTTGAATTTGCTTCAAAGAATAGGAGTGGACATCGAAGGATTAAAGAAAAAAGCAGGCGCTTCTCTAGATAGGATTCCTGCCATTGTCGCTCCCCAATCCTTAGGCCAGTTCTATTTAACCCAGGATATGGCAAAAGTTCTCGATCGTGCCAGACAGGAATCAATGAAAATGGGAGATGAATATATTTCAGTGGAACACTTATTTCTTGCGCTTTTAGAGGTTGAGACAAAAGCTAAAGAAATTCTTAGCAAGGCCAGTTTTCTTCAGGAGGGTGGTGGAGTTTCTTCTTTGGAATTCGGCAAACTGGACTACGAAACGGCTTTAAAAAACCTGGCTCAAATCCGCGGCGGCCAGAGAATAACCGATCCTGAGCCGGAATCAAAGTACCAAGTGATTGAAAAATATGCCAGAAACCTGACTCAATTGGCCAGAAGAGGAAAGCTTGATCCGGTTGTAGGCAGGGATAATGAAATCAGGAGATTGATGCAGGTTTTATCCAGGAGAACGAAAAACAACCCAGTTTTAATCGGAGAAGCCGGAGTAGGAAAAACCGCCATTGTTGAAGGATTGGCCCAGAAAATTATTTCCGGCCAGGTTCCGGAAAGCTTAAAAGAAAAAGAAGTTATCGGTTTGGATTTGGGCGCTCTGGTGGCCGGTACAAAATACCGGGGAGAATTTGAGGACAGGATCAAAGCGCTTTTAAAAGAATTAAATCGCGCAGGAGGCCGCTATCTTTTATTTATCGATGAACTCCACACTCTGGTTGGTGCTGGCGCGGCTGAGGGCGCAATTGACGCTTCAAATCTACTAAAACCAGCTCTTCAAAGAGGGGAACTGAAGGCCATCGGTGCTACCACTCTCAAGGAGTACCAGAAATACATTGAAAAAGACCCGGCGTTAGAAAGAAGATTCCAGCCGATTTACGTTGCCGAGCCGACCATAGAAGATACGGTGGCAATTTTAAGAGGAATAAAAGAAAAATATGAATTGCATCACGGAGTTAAAATCAAGGATTCTGCCCTAAGGGCGGCTGCCGAACTGGCTGCCCGATATATTACAGACAGGTTTTTGCCCGATAAGGCGGTTGATTTGATGGACGAAGCAATGAGTTCCTTAAGATTGGAGATTGAGTCAGAACCGAACGAATTGGAAGATTTAAAAAGAAAAATCCAAAGATTGGAAATTGAAAAACAGGGACCTAAGAAAAACCAGAAAAAACAAAAACCTCTTTCCAAACAATTAGCTGATTTAAAAGAAAAAGCTCAAGAAATTGAGGCCAAATGGAAATCGGAAAAAGAGGTTATTAATAAAATAAAAGAATTGAAAAAAGAACTGGAAAAAGCCCGTTTTGAAGTTGAAAAAGAACAGACGGCAGCTAATCTTCAAAAGGTTGCGGAGATAAAATACGGAAAAATACCCAATCTCATGAAAGACTTGGAGGCAACAGAAAAAAAATTAGCCAGATTTCAAAAAAACACACCAATATTAAAAGAAGAGGTTTCGGAGGAAGACTTAAGTCGGGTGGTTTCAAGCTGGACAGGTATTCCTGTTACCAGGCTTCTAGAAGAAGAAGCCAAGAAGCTGGAAAACATGGAGGAAATCATTTCCAAAAGAGTTATAGGGCAAAAAGAGGCAATTTCGGCGATTTCCAACGCCATCAGGAGGGCCAGAGCAGGCATCTCGGAAGAGAACAGGCCATTGGGTTCTTTCATCTTTTTGGGTCCGACCGGCGTGGGAAAAACCGAAACCGCCAAAGCTTTAGCTGAATTTCTTTTTAACGACGAAAATGCCTTGATAAGGCTGGATATGTCAGAATATATGGAAAAACACACGGTTTCTAAAATGATAGGTTCTCCGCCCGGCTATGTCGGTTATGAAGAAGGCGGCCAGTTGACCGACAAGATAAGAAGAAGACCGTACAGCGTTATTCTTTTAGATGAAATTGAAAAAGCCCATCCAGATGTTTTCAATATTTTACTTCAAATTTTAGAAGACGGAAGGCTTACTGATGCCAAAGGTAGAGTAGCTTCCTTTAAAAACACCATTCTGATTATGACTTCCAATATAGGTTCAGAACATATTGCCAAAATGAGCTCTCTGGGTTTTTTGGCTGAAAAAATTGCAGGGGAGAAAAAAAACCTGCAAGACAAAGTAATGGAAGCCCTGAGAGAAGAATTCAGGCCAGAGTTTTTAAACAGAATTGACGAGATTATTATTTTTGATTATCTTAGAAGACCGGAAATAAAAAAGATTGTTGATTTGGAATTGGAAAAAGTAGCCAATCGCTTAAATAATAAAAACATTGAAATTTCGGTAAGCGAAAAAGCTAAGGAGTTTTTGGCCGAACGGGGATTTGACCCCAATCTGGGAGCCAGACCCTTAAAAAGAGTAATACAAAAACTGGTTTTGGATCCCTTGGCCCTGCAGATAGTTACCGGTAAGATTTTAGAAAAAGGAATGGTTTCTGTTGATGTCGAAGGAGATAGAATTGTTTTTAGAGGTCCAAAAGATTTAGTAAAGCCTTTTTCCAAAAAAGAAAAAATTGCTGTTTAATAATGAATAAACAAAACATTTTAAAAATTGTTGCTTTTTTTGTAATAGGAATGGTGGGAGGAATTTTTGCCGATCAAATACTTTGGCCTTATCTCGTGGAGAGGCCGCTTTTTTATCAATATAACTTAGAAAAGAATCCAGCTTATGTTATGGAAAAAAAAGAAACAATAATCCAGGAGAATACCGCTTTGACCGAGGCAATTGAAAAGGTAGAGGGTACGGTTATGAGAATAAAAAGCCAAAATGCCAGCGGAACTATCGAAGGCTCCGGTTTAATTGTTACTGCCGACGGCTTGATGGTTACTTTGGCCGAATTGGTGCCTCAAGGTTCCAGCTTCAGTTTTTTAATAAACAACAAAGCAGTTTCTTTTCAGGTTTTAAAAAGGGATTTGAATAAA
>Ga0315273_10007885_pt1 | contig 13382 bp, 6 predicted proteins | sample YL17G02_0_MG_FD_205753 | JGI IMG/M metagenome (GOLD analysis project Ga0315273, IMG submission 205753) | Sediment microbial communities from Yellowstone Lake, YNP, Wyoming, USA - YL17G02_0 | ecosystem: Environmental > Aquatic > Freshwater > Lake > Sediment | place: USA: Wyoming | collected... | reverse complement strand
TGCGCGCGCCCGCACTCCAGGCAGGCATCTGAGGCTATGACTCCAGCTCCTCCGGAGAGAGTTACGATGGCCATGCGGTTGCCCCGGGGTAAGGGCTGATAGGCAAAGGTTTTGCCATAATCCTGAAGCTCCTCAAAGTCGCTCACGCGGATGACGCCCGCCTGCTTGAATACGGCCTCGAAGGTTTCATCCCGGCCCGCCATCGAGCCGGTATGTGAACGGACCGCCCGGGCCCCTTCTTCGGTCTTCCCGCCCTTAATCACCACCAAGGGTTTCTTGCGCACTAACCTCCTGGCCGATTCCAGAAAACGTCTTCCATCCTTTACGCCCTCAAGGTACATAATAACCACCCGGGTGGCCTCATCCTGGGCCAGGTAGTCAAGGGCATCGTGATCGCTCACATCGGCCTTGTTGCCGAGCCCGACCACCTTGCTCAGCCCGAAGTGCTGCGAAGAAAAAATCCATTCGAAGATCATGCCGGCAAACATGCCCGTCTGGGCCACAAAGCCGATGCCCCCCGCCTTCACTCCTTTTAAATCCACGAAGGTAGAAGTGAAGCGGCCCCCGGGGTTGAGGACGCCCGTAGTATTCGGGCCGATGACCCGGATCCCGCCTTCTGCCGCCAGCCGCACCAGTTCCCTCTGTCGCTCCATCCCTTCCCTCCCAGACTCTGAAAATCCGGACGAGATGACGATCACGCCCCTCACCGCCTTCTTCTGGCAGTCCCGTATGACATCCAGGACCAGGTGCGCGGGTAAAGCGATCACTGCCAGTTCCACGGACTCGGGTATGGCGGCTACAGAAGGATAGCTTCTTAGCCCCTCGATCTCATCGGCACCGGGATTTACCGGAAAGATCTGGCCGCTGTAGCCCAGCCTGAGTAAATTCCGCAGGATGCTATTACCCATCTTACCCTGCGTCCGAGAAGCCCCGACTACCGCCACGCTTTTAGGCTCGAAAAAAACTTGGAGACTCCCGCCACTGCTTCCGCCCCTTGCACTCACCATTCCTTAACCTCCGGTCATGTTTTGCTCCGTCAGAGAGAAACCTGCTTTAGAATACCTTATAACCTGGTAATTTGTAAAACAGAAGTGGCAATGACTGCGGGCAGGATGGTAAGAATAGTCTTCACGCCAATTTTTTCAGCGGATTCCGACTAAGGGTGGGATTAAAACTTTAGATTCTCTCGCCGGGCACCAAGGGCATTTCATGGCTCCTGCCTCCCGCAGGCAAAAGTTGGTGAAGTGTATAAGCACCTAAGCCAAACGGGTTAATGGATAATTTTTCCCCCCCATAGATTTTCCAGGAAACGGCGCCAGGGTACGATACGGATATTTCCTTGCAAGCGTTCTTCCTTCTCGTTGCAAACGACCAGAGCCTTTTTCGGGGAGTACTCCTCCACGAAGGCCGTCAGTGATCGCAGATCTCTTGGGTCCACACGGCTGGTTCCTTTTACTTCAATGGCCACTTCGCCACGGCCCAATACGAAATCAACCTCCAAGCCCGACTTGGTCCTCCAAAAATTGATCTCATAATCCAGTTCATTATATGAGCAATGAGCCACCAGCTCCATAAATACAAAATGTTCAAAAGCCTTCCCGAATAATTCACCTCTTGGCTCGAGTATTCTTCGCTTGGTTAGGATACCTGCCACTCCTACGTCGAAGAGGTAGAACTTCGGTGCCTTGCTGATGATTTGTCGCTCTTGCCTACGCCGAAAGGGCTCCACGAATCGCCCCATCAGGGTGTCTACCAGGATCTGGTAATATTCGCGGACGGTCTTGGAATCCACGCCGCAGTCCCGCGCGATGTTCGAATAATTAGTGAGCTCGCCGTGAGAATACCCCATAGCGTCAAAGAAGCGAGAAAACGCTGGGATGTTGCGGGTCAGCCCCTCGGCAAGGACCTCCTCTTTCAGATAGTCCTGCGTATAAGCCTTCAAGGATTTCTCGAAGCGGTCGTCAAAAAAATGAACGGGGATCAGGCCGCGATTCAGGACCCTCAGCAGATCCAGATTTCCCAGTTCCGCTGAAACCAGCGGGAACATCTCAAACCTCCAGGCCCGGCCACCCAGCAGGTTTGCTTTGCCTCTTTTGAGCTTCCTTGCGCTGGATCCACATAAGATGAACCGTATCCCTTTGTTCTCAATCAGCCAGTGCACCTCGTCCAAGACCTGGGGGACTTTTTGTACTTCGTCGAGAATAACCGGATGTTTGAGGATCTGACTTTCCTTGGCCAGAAGCCGCTCACGCAGCAACGACGGCCTCTTGGAGAATTCGAGAAACAGATCGGTTTGCAGGAAGTCGTAGATAACGCTTTGGGGAAATTTTTCTGTGAGATAGGTTGATTTCCCGGTCTTCCTGGGCCCCCACAGGAAGGCCGACTGTCGCGGGGGAAGATCGATGTCTAATATCCGCTTGACGTAAGCCATCTTAGGAGTACCCTCCGAATTAGTTTAACTAATTCGGAATCTAATACGAAATAGTCAAAAAGTCAAGATTTGTTATTCGGCCTTCAATCCAAATTTTATATTTACCAATTAAAAACAATAGCTTATGAGCCAACCTCTCGAATCTTGACGAGCTTGCCTCGCTTAACTATTCCCCTTCAGAACAATCTGGGAGGCGTATGCCTCCCAGATCTAAAAACTCATGATCGCCCCTCCTCTTTTTGTCTAGCTTATCGAGAAGAGGGGCAGACGGGCGGTCCAGTTATTCCCTATCGAAATCCACCTTAATCGCATCGATGAACTCGGGGACATCAGACGGCGTGCGGCCGGTGGCACGCTTTCCATCCAAAGTGGCCGCCCAATCCCAGTTGTGCACGCCACCCATCCTCCTCACGGCATCAATGCCAGCCCGCCCCAGCGACTTTGTTTCCCTCCGTGGGAAAGAAACCTGCCTTAGAATACCTTATAACCCGGGAATTTGTAAAACAGAAGTGGTAATGACTGCAGCTAGGATGGTAAGAATAGTCTCCGCGCCGATTCTTTTCAACAGATTTCAGCTGAGGGTGGGCTTGAAATTTTAGATCCTCCCGTCAGATTTGCAGTGTTTCAAGGACTTTTCTTGTCCTGGCCAGCCAGTAATCCATTCCCATTTCCTGGAACATGGTTTCGGCTCTTTTCAGGTTCTCCAGGGCCTTTTCCTTCTGACCCGCATTGGCATAAAGCTCTCCGAGGTGGAGCCAACCCACAGCGTACGCTGGCTTCGTTTCTAGATCATCCAGTATTTTCATTCCTTGCAGAATGGACTCTTCTGCCTTATCGATCTGCGATTCTTCCATTTTTCCAACGGTCCTTCCAAGTTGAAGCCACGCCTCTCCTTCAAAATATTTTTCATGGTTCGTTTGCGCTAGTTTCAGAGCTTGCTCAGCGTGAGCTCTTGCCTCATTCAAATTGCCCAAATCAAAATGGACAAGACTCAAACCCCAGTGATGGAGAGACAACCAACCAGGCGCTCCGATCTTCATCTTCATCTTAAGGCCTTTCTCCATGAATCGTAGAGCTGTGCCGGGGTCTCCCAGCAAAAGATATCCCTCCCCGATGAGAGCCCAGGCAAGGGGCAACATGAAGACTGCTTGCGATTTTTCGAAGTATCCGATGCAGATCTCCAAATGTCTTACAGAATTTTCTCCATCGCCTTTAGGATTGAATAGACACCCATACAGGAGTTCTACAATGCCCATGCTATATAAGTTATCGGCTTCTTGTGCAAGAGAAAGTGCCTTTTCACATGCCTGCTCTCCTGGCGCGAAATCCCCCACATATCCCAAGCCATGTCCATAGAGGGAATACATTATCGAACGTAAATCGGCGGGCATGCCGAAAAATTCAAACTTCGCTTGCGTTTTCTCGAGCAACGCAATGATTCTTGGAGCGGTACGCACAATCTTCCTATACTCTCCTGCGACATCGAGAGAAAAACAAAGGCTGACGCCGACCCGGGTCACCATTTCACGATCCTGAAGCTTCTCCGCTTCCTCAAAAGAATCTTGTTGATACTTCATTCCCAGCGCAGTGTTTCCTTTCGCTGAATGAAAAAAGCCCACATAGCTGTATAGGATTGCCAAACTCTTTTTGTCCTTGAGATCCTTACAAAGCGTCTCACCCTCCTGGAGGAACTTGAAGGAATCTGCAGGAAAAGCCAGCTGCCTCATCGGATAGGCCATCGAAAGAATGACTTCAATCTGTTCCTTCTTGTTCTGATCGGTTTCGGCCATTTGCTTGAGGATACCGATCGCATCTTTGTAGAAACGGAAGGCCTCTGTTGGGGAATAGCTTCTCATGGCCTTGTTGCCGGATAACTTCAGGTACCGAACCGCTTCTCCCAAATTGTCACTGTTGGAATAATGATAGGCGAGCATCTCATAGAACTCTTCCAGTCTGTCTGGATAAATCTCTTCAATGGCCCCTCCGATCTTCCCATGGATTTCTCTTCTCCTTTTGAGAAGTAAACTGTTATAGGCGACCTCCTGGGTGAGGGCGTGTTTGAAGATGTATTCCAAATCAGGGAAGAGTCTTTTCTCGTAGATGAACTCAAGACCCTGAAGGTTGACGAGATGGGATTTAAGCTCTTGCTTCATTTCCATGATGGCTTGAAGGATGCGAAAGGCAAATTCTCTCCCAATAACAGAAGCCACATGCATGATTCTCTTCAGGCTTTCATCCAGGCGGTCAATACGGGCCGCAATGATGCCCTGGATGGTATCAGGAACTTGGATATCCGTGAGTCTTTTGCTCAGTACGTACTGATCCCCTTTTCTTTGGATCGACCCGTTTTCCAGAAGGCTATGAGTAAGCTCTTCCATAAAAAGGGGGTTCCCGGCAGCCTTGCCCAGGATAAGCTCTCTGAGCTCGGGGACGATTGCTCCTTCATTAAGAATGGACTGGACCAACTCGGCACTGGTCTCAAGAGAGAGCTGATCAACCCGGACATTGCTGTAATAGGATTTACTCCCCCAGCGGTGGGTATATTCCGGCCTATAGAGAAGGATCAACAGAATGGGTGTGTTTGCAAGCCCACCGATGAAGTAGTCTAAGAACTCTTCTGAAGTCTTATCAATCCACTGAAGATCCTCGAAAACAAGAACGAGGGGCTTGTTCTGGCTTTCTCGAATAAATAGATTCCTTATGGCCTCAAAGATCTTCTCCCTTTTCTGTCTGCGCTCAAGCGTAAGGTAGACTTCATCATCTGTTTCAAGGGAGAGGAGCTCTTGAAAGGGTGGGAGCACGCTTTTAAGCGTCTCATCAAGGTGAAAGATTTTCTCCTTCATCTTTTTTTTGATAAGAAGCTCACCCTCTCCTTCCTTGATCTCAAAATATGATCTCAGGATATCCAGTATGGGCAGGTAGGCGACCGAGCTCCCATAATGGACGCATCGGCCTTCCAGATAACTGTATTCTTCTTTTGGGAACATCCTCCTCATTTCGAAGATGATTCTTGACTTTCCGACGCCGGCTTCGCCTACGATCCCTACAACCTGTCCAGACCCTGATCGAGCTTTCTCCAAGGCTTCCCGGAGAGCCTCCATTTCTCGTCCTCGACCAACAAATTTCGTAAAACCTGCAACAGCAGCCGCTTCGATCCTTGTTTTGACATCACTGGTCGCTAAAAGTTCATAGGCGTCTTGGAGCTCCTCTTTTCCCTTCACCTGGACCTTTCCCAAAGGCTCAAACTTGAAGAAATCCTTTGCCAGTTTGTAAGTATGACCGGATAGCAGGACGGTGCCAGGCTTGGCCATGGTCTCCATCCTGGATGCAAGGTTAATCGTGTCTCCAATAGCGGTGTAATCCATCCGAAGATCATTTCCGATGGAGCCTACCACCACTGGCCCTGAGTTGAGCCCGATGCGCATCTTGAAGTCGATCCCACGCTCCTTTCTTAATTTTTCGCTGTAACCCATCAAGGCTTTTTGAATCGATAGGGCAGCATAGCAGGCCCTCTGGGCATGGTCCTCATGAGCAATGGGTGCACCAAACAGGGCCATGACCCCATCACCGGTGAATTGGGTAATTGCCCCTTCGTATTTATGAATATCATCCATTAGGATGCGAAAGCATCCATCCACAATTTGGTGCACTTCCTCGGGGTCGAGTTTCTCAGACATCGAGGTATAATTGGCCACATCCGCGAAGAGTACGGTAACCAGCTTTCGTTCTCCCTCAATGGAGCTGCGGGTAGTGAGGATTTTGTCGGCCAGGGATTTCGGCGTGTAGGACTTGGGCTGGGAGTAGTCGATGGGTGGGGCCTCTTTGGGCTTGGTCAACTGATGACCGCACTCACCGCAAAAGGTATCCTCGGGAAGGATTTCAGAACCGCACTGAGGGCAGGCTTTTAAAAGTTTTGCCCCACACTTCCGGCAAAACTTTTTTGTCTCGGAATTATCAGTCTGGCACTCTGGGCATTTCATGGGGCCCTCCGATCGGATTGCTCATCAGGGCTAAAGCCCTGAGTTACATTTGTCTCGCTGATTGAAGCCATCACGGCCAACCTCCGTAACTCAGGGCTTCAGCCCTGACTCCCGGAGTCGCAGTCTGTGACCTTCAGGAGGTTTTGCCGTTGTGTTAAATTCAATACTCTTGGGTTAAAATATATAGGGGGAAAAAAGCTCCAAGAAAATTCAACATCTCCCTGGAGTCTCCATAATATCGGCGCCTTCTGGAAACTAAGTCTCATAATGTCCCCCAGAAGGTTCAAGGTTAGGTTGGCAGGTTAATTGGAACCCATTTGAAAATACAATCACCCAAAAAATAGTCTAAAGTACCCATATTGTCAAGCCGAAACTTGAAACTTGTATTTGCTCCCACCGGAAATGGAGGGTAAAATGAAGGCCTGTATCCTGATCCGAAAGAGTAAACCCCTGGCCGCGTGCTGACAGAAAACTGGAAACCTATGAGTAAGAACCCTTTTAAAGAAGCGGTGCTGGAAAAGAAAGAGTTCGCCTATACCCTTGAGCTGGTGCCGGGGCGGGGAGCCCGGGGCAAGACCCAGGACCAGCTTCTGGGGCTCGCCGAGAAAGCGATCCAGGCGAAACTCGTCCACGCCCTCTCCATTACCGATAATCCGGGGGGCCACCCTGCCCTCTCTCCCGATGTGATCGGCCTGGAGATCTGCCGCATGGGCATCAACCCGATCATTCACTTCACCTGCAAAGATAAAAACCGGAACCAGATGGAATCGATCCTGTACGCCCTGGACCGGATCGGCATCCACAACCTTTTGGTAATGACCGGTGACTTTCCCCTCTACGGATTTGAAGGAAAGGCCAAGCCGGTGTATGACCTCGACTCGGTCCAGCTCATTCATCTGATCACTCAGATGAATCAGGGAATCTGCATAGAAGAGCAGGCTCCGGGTGGGGGGATGGAATGTCCCCCGACGCATTTCTTCAAGGGGTGCGCCGTATCCCCTTTTAAGAAGTTGGAATCGGAAGTAATGGCCCAGTACTACAAGCTCCATAAGAAGGTGAAGATGGGTGCGGATTTCATTATCACCCAGGTAGGGTTCGATGCCCGCAAATTTGACGAACTCCTCCGCTTCATGCGCCAAAGCGGAATTCGCCTTCCCATCCTCGGCAATGTTTACATCCTCAACAAGCCCGTGGCCGGAGTGATGAACCGTGGCGGGGTGCCGGGATGCGTGGTGACGGACGATCTTTACCGGATCATCGAAAGGGAGTCCGCCTCACCCGATAAAGGAAGGGCGGCTCGACTGACCCGGGCTGCGAAATTGATCGCGGTCCTAAAGGGAATCGGGTACGACGGCGTCCATATCGGAGGACCCAATTTAAGCTTTGAAGATTTGCAGTGGGTGATCGAGCAATCCAAAGAGTTTTCCAGAAACTGGGAAGAGTGGGTCCCGGAGTTTTCTTTTCCCCTGGAGAATGGCTTTTATCTCTTCCAAAAAGATGAGAAGACAGACCTCAACTCGGACATTCCCAATTTTCTGCGCAGCCATCCTTTGAAGAGCCTCGGCTACGCCATCATGCGCTTTTTCCATCATTGGGTCTTCGTCCCCGACGCTCCCTTTTATCAGAAGGCCCGCTGGCTTTGTAAGAAGATAGACGGGTCGCGATTCGAATGTCCGTTTACCGAGCTGGAATACTGGATGAAGTTTTTCACCTCCCGCTGTCGCCACTGCGGAGATTGCACCCTTCCGGAGATGGCCTTTCTTTGCCCCCAATCCCAGTGTCCCAAATTTCTTTTCAACGGCCAGTGCGGGGGCTCATCGGAAGGATGGTGCGAAGTCTCTCCAGGAAAGAGAAGGTGCATCTACGCCCGGGCCTACGACCGGCTCAAACCGCACCGGGAGGAAGAGTCTCTTAAAAAGGACTACATCCCGCCCCGGAACTGGGCCCTGGACCAAACCTCTTCCTGGGCCAACTATTTCCTCGGCCGCGATCATCATGGAAAATAGGTTTAAATCCCCCCAACCCCCCTTTACTAAAGGGGGGCGAGGGGGGATTTTTCCCGCCAAGGGTTTGAAAATGGGGGCATATCTTGATTTGTGCCTTTATCTGCTGATATCTCTTTCCAGAATCCTTATCTCTTTCTATCCGGCCTCTCGTTACTTTCCCTCGCCGATATCTATCCTATTTAGGGTGAAGGAGGAATTCATAGAGGGAAGCATTGTTATTCCAAGTTGTTCATTTTAAAGTTTTTCTCCGAGAATGCCGATAAATTTATCAAATATGAGGGGATCTATCCCTGCCACCGATCATTTCAGCCCCTTCGGCGGTTCCGATGAACTGATCTCTGGTTATGTATGGTCCTCCGGCATGGTCACTCCGGAGGCATCCGATAGTGGAGGACAAACCGATAAGGGGAATTTTTTCAAGTAGAGATCAAGAGAGGGCGACATGAAAATCATTGGTAAATTGCTATTCATCTCTATCGTATTCTTGATTTTATCAACACCGGTATCCGGCGCTTTCCAAAGAATCGATCCAGCCGCGGATTTGCAGTATCTCGGCGCGTTTCGAATGCCCAGCGATTTGGGGTATGACGCGAGAGGTTTAGGCCTAACTTTTTATCCCAATGGCAATGGCGGAGCCGGGAGTCTTTACATTACTCAAGGGCACGTCAATGCTTCTGCTGGGAACGGTACGGCTGAAATTTCCGTTCCGGCTCCGGTCAATTCAAAAAATGCAGCAAGTCTGAATCGAGCGGTTTTACTCCAACCCCAGCGTGATATTACGCTGATTGCCAGTAATGATGCGGACCAGTTTGGAGATGTCTGCTATATGGCCAAACAGGGCAGTCAAACGTCGGATAAACTCTATTGGTCCGGTTATATGTATTACATGGGAAGTTGTGCCAGTATCGGGTGGGCAGAATTAAGCCTGGCCTCTCCAAACACGAAAGGAACGTGGTGGGTGGGTAATGATTTGGGAATGACCGTTGGGAAATATCTGTTTGAGGCCGATCATACGTGGGCGGACACCTATGCGTCGGGTCGTTATTTAATCGCGGGTCGACATCGAGAAGCCGGGGGCCAAGGAGGGTCTCAAGGCCCGACTTTGTATGCGATTGCTCCATGGGTAAATGGGAATCCCCCCGCCAACAATGCCGTCATCAGCTATACCAGACTATTGGAGTATCCCTCCGGCGCATCCGGCCTTCCGACTAACTTTCCCAACTATGCACCCGTAGATGGATGGAAAGACGCTGTTTGGGTAAAATCGGGAGATAAGCATGCGGTGTTGATTGTCGGTATGAAAGGGACCGGTTCATGTTATGGAGAGGGAAGCGCCTGTGGCGACCCCTGCCAAAGCTCGAAAGGCTATCACAGTTACCCGTATTCACCTAAGTTCATCTGGTACGATGTAAACGAATTGGCCCAGGTGGCCCAAGGCCAGCGTGCCGCCGACAGCGTGATCCCCTATTCGACCTGGACTCCAACATCGAATACCTGGAATACGGACAGTTGTGCCAGTGGATACGGAGGCGTTGCGTACGACTCAGCCAATCAGAAACTCTACGTCGTAGAATTATATGCCGATCAAGTATCTGAATATGATTCCGCACCCATTATTCATGTCTTTAAGGTTAATACCGGTTCCAGTAATGATTATACAGCCCCAGCTTCTCCGATGGGCCTGCGCATAACGCACTAACCCTCTTCCCAACTTCTGATCCAGGCCAGGAGGAACTTACCGGCCTCTTCCATTCCTTGTTCTTCCAACTGATCGGCCGTATCCCTGGCTGTATGCACGTTCAAAATTTTCTTCGAGGCGCAGGCTATACTGACTGCCCGATAGCCCTTCTCCAAAAATGCCTGGTGATCCATCATAATGCCGAAGGAAAAATAGCCCGTCTCGATCCCGAAGGGTTTGGCGATTTCTCTCATGCTTGAGACAAAAAGGGGTTCCCGGCCTATGGGCAGTGCTCCCTTCCGAAAAAAAATCCGGGTTGCTCCTTTGACTCCTACTCCGTCCAAATTTACGAAGTAGGACCTTTCCTTTACGATCTCGCTTTTGTGTCTTTGCACGTAAGCGAAAGCCCCTTGCAATCCCACTTCTTCGGCGCCCGTAAAAAGGAAGGTCACCTGAGAGCGCAAAGGTCTCTTTTGTTTCAAGACATCTGCGAGATGCAATAAAATTCCCATGCTTCCGGCATTGTCAAGTCCTCCGGGCGATCGATTCCCGGTCTTGAGGAGAACGATAGGAATCATCCCCAGAAGGGCCAGAGCCAAAGCAGGGTCCACCCGCCAAGAGGGGAATAAACTCAACGTTTCCTTCGAGAAACAAAAATAGCTGAGCCCTATCCACAGGGAAGCCACGGTGGCAACGAAAAGGCAAAAAGCCCGCAGCAGGATGGGAAGGCTCTGGCTTTTGGAATCATAATGAGCGACAAGGTAAATATACTGCTCCGCTCTATCATGGGCCGCCAAAGTTGCTACGATGTTTTGCGAGCGGCGGGGAGGCTTTTTTCTATTTCTCCCAATGAGCCATCGAAAAATGGTTTTTGACCCAACGAACTTGGGCCAAATGGAAGGATAGAAAACCAGAAAGAATACGATCGCCAGAATCATGAGACCGGAGATCATCGGGTAAAGGAAGGTCAATCCCCTGGCTCCCAAAAGAATCAAGATGGCGAAAAGGACAAAGCCTTTCATGGTCCCCCAGGGAGTGAGAGGAATGAAAAATTCTTCGCGTTGCGGAAGGTAACCGGCATCGAATAATTTTTTTTCGATCATCGAGGCCGCCGCTTCCTCACCGGCGCTGCCCACGGCTCTCGGAAATGAAAGAGACCGGGCAATATTCAACGCCGCCCCAGCATTGAACTCCATTTACAGAAATCCTCTCCTTATCATTCTGCAGAAAAGAACAAGCTAATCCCCCTCACCCTTCCCCTCTCCCCCGCAAACGGGGGAGAGGGCGGGGGTGAGGGGGAAGAATAAAAAAGGAAATTCCTATACTATGAACTTACAAATCCCCCCAACCCCCCTTTAACAAAGGGGGGCGAGGGGGGATTTTCCCCGCCAAACCGGGATTCACAGGTGGCCGGGCGGTCATGGGTAATCAGTTTAAAAATTGTAGCACAGGTTTCACCTTCGAAAATACCCTTCAATTTGGATAATAACCTTGAATTCCCCCCCTTTAACAATGGGAAGGTGTGAAAAAATCGGAATATCCCCCCTCACCCTACCCTCTCCCGCCCGGGGAGAGGGTGAACATATTCAAATAAGAAAGAAATTCCCTCCCCCTTGAGAGACTGTGTCGTAATTGTGAAAAAGAGCCGTCATTCCGGCGAAAGCCGGAATCCAGTTCTTTCCGATAGTTATAAGTTCTCTGGACTCCGGTTTCCACCGGAGTGACGACTTTTTACGATTCTATCACTATTGAACAACCGCTGGAATTCAATTTTTACTTGACTATCCAACCCTTTTTGAGCTAAATCACCCTATGGAACCAAAGGCCGGCAGGGGAAAGTAAAGGGTTATCTCCAAGGGTTTTTCGACCGGCGATTGAAGGAAAGGGGGGCAGATGAAACGGTCTGTGGTGTCAAAAAGGCTGGCCTTCATAGCAGCGCTTATTGTAGCTCTGCTGGTTTTCCAGGCTACCGAGGTTAAAGCTGAGCGGTCGATCAAAGTGGGGATTATGGACCCCTACAGTGGACCGGCGGCAGTTTATGGCCAGGATGCCTTGAATGGCTTCAAACTCGCCTTGGCCGATATCAACAAGAGGGGCGTTCTGGGGACGAAGATTGAATTTACAACCCGGGATACCAAGTTCAAAGTGGATATCGGTCTGTCCATGGCCAAAGAATTGGTGATGAATGAAAAAGTGGACCTGCTGGTGGGCACCGTCAACAGCGCCGTTTCCCTGGCTGTATCGGATTACGCCAAAGGCGAGAAATTGCCCTTCATCGTCTGGATTTCGAAGAGCGAAAAGATAACGGGAGAGAAGGGACACCGTTATGCCTTTTCCACGGCTGAAAATACGTATATGGCTGGGAAGGCAGGGGGGATTGCTCTATCGAAAAAGCCGTACGTCAAATACTGGATTGCCGGGGACGATTACGAATATGGGCATGCCATCGCCGATGCCGCCTGGCGCAACCTGAAAAGGCTCAAGCCCAACGTAGAGCGGATGGGCCAGTCTTGGTGGAAAGTGGGCGAACCCGACCTGATTCCTTACATAACCGCCATTGCAGCGGCAAAGCCGGACGCTGTGATATTTGCCACGGGAGGGGCCAGCATGACGAATGCCTTAAAGGCGATTAAGGCCACCGGCATGTCCGAAAAGGTCCCGATCTGGATGCACACCGCCACCGATCATTCCGTTCTCAAACCTCTGGGTTTGGAAGCCCCGGAAGGCGTAATGGGCACCATGGATTATCATTTCTATCATCCGGACACCCCCGCCAACAGGGCCTTTGTGAAAGCTTTTCAAGACGCCTATGGCAACCCCCCGGGTTTCCCCGCGTTCCATGCTTATGTTACAGCCCATCTCATTGCCAAGGCCTTTAACAAGGCGGGTACCGTAGACCGGGAAAAGTTTATCGATGCCCTGGAGGGGCTGAAGGTCGATAGCCCGGTGGGCGAAATAGAGATGCGGGCCTGTGACCATCAGGCTGTGCTGCCCATATACATGGGAGTGACCCAAAAAGTCCCTCATTACAATTTTCTTATTTCCGCGGATATCGCGACCCTGTCCGGAAAGGAAGTTATGCCCACCTGTGAGGAAATCAGGAAGGTACGCGGGGGATCATAATTTTTGGAAAAAGGAGAATATCTTGAACCACAGAGGTCGCAGAGAAGTACTCTGTCCCACTATGGGCAAACTAAAACCAACATGTTGGTAAGAAGCAAATACCTTTAAGCGGCCAAGCCAAGCATTTCAAAGGTATTGAACATCTCTCGTTGTAGGTTTTCATA
>Ga0315273_10007884_pt1 | contig 13382 bp, 10 predicted proteins | sample YL17G02_0_MG_FD_205753 | JGI IMG/M metagenome (GOLD analysis project Ga0315273, IMG submission 205753) | Sediment microbial communities from Yellowstone Lake, YNP, Wyoming, USA - YL17G02_0 | ecosystem: Environmental > Aquatic > Freshwater > Lake > Sediment | place: USA: Wyoming | collected... | reverse complement strand
AAGGCACAGGTGGAAACAAGCGTCTGCGGCGAGATGGCCTCAGAGCCGGAGTCGGTAATGCTGCTGCTGGGTCTGGGCGTGCGAACGTTGTCGATGGCGGCGCCGATGATACCCGAAATAAAACAGATTATTCGCTCGGTCACGATAGAAGAATGTAATAAGGTCGCCAGAAAGGTGCTGGGAATGAATTCCGAAAGACAAATATCCAGCTTCCTTCGTGACGCAGCCAGAAAGATATTGCCCGAAGCGTTCTAAACAGGCAAACGCCTGTTTAGAATGTGCACCCCCCTGCTTCGCTTTGCGCGAAGCAAAGCGTGGGGGCGTGCCGGGCGACGAAAAATTGGAAAACAGATGTTAGTTGTAATTAGATTCCGAATAGGAGGAAGTTTGCGGTTTCTGTCGCATGCGGAGACGATGCGCCTCTTCCAGCGTGCCTGTGTGCGGGCCGGGGTTAAAGTGGCGTACAGTCAGGGATACAACCCACATCAGCGGATGTCGCTGGTGCTGCCGAGAAGCGTAGGCGTCGAATCGGACGACGAGTTGCTGTGCCTGTGGCTTGCGGAGGGCCAAACGGGGATTGACGCCGAAACGCTGAAAAACGCACTGCCGTCCGGCATCGAAATCATTTCCGTAAAGACCAGCCAGGCAAAGAACGTCCCTGAACCGATTTCAGCGAGATACATAATGAAAGTGCAGGGGCAGGAAATCGATGACGGAGTCAGGAAACGTATTTCAGAGATATTAGCAGGCGAAAAGGTTATTGTGAACCGTCGAACAGGCGCGGATTCAAGAACCAAACCGGTTGACGTAAGGCCGTTTCTGGAATCAATCAAAGTGGAGACAGGCCCCGTAGCACGGCCATCTTGGCCGTGTCTTCCACGGGCTGGAAGCCCGTGCCACACAGGAGAATTTACGGTTGACTGCAAAATCAGCCAGGCGGGCACAATACGGGTTGACGAAATTCTTGATTTGTTGCATTTGAAAACGGCGGATTTAACAGGGCCGGTCAGGCGGACGAACGTGCAGTGGAAAGGGCTTTAACGACCCCCTCATCTTGCTTAGCGCAAGCTAAGCAGAGGGGGCGGACCGGTGATTTTTATTATAACATCGTGTGTGAAAGACGGGACAAATGGCAAGAGAAATGCTTATTAATGTGGCCGAGAGCGAAGAATGTCGCGTAGCGGTTATGGAAAACGGCTCGCTTGAGGCGTTATATATGGAGCGGACAAGCTCCACCAGGTATGTAGGCAACATATACAAGGGCAGGGTCGTGAACGTCGAGGCGGCGATACAGGCCGCCTTTGTGGATTTCGGAACCGGGAAAAACGGCTTTCTGCATATCAGCGACCTGCACCCGCGCTACTTCGCGGGCAAATCCGCCATCGACACCGAGGAAATCGGCAAGCGAAGGGCGCTCCACGAACGAAAGCCGATTCAGGCCTGCCTGCACAAGGGCGACGAGGTGGTAGTCCAGGTTACGAAGGAAGGAATCAATACCAAGGGGCCAACGCTGAGCACGTATCTCGCCCTGCCGGGAAAATATCTCGTTATGATGCCCTGGATGGAAAAATCGGGCGTATCCCACAAGATTGAGGATGAGCAGGAGCGGATACGGCTGCGAAACATCTTCGAGCAGAGCAATCCCCCCAAAGACATTGGCTTCATTATCCGAACAGCCGCCCAGGGATGCTCCAAGCGGGATATCCAGAATGATATGAAGTATCTGCGTCGCCTCTGGGCCGCCATTGAAAAAAGAATAGCCGGCGCAAAGACGCCCACGGAACTGTATCAGGAATCGGACCTGGTCATAAGAACGCTGCGCGACGTTTTCAACAACGACATAACCAGGATAATGTGCGACTCCGAAAGTATGGTCCGGCGGATTCGCGATTTTCTCTCGATAGCGTCGCCCCGGCTGAAACAATGCGTCGTCTTTTATGACGGCAAAGAGCCGTTGTTTCACAAATACAAGATTGAGCAGGAAATCGCCAAGGTCCACTCGCGGACCGTGCCCCTCAGTACAGGCGGGTCGATTGTCATTGAACAGACCGAGGCCTTAGTCGCAATCGATGTCAACAGCGGAAGCTTCCGCAAACACCAGGACGCCGAAGAGACCGCTTTTAAGACCAATATCGAGGCAGCAGAGGAAATCGCCAGACAACTGCGCCTCAGAGACCTCGGCGGGCTGATAATCTGCGACTTCATCGATATGCGAAGCCCCAAACACCGCAGGGAAGTGGAAAAGGTCTTCAGGACCGCGACCAGAACCGACCGCGCAAGGTCGAGAATTCTGCACATAAGCAGCTTCGGCATCGTCGAGATGACCCGGCAGAGGATGCGACCATCGCTTCAGTCCAGCACCTATCTGGCCTGTCCAAACTGCGCCGGCAGCGGCTATGTAAAAAGTCATGAATCGTGCGCGATTGAACTTATTCGACTCCTCCATCTGGCGGCCTCAAAAGAACAGGTCAAGAAGGTGGAACTGTTCGTCTCGCCCGACGTGGCGGATTACCTGCAAAACGAAAAAAGAGCGGCGATTGCGCATATAGAACAGGCCAGCAACAAGCGAGTGGTTATTCATTCATCGCCCGAATACGCAGGCGAACGGTCTGAAATTGTCTGCTACAACGACCAGGGAAGCCTGGTCAAACTGTAACGCCACCGAATACCGGATACCACGGTAAAACTTGACGATGGGCGGCATTTCAGCGATACTGATAGCCCGGTTGGATATTTAAGCCCGTCTCGACCCCTTAGGGGCGTCGAGCCAAGGCAGGACAGGCATAAAATGAAATTTGACCTTGATTATGCAAAGCAAGTAATTGAAAGCGAAAGCGAGGCCATAAAAGGCCTGGCGGAGATGGTGGGGCAGGACTTTGCGCGGGCGGCGGAGATGATTTACAACTGTTCCGGCTCGGCAATCGTCAGCGGAATCGGCAAGGCCGGCATCATCGGCCGAAAAATCAGCGCGACACTGGCCTCCACCGGCACACCGAGCCATTTCCTGCACCCGGCGGAAGCTGTTCACGGCGACCTCGGCCGGCTCCGAAAAGAAGATATAGTTCTCGTCCTCAGCTACGGCGGCGAAACCGATGAGATTCTCCGGCTAATTAACCTCGTCAAGCAAATCCAGATTCCGCTCATCGCGATTACCGGCGAAAAGGACTCCACACTCGCCAAATACAGCGACGTGGTCCTCAGTATGGGCAAGTTGAACGAGGCCTGTCCGCTGGGCGTTGCGCCGAGCGTTTCGACAACCTGTATGCTCGCGCTGGGCGACGCTCTGGCCCTGACCGTGATGAAGGCCAGAAATTTCAGCGTGGAGGACTACGTGCGGTTCCACCCGGGCGGCTCGCTCGGCTCGAAACTTATGACCGTTGAGCAGTCGATGATGTTCAGGCCCGGCGAGAAACTGCCCACTGCCGCCGGTTCGGACACAATGGGGAAGATTCTTAAAAATACCAGCGATGTGAAACGCCACGGCGCGGTAATGGTCGTTGATAAACAAGGCAAACTGGCGGGGATAATCACCGACGGGGACATTCGTCGGCTGATGACAAAAGAAGGGCCTAACGGTTTCGATATGAAGGCCTCCGACGTTATGACCAAAAACTGCAAGCGCGTTCGCCTTGATGCCCTGGCGGCGGAGGCGACCGCCATTTTCCACAAATTCAGAATTGACGAACTGCCCGTTGTGGATGCCGACGACAAACCGGTTGGCCTAATCGACGTGCAGGATATTGTAACAATCAAAATTGTCGGGTGAGTCGTGAGGCAAACCAGACCCAAACAAAAAAAACTCAACGCTATAAAAATGCTGGTGCTCGACGTCGATGGCGTGCTTACCGACGGAACCATCGTGGTGGACTCGCAAGGCAGGGAAAGTAAATTCTTCAGCGTCCTCGACGGGCACGGAATCAAAATGTGGAAACGAGCGGGCCTCTCGGTCGCCTTTTTGAGCGGGCGGGAGTCGGCCCCGACAAAACAGCAGGCCAAAGAACTCGCTGTCGATTTCTGCCTCGAGGGCTGCATAGACAAATATGCCTGTCTGCTTGAGCTTATGCAAACCAGCGGCGCCTCCGCCGGGCAGATTGCCTGCATCGGCGACGATTTGCCTGATTTGCCCGTGATTCGCTGCGTGGGTTTCGCAGCGGCGGTCGCCAACGCCGTCGATGAAATCAAACGTGCCGCTGATTACGTTACCAAAAGAAAAGGCGGCGAAGGGGCTGTCCGGGAAGTCATCGAGTATATTCTCAAAAAAACCGGCAGATGGGATGGACTTGTGAAAAGATATATGGCGGATTCGCCTCGGCAACGCGGCACACGCCCCGTTAGAAAAAATCGTAATACAGAACTCTCCAATAAATCGCAGATTTCTAACGGGGCCGGCCGGCAAAAAAAACAATCTGTCGCGCCAGGAAAGAGCGAAAAATAAAATGCTGCTGTATTCGCGAAGGTTTACAATCTGGCTTGTTTCATTTCTGGCGGTGCTGGTGGTCTATTTTATTTACAACCGGCTGAGCAGAACCCCGTCTATACCAACGGACGCATCTATGACCCCGGTCGGACAACTCGCCGACGTGTGCGATTCAAACGGCAAAGTCGGAATGGTCGGCGACGTGGGCGTAGGCGTCGTAAAAAAGGCCTATTATGTCCATCGTAACGCCCAAAAACAGGTTGACGGAGGGTTTGGATTCGAGGAACTCCTGCACCAGGACGGCAACGACTGGGAAATAGAAAAGCCCTATATGAATATCTACCGCCGAAGCTTCAATTGCTCGATTACGGGCGAGCGGGCAAAAGTCGCCGTGGAAGTCGCGGGAGGCAGAGTAACACCCAAACAGGGAATGCTCATCGGCAACGTTACTATCCGGATTTGGCCCCGGCAAAAAGACACCGCCGGCGAGATGATCATTCATCTCGATGACGTCGGCTTTTCCGCGGACAAATCACTGTTTTCGACAGCAGGGCCAATTGAGCTTGTCTCCGAAAACGTCCGGCTGAAGGGCACAGGCGTGGAAATTGTTTATAACGGCGACGATGAACGCCTCGAACGACTGCAAATAACGAACCTCCAGACCCTGCGAATCAAACAATGGTCAGAAGGAGCTGTTTTACAATCGACGCCGGACGCAAACAACCAGAAACAAAAAGGCAAAGACGAACAGGCATCCAAACACGGAAAATACTACCGATGCACACTCGACAAAAACGTCAGGATTGAAACTCTGAATGAACGACTCCTCGCCGACGCCCTTTTGATAAACGATATCTTCATACCGGGCGGCTCGGCAGACAAGACCGGCGAAGAAACCACGCCCGACGACAACACCGCCATCCAATCAACCGGCCTCGCCGGCAACAAACCAGACGCCGCAATATCGGCTGAATCACCGAGCGACGTCTCCATAACCTGCGACGGCGGCATTCTTGTCGCCCCGATGAGTTCCCCGGCCGAGCCGGAACCGCCAAAACAGGAAACCACTTATGCCGCGATTATCGCTGAACAGGATACGAATGTTTACCCGGTCGGCAAAACCACCTTTCGCGGCGGCAACGTCACCTACAGCGCGACAACCGGCGAGGCGATTGCGATTGGTCCTTCAAGCATCGCCTTTGACGTGAACGAAAAAACAAAGGACGGCGCGGGCAAACCGGCAACCGTCAGAATGACCTCCAGCCGACAGGCCGTGTTCTCGCCCGCCTCGAACAAAAGCACATTCGAAGGCGACTGCCGCTGCACGGTATCGCAGGAGCAGGGCAACGCGACTCAACAGTATATTGTCCTGGCCGACAAGCTCGAAATCGACCTAGCTAAGAAAAACCCGGGCAAAGCACACGATTCGTCGCTCAGCGTTACCCGCATGATTGCCTCCGGCGGAAATACGCACTTGGCCAGCACAAAAAAAATCAGTGATAAGCTCCTGACGGGTCTCGAGCTTAAATGCGCCTCGATTGATTATGATACAGTCGACGGCAATTTCTTCGCGGAGGGACCCGGCCTGATAAAGGTGGACAACTCGCAGACCGATGAGCCACAGGAAAAACTGGCTAAGTTCAGCTTGCGTCGCAAATGCTACGCGTTCCTGCGAAACTTCGATTCGCTCGCGTTCTCGGGCCAAAGCAAACACTTAACCGCCGACTCAAAAGACGGCTCGCTTTTAGTTGATTATCTCCCGTTGGTTGAAGGCCGCAGCAACGAAAAGGTCTCCGTAACCGCCTCGCACGTCGAAGCGGACATCGCCGAAACATTGACGGGGCGAATGGAGTTGAAAAACCTGCTGGCAAAGGGCGCCGTAACTTATGAGGACAAGGACACGCAGGTCATCGGCAGCGAATTTATCTACGACGCCAATACAGCGATAATCGATATCCGCGGCGACAAATCCCGACCCTGCAATTTCAACGGCGCTATCCTCGACGCCGTGCGATACGATACAAAAACCGGCAAGTGGAACACACGCATAAAAGGCCCCGGTGCGATAAGGTAATCGTGGTCAGGCGCAGATATCGTGAAGGCAGGAGAGGGTCAGGTCGTTTAGATGGGCGATGACTTTGTCCGCGGGTTTCAAGTGTTCAGCGGCGTAGGTGTTGGTAATGGCAACGGCACGCATCCCCGCGGCCTTAGCGGCCTCAAGACCCCAGTGCGAATCCTCAATCACAACACAATCCTCCGGCTGGATTGATTTGTGCATCCTCTTGTTGAGCAGTTTCAAAGCAAGGAGAAAACCTTCAGGGTCGGGCTTGCCTTTTTTAACCTGTTCGGCTGAAACAATCGCCTCAAAATAACTACGCAGGCCCGCACCTTCGAGAATCATCTCGATTTCCGGCTGCAAGGCGCCGGAGCATATCGCCATCGGAATCCTGCCGTCGGAGAGCATATTGAGAAACTTCGGCACGCCCTCTATTATGCCCGCCTCGGTCGCCGCCATTTCTTTGAACAAACGCGCCTTTTCACCAAGCAACTGCCCGAACTGCTGATTAGACAAAGACAGGTTTCTTTCCTTGTCAACTATTCGCAGAAGCTCTTCGTCGGACAGCCCCAGGAACCTGTCGTAGTACTCACGGCTCGACAACTGATAATGAAATTTTGTCAGGACGCGATTGAACGCCTTATGGTGAATCTGCTCGGAATCCACAAGAACGCCATCGAAGTCAAATATAACAGCACCGAGCATAGCTTGTCCTCATTCGGCAACGACGGGGCCGACAAGTGCGGAAAAATCCGCCATGGTTGATTTGTCGCCTGAACAGATTAGCTGGATAAGAGCGTCATTCTTTATCGCGTTTTTGGTGATGAATCGTCTCGCTACCATCGCCTTGCGTTTTTTCATCGGCATCGTCTGCCCTTTTGGCTCGCCGGCTTCGCTATCGACGGGGACATCTATTTCGACCTTTGAGCTTGCGTAATCGCAGAACAGATAGCCGACGATTAAATCAATCGCGATATCGACCAATGGCCTGCCGTAAAGGTCCATATATTCCGTCCCCTGCTGTTTGACAAACGCGACAGCCGAGAATAGTTGTTTTGTCCCTTCGGCTAATTTGCTGAGCAGGTCTTTTAATTCGGGGTCATATTCTTTCTGCGCCAGCTCCGCAAGGTACTTTTCCGCTGTGCCGCTACATACGCCGCGCACCGCCGCGACAATCTGCAACTGACTTGTGCCTTCGTAAATTGTGGTGATTCTCGCGTCGCGTGCGTGTCGCTCGACGGCGTAATCCCGCATGTAGCCGGAGCCGCCGAGTACCTGCATTGAGTCGTAGGCGACGCGGTTTGCCATCTCCGAGCAGAAGTATTTGCTCATCGGGGTCAGCATTGAGGCGAGCCGGTCGAGCCGACGCGCCTGCTCCTTGAGAGGCTTCAACTGCTCTTTGCCGGCGGGCGGGTTAAGCTCAAGCTGTTTTTGATAAGCGATGTTGAGGTCAACAACACGGGACGTTTCATACAGCAGCGCACGCCCCGCCTCCAGCGATATTTTCATATCAATGAGCAGGTCGCGGACAGCAGGCATCTTCTCGATTGCGACGCCGAATTGTTTTCTGCTCGACGCGTAATCTCGCGCGATACGATATGCCGCCTCGCCGATACCGAGCGATTGCCCCGCGATGCCGATGCGGGCGCCGTTCATCAGCGCCATAACATAGGTAACTAATCCTCGCTGCCGTTCGCCTACTAATTGACAGGGGGTGTTATCAAAAAATATCTCGCAGGTCGGGCTGCCGTGTATGCCGAGCTTGTCTTCGAGCCGGCGGATATGCACCGTAGGCCCTCTGTCGCAGACAAACAAGCTAAGCCCAAGCCCGCCGGAGCGGTCCGGCTCGCTGCGAGAAAGCACAAGCAGGACATCGCCGCAGCCGTTGGTGATAAACCGCTTCACGCCGTGCAAAAACCAGTTCCCCGTACTGTCCTGGAACGCGCGGAGCTTGACCGCCTGTAAATCCGAACCGGCGTCCGGCTCCGTGAGCACCATTGCGCCGGTAATCTTGCCCGCCGCGAAATCGTGCAGGTATTTTTGCTTGATTTCCTCGGACGCGAAGGCGTTGATGGTCTCCCCGATACCCTGCAAACCGAATATGTTCATAAGCGACGCGTCGGCGCGCGACACAATTTCAATCGCCATCGAATAGACAAGATTCGGGAAGTTAATCCCGCCGAAACGATATGGCAGCGTAAAACCCGTCACCTGGGCCTTGGCTAATTTGTCCAATGACTCCGCAATTCCATCCGCGTAGCTGACTGAGCCGTCGGCGTTGAGCGTACTGCCCTGACGGTCAACCGATTCGGCGCGCGGCGCGATAAAGTCGCCGCTCAACTGCCCAACCGAATCGAGGACCATTTCATAATTGCGTATCGCCTCCCCGGCGTCGGCGGGCGCATAATCGAATTGCGAAGCGAATTTGAAATCCTCTTCGCACAATTTGGCAAGGGCACCCAGGTCGAAGTGCTTAAATAAAAATTTTATGTCGTCGTTATCCGTGTAGAAATTCGGCATCGTTATTTACTTTCGGCTGAAGAGGTTTCCTTGAATCCTTTTTCCTTGATGGCCTTTATCATTCTCGGAACGACCTCGTTGAGGTCGCCGACAATTTTATAATGCGCGACGTCGAATATCGGCGCCTGCGGGTCGTTGTTTATCGCAACGATTTTCTGGCTCTGGCTCATACCCGACTGATGCTGTATCGCCCCGCTGATTCCCACCGCGATATAAAGCGAAGGCCTCACGGTTGTGCCCGTCTGGCCCACCTGGTGGTCGTGGTCGATGAAGCCCAGGTCAATCGCGGCCCTTGTTGCCGCAGGTGCGCCTCCGAGACAATTGGCCAGGTCCCAGATTAACCGGAAGTTATCTTTGCTGCCCAGGCCCGCGCCGCCCGCGACAATAATCCTCGCCGCCTTGAGGTCAACCTTTTTGGCCCTGGTATGCTCTTCGAGAATCTCAATTGGCAGTTCCTGCGGAGACAATTGAACCTTTTCGGTTATTACCTGGCCCTTCCTCGCGGTATTGGGGGTCGCCATCACCATCACGCCCTCGCGGACGGTCGCCATCTGGGGCCAGCGGTCATAATTGATAATCGTCGCGATTATGTTGCCGCCGAACGCGGGCCGAATCTGAAACAGCAGGTTCTTGTGCAATTGGCCGTCGGTTGTTTTGTGGTCGCCTATTTGCAAATCGGTGCAGTCCGCCGTCAGCCCCGCCTTGGTTGCGCTGGCGATTCGAGGCCCCAAATCCCTGCCCACAGCCGTCGCACCATAAATCACAATCTGCGGCTTGTATTTGTGAATCAGGTCGTAAAAAACTTTGGCGTAGCTGTTTGCCTGGTAATGTTCCAATAGCGGATGCTCCGCCAGATAAACCTTGTCCGCCCCATACTGAATCAGCTTCGTCGCAAGCCCTTTTACGTTATCGCCTAACAGCACCGCCCCAAGCCCAACGCCAAGAATGTCCGCCAGATGCCGACCCTTGCTCATCAGCTCAATCGGTGTATCTTCCAGCAGGCCGCCGTGCTGTTCCGCGAATACCCACACTTCACCCTGTCTGTTTACGTCTATCATATTTCGTATCTCGTATTTCGTTGTTCGTATTTAGTAATTAGCTATGCGATGATTTTATCTTCCAGAAGTTCGTGAATCATACCAGCTAACCCCTCGTCTGTCGGCTCAACTGATTTGGTCTCTTTGGAGGCGAGCACCACGCTTTGAATCCTGTGGACTTTTGTGGGCGAGCCGCTTCTGCCGCACCAGGTCAAATCCGCTTTCAGTAAGTCAAGGTTCCACTGCTCTATGAGCAGCCCCTTCTTGTCCATCTCGCCGCATTTTTGCACGGCCAGTTCCTTTATCTCGTCGGCGCTGGCGTGAGAATTTTCAGCTTTTATCTTCTGCTCGATTCCGGCGGGCGTCATAGCGGCCTTGTATTTCATCATCTTTTTCGCCGCCGCAACCCTCGGCACATTGGCCTCACCTGTTACCGTCAGCAAAACCGGCAACTGTGCCTTGACCTTCTGCCAGCCGTTGCCTGCGTTCCGCTGAACCGTGATTGTTCGCCCCTTGATTTCAACGGGCTTCTCAACATAAGTAATTTGCGGCACTCCCAGTTTCTCCGCTAATTGAGGCCCCACCTGGGCGGTATCGCCGTCAATTGCCTGCCTGCCGCAAAGAACAATGTCATACTTAATCCGTTTTACCGCGCAACTGAGTATATAACTCGTCGCTAAAGTATCGCTCGCCGCGCACCTCGCATCCGTAACAAGAATTGCCTCATCGGCCCCCCGGTAAAGGGCATCCTTTAGCGTCGTTACCGCCGCCGGCAGCCCCATAGTTATAACCGTAACCGTCCCGCCGAACCGGTTCTTGATGTCCAGCGCCGCCTCAAGAGCGTTAAGGTCCTCAGGGTTAAATATCGCGGGCAGGGCCGCACGATTGACCGTCCCGTCATCGTTCATCGCCTTGCCTGTTATCCTTTTCGTATCAGGTACCTGTTTTACCAATACCACGCAATTATATGCCACCGCTTGGCCTCCTTACTGGTTCGGTCATGGTTGTGGCCGTCATCAAAAGAAAGGCAGTGTAGCAGGATTTACGGCTAAGTCAATGGCAGGGAAAGCGTTAAACTGGGAAAGCAATTTGGTCGATGCTACTATTGGACCACGGGTAGATTTTATTTTTATTTTGACAATGGTCTGGTATAACTAATAATAACAGGATTAAATCTGGAAGAACGCCCCCTTCTGAACCGGTAAACAGATAGATGGCAAAGGCAGACGAGAGTACCAATTACGACACGATATTCGGCAAAATGGCCCTCGACCAGGGACTTTGCACCAATGAGGAACTGCGACACTGCCTCGAGGAAGCCGAGACCAGGCAAGCTACTAATCCCACTCTGCTAAAAGACCTCCTCGTCGAGAGGGGCTACCTTACAAAAACACAGGCGCACCGCGTCGGCAACGCAATCAAAGAGGCACGCGGCTCAACCGCCGCCCATCAGATACCCGGATACCTGATAATGGGCAAATTAGGCGCCGGCGCAATGGCGGTTGTTTACAAGGCGAGGCAGCTCAGTTTGGACCGAATCGTCGCCATTAAGGTTCTGCCAAAACGCTTCACCGAAAACAAGGAATACGTCGAGCGTTTTTATAAAGAGGGCAAGGCCGCGGGCAAGCTCAATCACGCGAACATCGTCCAGGCCGTGGACGTCGGCGAGGCCGGCGGATACCACTACTTCGTGATGGAATACGTCGAAGGCAAAACCCTCTACGACGATTTGGCGGAAGGCAAGGTTTACGGCGAACGGGAGGCCCTCGACGTCATCATCCAGGTCGCCGAGGCCCTCAGGCACGCCCATTCCGTGGGCCTCATTCACCGCGACGTAAAACCCAAGAACATAATGATTAACAAGGAGGGGATAGTAAAGCTGGCAGATATGGGTCTTGCCAGGCAAACGACGGACTTCGAAGCGGCCAAGATGGAGAAGGGCAAGGCGTACGGCACGCCTTATTATATCTCTCCCGAACAAATACGCGGCGAAATGGACGTCGATGGCAGGGCTGACATCTACGGACTCGGCGCAACGTTCTATCATTTGGTAACCGGGCGGGTACCTTTTATGGCCGACGACCCGGCGGAGGTGATGCGAAAACATTTGAAAGACCAGCTTGTCCCCCCCGACCACATCAACACCTCGCTTTCCGCCGGCGTCTCCGAGGTCATCGAAGTTATGATGGCCAAAAACAAAAAAGACCGATACAGCAGCGTCGAAGAACTCCTGATTGATTTGAAGGCGGTCCGGGCCGGCGAGGCCCCCATGCGGGCGCACAGGCGAATGAACATATCCGAACTTGAGCAACTGGAGGACGGCGAGCCGGTCGAGGACAAGGAAAATGTCAACCTCGAACAGTCCATTACGCGGTACAAAACCACCATCCTGATTCTGGGCGCCGCGGCGGGATTCCTGCTGCTGATTGTCGTCCTGCTGATGTTTAGAAAATGAGCCGATTCGGGCAAATTCAAACTCCAGTTTAACCGTTAATCATTAATCGCATTTATTATGGCGACAGGCGCGCGTTTCACATCAGATGAGCTGGCTGAAGTCCTCAGCCGCTACGATATCGGAAAAATCCGCAAGGTTATGCGCCTTGTCGGAGGAAGCAAAAACGCGCCAAAAATCGTCGTAACAACCACCAGGGGCAGGTTCCTCCTCAAACGCCGCCTCCAAGGCAGAGACGACGCTTATCGCGTTACCTTCGCTCACGCCGTCCAGGCACATCTCGCCAAACGCTATTTCCCGGTCGCCCCTCTGCTGACCACCCGTGACGAAGTAGGCACGATATTGCAGCTTCGAGGCAATATCTATGAGATCTTCAAATTCGTGGGCGGCTCCCGTTACACCGGCTCAGCCGAAGCGACCATCGACACGGGCAGACAACTCGCGAAGTTTCATCAGTACCTGACCAATTTCAAATTCGAGTGGGAGCCGTTAAAGGCCAGTTTCCATGATTCGACTACGGTGAGGGGGCATCTTAAAACCATCGCGTCGGATATCTATCAAAGCAACGAAAGGAAGCTCCACCGCTGCGGGGAAGAGCTGATGTCTCTTTACAACCGCGCCAGCGTGCGGGTTAACGAGCTTGGATTCGATTCGTGGCCCGAGCAGGTCGTCCACGGCGACTGGCACCCGGGCAATATGCTCTTCGACAAAGACAAACTTGTGGCCGTGCTTGATTTTGATTCCGTGAAAATCGCGCCGCCGATTACCGATTTGGCTAACGCAATGCTCCAGTTCTCTCTCGTCGGCTATCAGCCCAATCCCGCCGACTGGCCCGATTATCTGGACCAGGCAAAACTCGTCCAGGTTCTCGATGGTTATCGCGAGGTGATTAAGCTGGAC
>Ga0315273_10007883_pt1 | contig 13383 bp, 12 predicted proteins | sample YL17G02_0_MG_FD_205753 | JGI IMG/M metagenome (GOLD analysis project Ga0315273, IMG submission 205753) | Sediment microbial communities from Yellowstone Lake, YNP, Wyoming, USA - YL17G02_0 | ecosystem: Environmental > Aquatic > Freshwater > Lake > Sediment | place: USA: Wyoming | collected... | reverse complement strand
ACCTTGGCTTTGAACACCGGCGAGTGGTTGCGTCTCGGTCTTCTGGGCATCGTGCATGCTCCTCCGTGGTCGTGTGCCTCGGAGCAGTATCACCTATCGGGCTGTCCAGTTTTGCCCGGCCACTTCCATGGCAAGGGCGAGGAGCCACACTCATTAGGCGCTCGCGGTGGGCAGTCTCTTGAGTGGGCAGGGTGCCGGCTGCGGGCCGGAGGAGCGCAAATACAACGCCCGAGGGCGGGACAAACGGGAAGTCGCCGACTGGCGCCGGTGCACGTGGCCCTGGTCGGCTTCCCAGCGACAGCTGATAGGTTGTCTGGGGCAGGTCGCAATCGGCCCTGCGAGAATGGTTGTCGTCCTCCAGTCCTGCAGGGCAGCAGGCACCCAGCCCCGGTCAGCCCGACCGCACGTTCACTGAAGTGGGGCCGACGAGAACCAACGTGGTCGGCAGCCGAGACGGGACCATCGTCCTCCTTCGCGCCAACAGCGACCTGGGCACCGCGAAGATGTTGGACGTGGCGGCTCACCTCGTGCCTGTCGAAAGGTAGAGGAGTGTCAACCACAGCCGGGTTGCCAGGGAGGGCTGTTCCCCAACACCTCCCGCCGCCTCTGCGGCCTTTGTGGACCGCCGTGAGGGGTTTCCTGGTGCTAGGCTTTGCCCCCCGAGAAGGGCCCGTCAGCTGCTTCACTCACCCCATTACCGAAGATGAGAAGTAGAGGTCGCGTGACTCAATCATCTTCTGTTCCCCGGTCGCCTCCACAAGTACGACCCTAAGGAACTCCCACGGATCGGTCGCGATTCCGTTCTGCCGCGCCAAAGTCGTCGCGTCATCGTAGATGCTCTCGTAGAAAGGTCGCCCCTTGCCCTAGTCTACTCGGACCCAGACCACCGTCACATCGTAGTCGCCCTCCTGCACGTGGTCCAGCTTGTAGGCCGCATAGGTCTCGCGGTGAAGTCCCCAGTAGAAGTTGTGAGCCGGTCCGTAATTCTCCGGCAACGGCAGAGTAGTGGATGTGGAGCCTTCGCCTTCCTGGCCCCTCATGACAGCGGTCTCCGTGTCCTTCGCGGCGACCACGCGCCAGGTGCCCTTGGTCCCCGCAAACTCACCCGAAGGGACCACCACGTCGAATTCGTAGACCGGTACCGCCAGGTAGTCTTCCTTGGCTACGAGGGGTCGCTCGTAGACGAGCTTGTAGCCATTGACGAGAAGATTGACGGAGCCGTGCGCCTTCTCTTGTAGCTTCGAACTCGGGAGCCCCGCCTTCCATGCATCGGGGTCCTGCAGAACCTCATCCAGGGTCCGCAGTCGGACGACCTTGCCCGGGAGCGGTTCTGCCTTTGGCAGGCGCAGAGAGAGACCTACCGGCTTGTTCTCATCCCCGATCCTCACGGAGACCGTGCGGCTGATACCGGGCAGAACAGTCTTGCCGGGAAAGAGCACGAGCCAGCTTGTCACCTTGTAGTCGGTTGCAGACCCGCTCATGCTCGAGCCTACGCTCACCGTCGGCTCCTCCCACTCGTCGAGCCACAGGCCGTGCTGTTTCAAGTAGCTCCTTGCCTGTTCGATCGCCACCTGCTGGCTGCCCAGCGTGACCTCCAACTCATCGTCCGGAGAAAACCAGAAGAGCCTGGTTGGGTCGGCTGGAGAAGTGCCGAGGGTGAGGTCCGTATCGGGTCGGGTGTCCATGACGATGCGTTGGGCGGGGACAGACGCAGGCGCAGGGGCCGAGGTGACGCCCGGAGCGACCGAGATGCTCTCGGGCACTAGATAGTTGGGGGCGTCCGCCAGTTCGGAGTGATAGGGATCTTGGACTACGACCTCTTGGGCTACGGCGAGGGAGCTGCTCGATGGTTCTGTGGTTTGTTCTTGTAGCTGGACGTGCGCCCTCTCCGCACCATCGCACGATGCCAGGAGGAGGGAGAAGCCCCAGAGCATGGCCGCGATGACGACGAGCGCACGGGTCACGGCGACACCGGGTCTACGACCTGACCCAAGAAGAGCATCGCCCCCGTTTCCCGATGCCGGATGAGGAAAACGAACGGTCGGTCGACGACCATCTCTCGTTGACCGATGCCTGCGGCCATGACGACCGCAGACCCGGCGGCGGCCTCCGTCCCCACCTCGTCGACCGTTATCCGGGCTGCATGATAGACCTCATCCACCCAGATACCTCCAGACCCGTTCATGCCGGAGAAGTCGGCCGCATCTTGGTCAAAGGACAGCTGCATGCCCAATCCCTGGAGAAGTTGTTTCAGGGGACTCCTCCACTCGACACTGAACCGGGGGAGGGTGAGGGGCATGAGCTCATCCTCTCTGAGCCCGGCGACGATCTCCTGCAGACGCTCCTCGTCGAGACCGCGCATGAATTCTTCGAACTTCCCTTCTCCGGGGAGGAGGATGACCATGCCGAACTTCTGCCCCACGTAGGGCAGCTCGATGGCCTGGTAATCAGCGCCCTCCTGGTACGGGAACGGCATCGCCTGGCGCATCATGGGCACCTCTCGCTCCGTCCCGTCCAAGAGGTGGAACACCCCCGGGCTCGTGTTCTCCCAAGGAAAAGGCCACTTCCAAGGAGCCGAGAGCGTCAGGGTGTTCGCGAGCACGAGGTAGATCGGATCAGGACGGGTGAGAGCCCCCGGCGACAGCAGTTCAGGGATCCGGCCGCTCGTCTCGCCCTTTGCCCAATCGTTGATGGCGAGCCTCGCTTCTTCCGAGCTCAGATTGTCCAGCAGGTGCAACCCCGCTCCATAATCGCGGGCCAAGAGATCTAGGAAATCAGTCTGATACGTCTGGCCGCGCTGGCCCCAGAGCGAACCCACCTGGTGCAGGCGGAGTTTGACGTCCCGCCTCTGCGATGTGTCCGCCGCTTCCTGCAGGTCAAGACTGAGACTGTTCAAGGCTGGGTGCAGACGTTCCGGCGAGAGCGTCAGGCTGAGTGCCTGGAGCATCTCCTGCTCGGTGTCTCCCCGGGCCCCGGCGAGAGTCATGGCGAGGGCAATGGACAGGCTGTAGGGAGACAGGGCGATGTTCTCCTCGGCGGAGCGGGCCGACTTGAAGAGATCGAGGCCGAAGCGGGAGCCTGCTTGCGTGGCCTGCGCGACGTCTGTGTCCGGTGCCGACGATTCTGAGCGGTCCAACTCAGATTGGAGAACTTCGACGGGCAGGGTTGAGGATGGCCGGCCCTGCGGCGTGCCGGAGGACGTGGCTTGCTCTCCGCAGGATGAGACGGACACGATGAGGGTGGCGCCCGCGAGCAGGGTGAGCGCGAGACGACGCTGTCGCCATCTTGGCTTCTTGCCGCTCACAGGCACGTCCTGTCTCGCAGTCTCGCTACTGGTCAGAGACGCGGTACCCACCCGTGCGGTTCCTCACACCCAAGCGAATCGTTGCTGCGCTGGCGGTAAGGGTAATCGCGTTCCGACTGGAAGCGCTTGCTGGCACAGACCCGCCCTCGCATCCCGTTGGGCCATCAGCGTAGGGAAGGCGAGTTGAGGGGATCGGTAAGGGCGCGCCGGTGGGCCAGCGGGCGGCCGCCGTTCGCCTCGAGGTGGAGGCGGATAGCGCGGGCATACGCCTGAACATCGTCGTCGCCGTTGATGTGGAGCTGCAAAAGCATCAACAGCCGGTTCAGGCGCTCGCGGTTCTTGAGCGCGTAGCGACGCGGGTAGAGGGCGGCGCTGATCGGACGGGTGATCTGATCGAGCGCTGCAGTGGTGAGCGGCATATCGAGCGCCCGGTGGGGCGTCAGCGCCCGGCGGGCAAACTGAGTCTCGATCGTCCCTTGATTGACAGCGATCCAGCGATCGAGGCTCTCGTTCTCGGCCACTTTGGCTGCGCGGACAAAGCGATGCCACGACGAGGGGCCGACGAGCGCGCTCTCGGCATATTCCCGAACCTCGTGCAGATCGCCGTCGGCGTTGCTTCTTGCCTCCTTGGCCAACAGGCGATCGAGCGCATGCTGTAGATGCCATTCGCACTGGTGCAACTCTGCCTTTGGCCAGCGTGCCTCGATAGCAGCGAGCATGCCGCCGTGACCATCACAGACAATGCGCTCGGGATAGCCGGGCAACGAGCCCAGGAAGGCACTCCAGTTGGCAGGATTGGCGCTTGTGAACGCCTCTGTGAGCCAGAGCTTGGGCTTGCCCGCGACAAAGCCGACGCCGCAGAAGACATCGAAAGCCACCTTGCCAGCGGGGATTCGCCTCCCACTGGGGTCCAGGGCTCGCACTCGAAAGGGCAGATGGTCGAGCAGCAGCGACCCTTGCGTCGGCCAGGCAGTCGGTCGGAAGGGCTGGAACACGACCGGTGCAAAGACCTCCACCCAGTCGGCGAGTAACTGGCCATGACTCGACTCGCGCAGCTCGCCGGTCTCAGTATCGCACCGGAAGCGCCTCGCCCGATCTCGGGTCACGCGAGAGGCCCGCATGTAGGTGCTGCCGGCGCCCACTGCTTGCAGCGCCTCCGCGATTCCCCGGGCAACGAACTGGTAGTGGCGAGGCGCCTTGGGTCCTTCGCGTCGCTCGAGCTGCCGCTCGCAGTGTTCGCACGAGCTGTGCCAAGACTCCTCCCGCGGCAGAAGCTCGGTGAACACGTGCGGCTTTCCGCCCCCTCCTGGCAGGCACGCATAGCGCTGTCGTCGGTGGCCGGGTTTTCCGTACGTACCGTCCAGCTTCACGCGAGAGCCTGCGTGCTCAGGGTTCGGGCACTGCATATGTGCTGCGCTCGTTCTCGGCATAGGTCGAGTGTCGCATGTCGGCCGGACAGATTAGCCCAACGGGATGCGAGGGCGGGCACAGACTAGTCCATTGCGGCCATGGAGGAAAGGCGGCGGTTGGGAATTGCCCTAGCAGGTCCTCGGGCCGGAGTCGGTGCCTACCCAGTGACCAGCGCCGCGATCCGGCTCGCCGCCTCTTCTTCCATCGCCGGAATCGCGTGGGAATAGACGTCCATGGTGAGGGCCACCGTGGAGTGCCCGAGGCGCTCGGAGACCACCTTGGGGTGAATGCCGGCGGCGAGCGCAAGCGTGGCATGGGTGTGCCGGAGGCCATGTAGGGTGATGGCTGGCACCTTGGCCGTCTTCACCAGGCTCGCGAAGATCTGCGTCACCCGCTCCGGCCGCCACGCGGTCCCGTCCTCCCGGGTGAAGACCAGTGCCCTGTTCGTCCACGCCGGCCCCCAGGACAGGCGCTCGTCGCGTTGCTTCTGGCGCCAGATCTTAAGGACGGAGACGGTGACGGGGTCGAGGGTCACTGAGCGATGCCCCCGCCTGGTCTTCGGTTCGCTGATGACCACTTCAGCGTTCACCGGAACCAAGCTCCGCCGAACGACGAGACGACCGGTCTTCAGGTCGACGTCTTGCCAGAGGAGTCCAAGCGCCTCCCCACGGCGAAGACCAGTGAGTGCCAGCGTGAGCCAGAGGGGATGCAGTCGGTCGTCGTGCACGCTAGCAAGGAACGTCTTCAGATCAGCCACCTGCCAGGCTTTGGCGGCCGCGAGCTCGCTATCAACGGTGCGGGGTGGGTCGGCGTTGTCCACCGGGTTCCGGGCGAGATACCCCCAGCGCACCGCATCGCGGAGTGCCCGGTGAAGTGTCGCGTGGATCCTGCGCACTGAGTTCGGTGAGAGACCCCCTGTGCCGCGGGCCCTGCCGTTCTTGCGCAGCTTCGCGTAGAGACGGTTGATCTGCCCGGCGGAGAGTTGCTGTAGCGGCACGGTGCCGATCTCGGGCACGATGTGGGTGTTGTCCATGCCCCACGCGATGCTGCGGGCGGGAGTAGCCACCCTCTACACCGTGCCGCCCGACGTAAAGTACACCGACGTGCTCACCGCGGCCCAGGATGAGGCTCAGGCCAACCATCGCGGCATCTGGGGCGCCGCCACCCAGTCACCCTTGGAGATCGTCTCTGTCCATGCCGACGCCGCCGGCAACGACAATGACAATCCCAACGACGAGTGGATCGAGTTCCGGGTGACGGTCTCGGGAACCCAGGCTGGCTACGCCATCGAGGACGCGACCGGCCACCACTACGATTTCCCCGACCGCGTGTTCTCGAACGGCCAGGTCTTCAAGCTGCGGACGGGTTCGGGTTCAGACTCCCAGACTGACCTCTACTGGGGGTTCTCGTCCGCCATCTGGAACAACGACGGGGATGTGGTGAAGGTGCTCGACGCGCAGGGGCACGTGCTGCTCAGTCAGACGTACTAACACAGACTTCTGCGTGAGGGGTTTGCCCCGCATCCACAAAACCGGTGGACACCATCAACAGATCGTGATCATTGCCGAATGGGAAGCAATGAGCTCGACTCTTGAACATTCCCATATTGGGTCGTAAACTTCCCAATATGGGAATCAAGGAACCGCAGGACACCAGCCTCGCCGACGCGCTCTTCACCCGGGTCCAACAGAGGGTGCTGGGTCTGCTCTTCGCGCAGCCAGACCGGAGCTTCTTGGCAACGGAGGTAATCCGGCTGGCTAATGTCGGCACGGGTGCTGTTCATCGGGAGTTGGGCAAGCTCGCGAGCAGTGGCCTGGTCACAGTGACCCCGGTGGGGCGGCAGAGGCACTACCAGGCAGACCGCGCCTCTCCGATCTTTCCCGAACTGCACGGTCTGGTGCTGAAGACCGTAGGGCTCGCGGAGCCGTTACGCGAGGCCCTGGCTCCTTTGGCTCCCCAGATCGCGGTGGCTTTTGTCTATGGGTCGGTGGCCAAGGGCACCGATACCTCGAGGAGCGACGTCGACCTCATGGTTCTCGCCGATGACCTCGCCTATGCGGATCTCTATGCCGCGCTAGAAGAGGCGGAGACGCGTATTGGGCGCAGAGTGAACCCGAACCTCCTGGCCGCCAAAGAGTGGCGGCACAAACGAGCCGAGGAGAGCCACTTCGTGCAGAGCATCGCCGCCCAGGCGAAGATCTTCATTCTGGGAGGAGAGCATGACCTCGACTGAACTTGAGAACCTGAGCCGCCTGGGCAAGCTAAAACGCGAGCGCGCGACGCAGGCTGAGTTTGACGGCCTCGTTCGTTCCGGCCGGACGCGGCTGGAAGACGCGCAGAATCCCGAGCTCGCGCTCGAGAGCCGCTTCGACCTTGCCTACAACGGGTCCCACGCGCTGGCGCTCGCGGCTCTTCGCGGGCACGGGTTTCGCTCCGACAGTCGCTACGCGGTCTTTCAAGCGTTGCCGCACACCCTGGGACTTGGTCCGCAAGTATGGCGGGTGCTCGACAAGGCCCACAGCCTGCGCAACATGTCTGAGTACGAAGGGTATGCGGACCTCGATGAGCGACTCCTGGAGGATGTCGTGAGGGCTGGGAGAACGCTGGAAGCGGCCGTCGGCGCTCTTGGCCCGATCCAGCCTACGCCGGGCTGAGAGCCTAGACGGGGGGCGCGTAGCTGGTCGTGCGGTCTTTCCGCACGGGCACCATCCGTTCATGGTGATCGTTCCCGGCGGAGAAGTTCTGCGGGGCGGTAGTACGACTACCCTGCCACTCATCCTGTGTATAGTGGTATGAGGCGTCAGGGTGTCCTGTGGAGGAAACGAAGCCGCCCGACTATGCCTGCCGTACTCTGCGGCCCATCGCGTGGACGGGGACCAAGAGCACCTGCGCCACAGCCACCAATATCTGCCTGGACGCCCGGGATGGGAATGGGAATCTGCGATGAGGTGCAGACGAAAGAGGCTGAGCATCGTGAGAAACGGTTGGTGCCTCCTGAAGCTACAGAGCGGACGGCCGGCATGATGAGGTCAGTCGTTCTTGTGGCGGTGGTATCGGCGCTCCTGGTGCTTGCGTCATCGACCGGCGCAATGGCAGCGTCGGAGGCGTACTTCACTACCCAACTGACCTCGAACATCGGGTACGATAGCCAGCCGCAGGTCTCAGGCGATCGGGTCGTGTGGTCCGGCAGCGATGGCACGGACGGCGAGATCTTCACCTGGACCCCAGCGGGCGGAATCGTGCAGTTGACCTCGAACGGGGTCGAGGACTATGACCCGCAGGTCTCCGACGATCGGGTCGTGTGGTGCGGCGACGTCGGCACGGACGGCGAGATTTTCACCTGGACGCCCGCTGGCGGGACGGTGCGGTTGACCGCGAACACGTATCGGGAGGTCATCCCGCGGGTCTCTGGCGATCGGGTGGCATGGTACCGCTTCGACGGCACGGGCGAGAGGATCTTCACTTGGACCCCCGCTGGCGGAACGGTCGAGATCCCCTTGAACGGCTACAGTGGTGCTTGGCCCGAGCTGTCGGGTGATCGTATCGCCTGGATAGGTATGCGCGGCATCAACTCGGATGTCCTCACCTGGACCCCGGGGAGTGCAACCGCTCAACTCACGTCAGACGGCCGTGCCAACGAAGAGCTGGCGGTATCCGGAGACCGGGTCGTATGGTTCAGCACCGGCGGTCTCTGGGAGATCTTCACCTGGACGCCGACGGAAGGGACCGTGCAGATCACATCGAACGGCTACTCGGACGGGTACCCGGAAGTCTCCGGCGACCGGGTGGCCTGGTATGGCTACGACGGAGACGACCGCGACATCTTCACCTGGACCCCGGCCGACGGCATCACCCAGCTCACCGCCAACAGCTATCAAGAAGACCACCAGCATGTTTCCGGCGACCGAGTGGTGTGGATCGGCAAAGACAGCACCGACTACGAGGTCTTCGCTTGGACCCCCGCGGGCGGCACGGTTAAGATCACCTCGAACAGCCGCGAGGAGAGGGAACCGCAAGTCTCCGGCGACCGGATCGTGTGGACAGGGAACGACGGAACGGACGACGAGATCTTCACCGCCGTTGCCGGCCCCATAGGGGCTTTCACCGATGTGGGCCCGGACACCCACTACAAAGACGCCATCGAAGACCTCTACGCGCGCGGAATCGTTTCCGGCTATCCAGACGGCACCTTCTGCCCCGAAAGCCCGGTTCTTCGCCAGCAGTTCGCCAAGATGATCGTGCTTACCCTGGGGCTGCCCACGAGTGAATCTGACACTTCCCCCTTCGATGACGTGGATGCCTCTGGTCCCGGCATCCTCTATCCTGACCACTATGTGGCCGTGTGCGCTCGCGCCGGCATCACGGTGGGCACGGGACCGGGCGCCTTCTCACCGTGGAACGAGATCAGCCGCGCTCAGTTCATCACCATGGTGGGACGGGCGGCCGCGCTACCCGACCCACCACTGGGGTATAGCCCACCCTTCAGCAACTTCTCCGACACCCACTTCCCTTGGGCTCGACGGGCCGTTTATGCGGGCCTGCTCCAAGGGGTGCGGGGCGTTGGCCCGACCTGGGACTTCTGGGCGCCGGCTACACGTGGCGAGGTGTCGGCTATCCTCTACAACTTGCTGCATCGGTAGCCACACTTTGCACATCCGTTGGGCGCTGCGTCGCGTTGTCTCAGTGAGTGACACACCACGTGCTCATCGTGGGCATACCGGCAACGGTCATCCATCGCGGCTACCGAGGCCTCCTTGCCCGCGGTTGCGGCTAGACCGCGAGCGTACCGCGGCACCCCGGATAGCTCGGGCAGCCCCAGAACGGCCCGTTGCGCCCGGAGCGTTGCACCATAGGTGTTCCGCAGCGCGGACAGGATGGCAAGTCCGCGGACAGAGGTTTGCCCTGCACCGGAAGATCCGCCACTGTCGCAGGGGGGCTTTCAATCCTGCCGGGATCGGCCAAGAACTCTCGGGCGAGCCGGGCGCGATCCCACAGCTCGATGCCGTTGCTCCGAGCGAGCTGTACGGCTTGGTCAGTGAAGACCCCGGAGGCGATGACTGCCGCCTTGTCGGCCCGGTAGTGGGCTTTGGCGGCGGCTATCTCTTGAACAGCCCGGACGCCGACTTTCCGTGTGCGCCAGTGCTTGGCCTGGACGGCGGCCTTGATGCCGTCGCGTTCGAGGATAAGGTCGGCCCCGAAGTCCGCGCCGTTCGGCGTGAGGCTGACCCGATAGCCCTGGGCCCGGAATCTCGCCTGCAAGAGCTCCTCGAACTGCTCGCCGTTCATGTGTTCCAGATCGCCCAGGCCAGCTTGCCGCAGCACAGTCTCACTCCTGCGGCGAAGGAGGCACAGGCCAACGATCGTCAGTCCCACGACCGCGAACCCCAGCAAGAACCCAGCGCGGAGGGAATGGAGCCAGAGCCAGCCGTAGGCGAATGCAACCAGAGCCAGGCCGTACGCTACCTCTGCCAGACCCGCAGCCTGCCGCTCTGTTTGTTTGCGGGTCCGCACCACGATGAGCTCCTCTCCTTGTCGGCGCCAATTGAATCGGTGCAAGAGGGCAGGTGGTTGAGCGTGACGTGGGGTGGAGCAGACCACCGGCGAGCCCGACCACGATCGCGGGTTGGTGGTGGACAGCGGCCATCTCTGCTATCCGAACAGGCTTCTATGCGGGTTGAGGACAATGTTCAGCAGGAGGAGCCAAATGGCCTGGTCCTTGGGCAAACCACAGACGATACCTGGCAGATGGGCGGCTAGGCGGACTAAGACGCGCCGCCTTTGCCGAGCCTTTCTGACAGCCACGTTGCTCATCGCGGCTGGGCAGGCCATGGCGGGGTGCAATGGCCTGCAGCCAGCCCGTCCCGTGGGTGGCGAGTCTCCTTCCGATGCTGGTCGCCGTCTTTTCGAGACGGCCCGCGTGGAAGCTCTGCCCGGTACTCATGACCCCGACATCCTGGCGGACGCGACGACCGGCGCTGCTCGCCCTCTGTTGGCCGACTACGGCCCCCCGCGCGCACCCCTTGCAGGCTGGGTCATTTCGGACGACGTAGTGTCTGCTCGCCAAGGCATGTTTCGAGCGATGAAACCGGCCAAGCTGTCGGACAAGATGTACATGGTCCCGGTGCTTCACCAGGGCAGAGCCGTCACGGATTTTGAGCTCCATCTCAGCAATGACGGTGTCTGGTCGACCGACAGCCTCGACCTAACCGAGCTGGACGCGGGTGGGCGGATCCCGGATGAAGAAGAGGCCGTCGCCAAACTCCACGCTACCTTGGGTCCTTCCGCGGAAGTTCGCACTGCGCTGTTGCTGCCGTCAGGTCTCGTGTTCGCCGTTGGCAGGAGTGGCGAGCGAGAAGCGGCCGTCTACCTCGACGTCACGACCGAGGGTCCAGGGGTGGTTGGTTTCCACAAGCCCCTGCCCGAAACCGGCGCACTCTACACGCCGGAGGCGCTTGCCACCCTTCTTGATCCAACGACCGGGAGCGCCGAGCCACTGCCTGACGTGAAACTCTCGGTCGCCCCTTCGCCTGCGCCGCTTCGCACCGAGCAGATCCTGGCAGTGGGTTGAGGCACGGAGCCCGGCCAATTGTCACCGGAAGACGCAGTGGCAACCTGGATCCTCGTGAATGCCCGACGGGGCATGCCCGACTTTGGGAAACGTGGGCTGTTGTGGGGAGGCTTCGAACGTCATGCGTGTGACGATGTAGCCAGAGAACCGCGACTTCGGCGAACGCAGAGGTAACCGGCGCTGCGCGAGTTTATCGCGCAGCGTCCATGTTGACCCCCGGCTTGCAGCGGACCCCGAACTTCAGGATCATCCGCTTGGACGGTTGCCGAGCCTCTTGTAGACCCAGGCCAGCGCAGCCTCCGCCGCCATCAACGCCACGACGATGGCGACGATCTCGAAGAAGTGGCCGAGCGCCGCGCGTCCGGCGGTGACGAAAACGACCACCTCGAGGATCACGAACTTGCTCACGAAGAGGATCGCCCAGGCGCACAGGTAGCGCAGGACGCGCGGCACGACCCCCTTCTTCTCGCGGAAGTAGTCTGCGACTCGGTGCTCAAGGCGCACGATTGCACCGAGCATTAGCCACAGCAGCACCGCCGTCACGAGCGAGACCGAGAACGACTCAATGACTACGGCGTGGACAAACTCCGCGAACAGGTTGAGTACGACGATGTAGACGAGGATATCGGCGAGCGCCTTGACGAAGCGAAACTGCGCCTGTGTGATACTCAGCGCGGTTTCCGGGTCACGTGCCATTCGCACCTCCCGTAGAGGCGTCGCAGCCCTTCAGATATGACAAAGGATACCCTAGTGTATCCGCAATACAGTAGTGTATCGAGCGGAGCTCTCGAGTCGCTTCACGACACCCCCGCCCGCCCGTCACACCTGGATGGTCACCCGCGCCTGATACTCGCCCAGTTCGTCGCGCAGCGCGTCGCACAGCTCGCCCAGGGTCGGTCCCGATGGCACGATCTACGTCGGTGGGGGCGACGAGCCGAAGCTCGACGCCTTCGGCCCGAACGGGGCGCTGAAATGGACCTACCCAACGGACGGCGCGGTCTGGTCGTCACCCGCCGTCACTCAGGACGGCACCGTGCACGTAGGGACTATGGCCGACGGGGGGAGTTCGGGACCCGCTGCAGGGAGTCTCTTCGCCCTCAACCCGGATGGAAGCCCTAGCGAGACATGCGCCGAGGCTGGCGGGGCCCGAACGAGTGCACAGAATGGGCAACACGGCCTCATCCGTTTGCGGGGCGAAGGTGGCTCACCCACCGGCGACTTCAAGATCGGCTGCATCATGGTGGCGGCCCCGGTGTTCTTCGGCCCCGATGAATGGGTGGCGCCGCCGGCAGACTGGCCAGCGGCGGGCGTCCAGCAGGGCAAGACGTACCCGCTCGACCACGGCGAGGGAGAACGGGTTCTGCGGGATTGCATGGAGCGAGCGAACAGTGCGTCGCGCTACTGGAACGTCGATCGGCTCCTGCCTTCGCTTTCGGAGGATGCTGCGAGATACGGCACGCCCTTGCTGGTGCAGCCCCGCCTGGGCCAGGGGCTCTTCAGCCTCGCCGTTCGAGATGCCTATGCCGGCGCTTGCGCTGTCACCGGCGAGCACTCCAGTCCGGTGTTGGAGGCCGCGCATATCGTGCCCTACGGTCGGGGCGGGGAGCACCGCGTGGACAACGGAGTGTTGCTACGAAGTGATCTTCACCGCCTGTTTGACCGGGGCTACGTCACCGTTACTCCCGACTACGTGTGCCGTTTTTGACCTCGGCGGACGCACAACCTCCGCCACCGACGAGAACAACCTGACCACCACCTACACCTACGATTGCCTGGGTCGGCAACTGACGGCCGGAGCGGGAGACGCCGCCGCTTCCACCGTCACGTATAACACCCTGGGCTGGGAGCTTCGGCGGGTGGACGCCGACGGGATCGCCACCACCACCGTCTACGACACCGCCGGTCGCACGCTCCAGGAGACCACCGCCGCTCAGACGACGACCTCAACCTATGACCCGGCCGGTCATTTCACTCTCCAAGTGGACCCGAACGACAAATGGATCATTCTCTGGTACGACCTCTTTGGCCGGACGGGCCGGGAGTGGCATACGCTGCCGGGCTCTCCACCCGTGACCGTGAAAGACACCGCGGTCTACTACGA
>Ga0315273_10007881_pt1 | contig 13383 bp, 11 predicted proteins | sample YL17G02_0_MG_FD_205753 | JGI IMG/M metagenome (GOLD analysis project Ga0315273, IMG submission 205753) | Sediment microbial communities from Yellowstone Lake, YNP, Wyoming, USA - YL17G02_0 | ecosystem: Environmental > Aquatic > Freshwater > Lake > Sediment | place: USA: Wyoming | collected... | reverse complement strand
GGGGATCGATGATCCCGTCGTCGTAGAGCTTGCCGCTGTTGAAGAACGCGTGCGACTCGCGCTCGATCTGCTCTTCGATCTCGGCCCGGCGCACGCGGTCGGCGTCTTCGTCGAAGGGCTGTCCACTCGCCTCCGCAGCCTGGCGAGCCACGATCGACAGGACGCCGGCGAGCTGCTGGGGGCCCATGACCGCGATCTTGGCGTTCGGCCAGGTGAAGAGCAGTCGCGGGCCATACGCACGCCCGCACATCCCGTAGTTGCCGGCACCGTAGGACGCGCCCATGACGACGGTGAGGTGTGGCACCGCGCTGTTGGTGACAGCGTTGATCATCTTGGCGCCGTCCTTGATGATCCCCGCCTGCTCGTAGTCCTTGCCGACCATGTACCCGGTCGTGTTCTGCAGGAACAACAGCGGTGTGTCGATCTGGTTTGCGAGCAGGATGAACTCGGTGGCCTTCTTCGCCTCCTCCATGAACAGCACGCCTCGGGCGTTCGCGAGGATGCCGATCGGGTAACCGTGGATCGACGCCCACCCGGTGACGAGGCTCGTGCCGTACTCCCCCTTGTACTCGTCGAATCGGGAGCCGTCGACGACGCGCGCGATCACCTCGTGCGGATCGAACGGCACCCGGAGATCGACCGACGCGATGCCGAGCAGCTCGTCGGCGTCGTGCACCGGCGGATCTGCCGCAGCACTCGGACCCGGCCCGAGCTTGCGCCAGTTGAGACGCGCCACGATCTCGCGACCGATGCGGATGCAGTCGAGCTCGTCGACGGCAAAGGCATCGGACAGGCCGGAGACCCGTGAGTGCATCGCGGCCCCGCCGAGCTCCTCGTCGTTGGCGTCCTCTCCGGTCGCCATCTTCACCAGGGGCGGGCCGCCGAGGAACACCTTCGCGCGCTGATCCACGAGCACCGAGTAGTCGCACATGCCGGGCACGTACGCGCCGCCGGCGGTGGCGTTCCCGAACACGAGCGCGACGGTCGGGATGCCGAGCGCGGAGAGCTGGGTGAGGTCGTGGAAGATCTGGCCGGCGGGGATGAACAGGTCGGCCTGGGTGGCGAGATCGGCACCGCCCGACTCGACGAGGTTCAGCACCGGGAGGCGGTTGACGCGTGCGATCTCGAGGGCCCGGAGGTTCTTCTTGAGCGTGACCGGGTTCATCGTGCCGCCGCGGACGGTCGGGTCCTGCGCGATGACAACGCACTCGACCCCCGACACGACCCCGATGCCCGTGACGATGCTCGCACCCACGTGGAACTGCGTTCCCCACGCCGCGAGCGTGGAGAGCTCGAGGAACGGCGCGTCACGATCGAGCAGCAGCTCGATGCGCTCGCGTGCGGTGAGCTTGCCCCGCGCGCGGTGACGGGCGACATACCTCTCGCCACCACCGGCGACTGCGAGCGCGGCCTGCTCGTCGTGCTCGGCAAGAAGCGCCAGCATCGCGTCGCGGTTCGCGCCGAAGACCTCGCTCGTGACGTCGACGCGCGATTCGAGTGTGGGCACGGCTGTCCTCCTTCCGATATGTTATTCACCAATCACATTTTGCGCACGCCGGGAATCTGGGCGGGAGGAGCCGAGGCCGATGGACTTTGCCGAGTCCCCCGAACATGAGCTGCTCCGTTCGGCCGTCCACGACATCGGAGCGACCTTCGGACACGACTACTTCGTGACGCAGGCGCGTAGCGGCCGGAAGACCGACGAGCTCTGGCAGACAATCGCAGAGAACGGCTTCCTGGGCGTCCACCTCCCCGAGGAACACGGCGGTGGCGGTGCCGGGATCAGCGAGCTCGCGATCGTCACCGAAGAGCTCGCGGCGCAGGGGTGCCCATTGCTCTTGATCCTCGTGTCCGCCGCGATCTGCGGCGAGCTCCTCGCCCGCTTCGGCACCGATGAGCAGCGCGCGACCTGGCTCCCCGGCCTGGCGTCGGGCGAGAAGATGGTGTTCGCGATCACCGAGCCCGACGCCGGATCGAACAGTCACAACCTCTCGACCAGTGCGACACGCGACGGCGACGTCTACCGCCTCCGCGGCACCAAGACCTACATCTCGGGGGTCGACGAAGCCGCGGCCGTCCTCGTCGTGGCCCGCTCTGGCACCGACGAGGAGACCGGACGCGCCCGGCTCTCGCTCTTCATCGTCGACACCGACGACCCGCGGCTCGAGCGAACCGAGATCCCCGTCGAGATCGTCGCGCCCGAGAAGCAGTTCCTCCTCTTCTTCGACGACGTGGAGGTGCCCCGGGACCGACTCCTCGGCGACGAGGGTGCAGGACTGCGGCAGGTCTTCTTCGGGCTCAACCCCGAGCGGATCACCGGAGCAGCCATCTCGGCCGGCATCGGGCGGTACGCGCTCGAGCGGGCGTCGGAGTACGGGCGTGACCGCTCGGTCTGGGGCGTGCCGATCGGGTCGCACCAGGGCGTAGCCCACCCGCTCGCGCAGGCGAAGATCGAGCTCGAGCTGGCCCGGTTGATGACGGCGAAGGCCGCGTGGTTGCACGACCACGACGCGGACCGTGTGGCTGCGGGCGAGGCGGCGAACATGGCGAAGTACGCGGCAGCCGAGGCCGGCCTGCACTGCCTCGACGCGGCGATCCAGACCCACGGGGGCAACGGCATGGCGACCGAGTACGGGCTCGCCGACCTCTGGGGTCTGGCGCGGCTCCTGCGGATCGCTCCGATCAGTCGCGAGATGATCCTCAACTTCGTCGCGCAACAGTCGCTCGGGCTCCCCAAGTCGTACTGACGTGAGCCCGCCCGCCCCGAACCTCTCCCCCCGTACCGCGAGCTCCGGCACCGCGCGCTCCCGTACCGCCCGTGGTCGGGAGCGACGGGAACGGTTGCTCAACGCCACCGCCGAGCTCGTCGCGGCGCGCGGCTTCCACTCGGTCGGCATCGCCGACATCGGGGCCGCGGCGGGCGTCAGCGGCGCCGCCATCTACCGACACTTCGAGAACAAGGACGAGCTGCTCGTCGCACTCTTCGACCGCGTCGTCGACGCGCTGCTCGTCGGCGCGCGTCAGGTCGTTCGGGACGCGTCGAGCCCCGAAGCCGCGCTCGACGACCTGATCCGAGCCCACGTCGAGTTTGCGTTGCGCGATCGAGCGATCATCGCGGTCTACGGCCAGGAGGCGAACAACCTGCCGGTCGATGATCGACGGCGACTCCGCCGCAACCAACGCCTCTACGCGCAGATCTGGGGTGACGTCATCGCGCAACTCCGACCGGACCTCGCCGATCGGGCGCTGCGCGCGACCGTCCACGCCGCGTTCGGCCTGCTGAACTCGGTCGCCGACTTCGACGCACGCCTGGCCGACGAGGAGCTCGGCGAGCTCCTCACCACGTTCGCCTTGGCCGGGATCCTTCCGGTCAGTCGGCCGGCTGGGCCGGCTTGATCACCGAGAACATCGCGCCCTGCGGGTCGGCGAGCGCGGCCATGCGCCCGGGCAGACCTTCATCAAGGCGAATCAGACGGGGCGTGTCTCGGGGAGACGCACCAGGGCGATCCGGCGTTCGGTCTTGGCCTGGTAGTTGTCGTACCAGGCCCGATCGGCGACGAGCAGGTTCCAGATCCGGTCGTACTCGTCGCCCTCCAGGATCTCGTGCTCGGACCAGAACTGCTGCCCGCCCTGCACGCGGCACAGCACCTCGGGGTTTGCGTCGCGATCGCGCAGGTTCAGGTACCAGGACGGGTGCCCGGGGGCGCCCGCGTAGGAACCGACCACCACGCGACGACCCTCGGGATCGAGCCAGGTCGGGAGCGCGACCTTGTGCTCGGCACCGCTCTTGCGCCCGATGGTGCGCAGCAGGACATGATGCATCCCGGCCTGCACCCAGATCATGTCGTCGTCGGAGGACTCCATCGCCTCGACGTGAGCCCGGCTCAGCACCGGGATCTCGTCGAGCGAGGGCGTCTCCCAGACCTGCTCGACCTTCTGTTCCGTCATGCTTCGTCTTCCGTCATGCCTGCTCCGTCATCGGGTGTGACGGTACCGGAACGCGAGCGATGCCGGCTCGGGATCACGGGGCGGGGCCGGCTCGGGCGTCGGCGCCGCCTTGGATGAGGCGGAGGCCGTCGGGTTGGTCGGGGTCGCCGACGAGGCGTTCGGTGCCGTGGGGTTCCATGCGGTGGTGGTGCTCGGCGCAGAGCCGCACGACGGTGCTACGGCTCGTGGTCCCGTTCCACCCAACCGGGGTGAGATGGTGGCGTTCGAGGCGCCGGGTGCGTTCACAGCCCGGGTAGCGGCAGTGGGGGTCGCGGTGCTCGAGGATGCGAGTGAGCTCGGCCGGGATCGCGAAGCGCCCGGTGCCGTAGTCGACGACCGGCGCGTCGTCGCGCTGCTCGACCACGCGAGCGCCGTCGCTGAGCTGCTCGAAGGTCTCGGTGGCAAGGGGGATCCCGTCGACCTCAGCCGACTCGCCGTTGGTGTGCACCACGACGAGGGGGCGGTGCCTTCGGGTGGAGGTGACGTCGGCGTAGTTCTGGCAGAGGTCGACGAACGCGTCGGCCATCCGGTGCTCGAGACGATCCCAGGGCTGACCCTTGGCGGGACGCATCCGCTCGGCCATCTCCTCGAGAATCGACTTCACCAGCACCCCGTCGACATCGGGGAGCCGGAACCGGCCCGCGACCATTCCCGCGTCGGGATCGGACCAGCACCGCAGCTCACGCGCCTCGCGCCGCGCCGCGGCGTCCTCGGCGGTCACGACCCTCGCGGCGCGGGCTCGGCGTTGGAGATCCGCCGGTGCCCATGTGGGGCCGCGTTCAGCCCACTCGGCATCGCTCTCGGGAGTCGCGATCTCCACCATCGGCTTCAGCTGATCCCACGACAGCGCGCCAGAGTGCGCGGTTTCGGCGATCGCCGGGAGCGACTCCAAGGCGCGCGCGACTTCGAGGCTGTCGCGCACGGCGCGAGCGCTCATCCCGGGAGTGGGCTCCGGGATCGATCTGCGTTCGTCGAGCACCGAAAGGATCGCGAGCTCACGCGCCTTGAGCCGGCGCTGCTCACGCACGGCCGAGCGGTGCTCGGCGCGCAGCCACTCCGTGGGTTGCGTCCGCAGCTCGTCGACCAGCTCCCGGTAGACGAGCCCAGCCTCGGGTCCGTCCTCGGGTCCGTCCTCGGTTACGGTATCGAACGTATGTTCGTTCATGCCCATGGGGACACCATGCCACCCCCGTGTGACACCTACCCCCGAGTGCACCCGGCCCTCGAGTGCACCCGGCTCGCCGACCAGCCCCTGCGAGGGCGTCGGGCGCTCAGGAGACCAGGTCTCGGGTCACTTCCGGGATCGAGCGGGCACCAATGAGCGCCATCGTTCGACGCACGTCGGCGTCGAACGAGCCCAGCACCTGATCGACACCCCGTTCGCCGGCTGCACCGAGCGCATAGAGATAGGCGCGCCCGGCCATGCACGCCCGGGCACCGAGCGCGACCGCCTTCACCACGTCGCTTCCCCGGCGCACCCCGCCGTCGCAGATGATCTCGACCTGGTCTGCCACCGCGTCGGCGATCGGCTCCACCACGTCGAGCGTCGCGGGAGACGAGTCGAGCTGGCGGCCCCCGTGGTTCGACACCGCGATCGCTTCGATCCCCATGCCGGCGGCGAGCACGGCGTCCTCCACGGTCTGGATGCCCTTGAGGACGAGCGGTCCGTCCCACACCGACCGGATCCACTCGACGTCGTGCCACGAGAGGCTCGGGTCGAACTGCGAGTTGATGTAGTCGGCGAGCGACACCGCGTCGCTCCCGTCGCCGACCTCACCGCGGCCCGCCACGTTCGCGAAGCGAATCGGGTCGGAGCGAACGAAGGCCCACGCCCAGCTCGGGTGCACGACGCCGTCGAGCAACGTCTCGAGACCGATCTTGGGCGGCAGTGAGAACCCGCGCCGAAGGTCACGGTCGCGCTGCCCGAACACGGCGGTGTCGACCGTGAGCACGAGCGCCTCGTAACCGGCGCGCGCGGCGCGGTCGATCATCTCCTTCACGAGACCGCGGTCGCGCCACACATAGACCTGGAACCACTTCGCCCCGTCGCTGACCGCGGCGACCTCCTCGATCGAACGCGTGCCGAGCGTGGAGAGGGTGTACGGGAGTCCGGCCCGCTCAGCCGCTCGCGCGACCGCGAGCTCACCGTCGGGATCGGCGATGCGGGTGAACCCCGTCGGGGCGAGGACGAGGGGGATCGGGAGATCCCGCCCGAGCAGCGTGGTCGACGGATCGACCGTACCGACGTCGCGCAGCACGCGGGGGCGGAACGTGACCCGCGCGTAGGCCGCCGAGTTCGCGGCCAGCGTGCGCTCGTCCTCCGCGCCGCCGTCGATGTAATCGAAGACACCGCGAGGAAGCCGGCGACGGGCGATCGCTCGGAAGTCGGCGACGGAGACCGCCCGGGCGAGGCGACGCTGCACCGGGTCGAGCTCGAGCGGCCGGAAGTGCAGGACGGAGAGCAACGTCTCGATCAGCCCGCGGATCCGTTCCCCCAGGCTCGGCATCTAGCGGATGTCCCATCCGGCGACCTGGCGGCTCTTGTGCGACGAGATGTCGATGCCCCACGCAGCCATCGGGGCGCGGCACTGGTTCGCAGCGCAGAGCAAGAGGATGCGGGGCGGGTCGTCGATGCTTCGAGCGTACCGGCGCAGCCCGGCTCGGCCGTCGGTATCCTGCACTCGACGAGTGCGGGCCTCTCGTCGAGTGCGCGCGCCTCCTGCAGTGCGTGCAAGGAGGAGGACGGTGAGCGACATCCGGAGCATCCCGATCGGCGCCGAGCGCGTCACGACCGACGAGACGATCACCGTCCGCTCGCCGTATGACGGGAGCGAGCTGGCGCGCGTCCCCGCGTGCGGGGCGGCCGAGATCGACCGCGCCGTCGCCGCCGCACGACTCGCGCTCAAGTCGGACCCGCTTCCGGCATGGCGCCGGGCCGAGATCCTCGACACCGCGGCCCGGCTCATCGGGGAGCGCAACGAGGAGTTCGCCCGCATCATCGCAGCCGAGGCCGCGAAGCCGATCAAGACCGCACGCGTCGAGGCGCTCCGCACCGCGTCGACCTTCACGTTCTCGGCCGCGGCAGCCCGTTCCCTCGCAGGCGAGATGATCCCCATGGACGCCTCCGACGCGGGGGTGGGCAAGCTCGGCTTCACGCTGCGCGTGCCCATCGGCGTCGTCGGCGCGATCAGCCCGTTCAACTTCCCGCTCAACCTCGTGGCCCACAAGGTCGCGCCCGCGATCGCCGCCGGGTGTCCTGTCGTGCTCAAGCCGGCGTCGCAGACCCCGGTGTCGGCCATCGCGCTCGCCGAGCTGCTGCTCGACGAGTGCGGGCTCCCGCCCGGACACCTCAACATCGTCACCGGCAGCGGGACCACCGTCGGGAACGCGATCGTCGAGCACGAGCAGATCGCGATGATCACCTTCACCGGATCACCCGAGGTCGGCTGGGGCATCAAGGCCCGCGCCCCGCGCAAGAAGGTAGGGCTCGAGCTCGGGAACAATGCGCCGGTGATCATCGAGGCCGACGGCGACGTGGTGACCGCAGCCACGAAGATCGCGGTTGCCGGGTTCAGCCATGCCGGGCAGTCGTGCATCTCTACCCAGCGGGTGTACGTGCACGAAGACGTCGCCGACGCGTTCCTCGCCGACCTCGTTCCCCGGGTCGAGGCGCTCGTGGTCGGCGACCCGCTCGACGACGCCACCGACGTGTCCGCGCTCATCTCCGAGGGCGAGCGCGACCGGGTGCAGGCGTGGGTCGACGAGGCGACGAAGGCGGGGGCGAAGGTCGCGTGCGGAGGCGAGCTGCGCGGCGGGGTGCTCGCACCGACCGTGCTCACCGACGTGACCCCCGACATGGCCGTGTGTTCCCTCGAGGTGTTCGGCCCGGTCGTGACCGTCGCCCGCTACCGACGGCTCGACGAGGCGCTCGAGCTGGCCAACGACACCCGCTACGGATTGCAGGCCGCGATCTTCACGTCCGACTACGCGGTGGCGCTCCGGGCCGTCCGGGAGCTCGACTTCGGGGGGGTGCTGGTGAACGAGGTCCCGACGTTCCGCACCGACCAGATGCCCTACGGCGGGCTGCGCGACTCGGGCAACACCCGCGAGGGCCCCCGGTACGCCGTCGAGGAGATGACCGAGGCGCGCCTCGTCATCCTCCAGCTCTGAGATGGGCAGCTCTGAGAATGGGCAGCTCTGAGAATGGGCAGCTCTGAGAATGGGCAACTCTGAGAATGGGCAACTCTGACATGAAGCTCGCAGGGAAGATCGGCCTGGTCACCGGCGGCGCCTCCGGCATCGGACGCGCCGCGGTCGATCGCTTCACGGCTGAGGGGATGCGCGTGTGCGTCGTCGACCTCGACGCCGACGGTGCCGCCGACGTCGCCGAGCAGTTCGGCGGCACGTCGTTCGCGGCGGACGTCGGCGAGTCGAAGGAGGTCGATGCAGCCTTCGCCCATTGCGCAGCCGTGCTCGGAGGTGTCGACGTCGCGTTCCTCAACGCGGGAATCGCGATCGGTGTCGCCGACCTCGACACCTTGAGCGACGCCGTGTACCAGCAGATCATGCGGGTCAACGTCGACGGTGTCGTGTACGGCCTGCGCGCCGCGATTCGGGCGATGGGCACGAACGGCGGCGCGATCGTCGCCACGGCGTCCCTCGCCGGGCTCATCCCGTTCCCCCCCGACCCGATCTACGACCTCACCAAGCACGCCGTCGTCGGGCTGATGCGGTCGGTCGCTCCGACCCTCGCCGCGCAGGGGATCACGGCCAACTGCGTCAACCCCGGGATGACCGACACCAACATCCTCAGCGAAGCGGCCAAGCAGCTCTTCGCCGAAGCCCGGTTCCCGCTCATGCCCGCGAGTCAGATCGCGGAGGCCGTCGTGCATGCCGTCACCAGCGGGGAGACGGGACGGTGCTTCGTCTGCCAACCGGGGCGTGAAGCGATCGCGTACCGTTTCCGAGACGTGCCGGGGCCCCGCACCGAGACCTCGCAGGGACGGGTTCCGCCGGGACTCCACGACGGCGGGGAGCAGCTGGCGGGCTGGGCCGACACCTGACGCTGCGGAACGCGCCCCATTCGGTCGCCATCAAGCACCTCGCCGAACCGCCCGATACCCTCTTGTGCCCGTGGAAGCTTCGGCGTCACCGCACCCGGCAGGCGATCCCCCCGTGGTCGCGGGGGCTCCCGTCCCGGATGGCGGGTGGATCGCCCCGGACGCACCGCCCGACGTCGGGCTCGCCGGGCTCCGCGCCCACCTGGCCCGGGTCCTCGACACGCTGGGCCTGCGTTCCCTCACGGTGGTCGTCGACGACCCCGACCTCGGACGCCAGGCCTTCCGTGCCGGCGCCGGGCCGGTCGAGCCCGGCGTCGTGGCTGCCGGTCCCGGCTGCACTTCGGACCCGCCGCTGCCGACCGACCGCATCGACGCGCAGCTCCTCGTCGCGCTCTGCGCCGCGAGTCTGCGGGTGGACGTGCTGCGCGACACCGCGGGAGACACGACCGAGCTCGTGCTCCGGCGCCTCGCCGGCGTCTATGCCGTCGTTCTCGAGCGCGACGGCGATCTCGCCGTCTGTCGCCTGCTGGCCACGGCCGAGGCTCCCGACGACATCGCCCGGCAGGCCGCCGCCGCGCTGGCCGCCGAGCCGCGCCTCGTCGTCGAGCTCGTGCGCGACACGTCACCGCAGCGCCCGCCGGAGCCCCCTGCCCCTGGCGTGGGGACTCCGGGCGTCGCGACAGCCTTCGATGCGAGCCCCTCCACTGCGCCGGGCGCTCGACCTCGCGGTGTCGGTCCCGAGCTGCTGGGGGTGCGTAGCGTGCCGGAGGAGGGTGAGATCGAGGTGCATCTCGCCATCGGGCCGACGCGAGCGGTCGGGCGCGCACCGCTGGCGCGTGGCCTCGCCGGCGCGGCAGAGGCGGTCCTCGCCGGCGTGGCCCAGGTCGAACCCGAACCGAGCTGGCTCCCCTCCTGGGTGCGCACCGTCGAGACGACCGCCGACGGCAGCTTCGTCGTTGCGGTCGCGCTCGTGGAGCCCGGCCTGGGAACGCAGCGCCACGGCATCGCGGTCGGCACCTCGCCAATAGAGGCGGCGGCGCGCGCGACCGTCACGGCCTTGAATGACTGAATCGGAGCGCCTGGATCAGACGGCTCGGTGATCAGTCGACGCGCTTGGTCACGATGCCGGCGATCTTGCGACTCACGCCCGCCGGCATCGCCCCGGAGAACGCGGCGGCGACAGTGTTGATCGGCCCGGGCACGCAGACCGCACGCCCCCGGTCGTAAGCCTTGAGTGCTGCGGTCACGACCTCGTCGCACGACTGCCAGAGGAACTCGGGCATCTGGTGCTTGTTGCCGATCCCGGACCGCTCGTGGAACTCCGTATGCGTGAATCCCGGGGCGAGGACCATGGCCTTCACGCCCGTCCCGTGGAGCTCCTCGTGGATCGCGTTCGTGAAGCTCGAGACGAACGCCTTGGTGGCGCAGTAGGTCGCGCTGTTCGGCGTCGGCTGGTAGGCCGCGACCGACGAGACGTTGATCACGCCGCCGTGCCCCCGCTCGACCATGCCGGCGAGCGCGGCGTGTGTGAGGCGCACGAGGGCGAGGACGTTGAGCCTGATCTCGGCCTCCTCTCCCTCGACCGCCATCTCGTGGAACCGACCGCTCGTTCCGAAGCCTGCGTTGTTCACGACCAGCTCCACCGGACGCGCCGCGTCGGAGAGACGCGCCTCGACCATGCCCACACCATCGTCGGTCTCGAGATCCGCGACGAGCACCTCGGCCGCGGCGCCATGCTCCTTCGTCGCTCGGTCGGCGACCGCCTGGAGCCGGTCGGCCCGGCGTGCGACGAGCACCACGTCGTGCCCCCGCTGCGCGAGCAGCCGGGCGAACGACTCACCGATGCCCGATGACGCACCCGTGACGAGCGCGACCGACTTCTCCACGTCCTACAGCCCGATCGCGGCCGCGACGTCGGACGCGACCGCAGCGATCGGCTCACCGACCTCGACCTGGTCGATGGCACGCTCCGGGTCCTTCAGACCATGGCCCGTCAGCGTGCACACCACGACGTCGTCGGATGCCACGAGGCCCTCGGTCGCGGCCCGCAGCAGACCCGCGACGGACGCGGCCGACGCCGGCTCGACGAACACGCCTTCCACGGCGGCCAGCAGACGGTACGCGTCGAGGATCTCGCCGTCGGTCACTGCGCCGATGTGCCCGTCCGACTCGTCGCGCGCGTCGAGGGCCTGCTGCCACGACGCCGGGTTCCCGATCTGGATCGCGGTGGCGATGGTCTCGGGATGCAGCACCCGCTCACCTCGCACGATGGGCGCAGCGCCCGCCGCCTGCCACCCGAGCATGCGGGGGCGGCGCTTCGCGCGACCCGCGTCGGCGAACTCGCGGTAGCCACGCCAATAGGCCGTGATGTTGCCCGCGTTGCCCACCGGGATGCAGTGTACCGTCGGTGCATCGCCGAGCGTTTCGACGATCTCGAACGCGGCCGTCTTCTGACCCTCGATACGCACCGGGTTCACCGAGTTCACGACCACGACGCCGGGCTGCTCGCCGATCTCGCGGACGACGTCGAGTGCGACATCAAAGGTGTCGGTGACCGGCACGACGCGTGCCCCGTGGATCAGTGCCTGCGCGAGCTTGCCCAGCGCGATCTGGCCGGCAGGGATCACGACCGCGCAGATGATTCCGGCTCGCGCCGCGTAGGCCGCGGCGGACGCGGACGTGTTGCCGGTCGAAGCGCAGATCACGGCCTTCGCGTCGGCTTCCGCCGCCTTGGACACTGCGAGCGTCATCCCACGGTCCTTGAACGATCCCGTCGGATTCGAGCCCTCGACCTTGAGCAGGACCCGCGCCACGCCTGCGCGCGCGGCGATGCGCGGTGCCTCGATGAGCGGGGTGTTCCCCTCGAGCAACGTGATCACCGGCGTGGCATCGCTGACCGGGAGATGCTCCCGGTACGCCTCGATGAGTCCGGGCCAGCGATCACCATTCATGAAGGCACCGTTCACGATTGCACCCTTCCGGAACGGAGGCTTGGTCGACGAGGGACTCAATCGTCCTCCCCGACAACGCGCAGCACCGAGCCGACACGGCGGACCTGGTCGACGTCGCGCAGCGCCGCGAGAGTGGCCCGCACATCGGCTTCGCGCGCCCGGTGGGTGATGAACACGAGCCTCGCGTCCGTGCGAATGCCCCGCTGCTCCATCGACTTGATCGAGACGCCATGCCTCCCGAACTCCCCCGCGATCGCCGAGAGCACGCCCGGCTGATCCGCGACCTCCATGAGGAGGTAGAACGGCGACTCCGTCTCGGCGATCGGCGTCATCGGGCGATCGACCAGCTCGCCGATGGTGGCGCCCTTCGCGCCGGACACGAGGTTCTTGACCGCGTCGACGAGGTCGCCGAGCACCGCGGACGCCGTCGGGCCGCCACCGGCACCCCGTCCGTAGAGCATGAGCTCACCCACCGCTTCGCCCTCGATGAACACCGCGTTGAAGGAGTCGCGGACCGAGGCGAGGGGATGACGCATCGGGACCATGGCCGGGTGCACGCGCACCGCGATCGCGCCCTCGTGCGCTTCGGCCACCGCGAGGAGCTTGACGACGTAGCCCAGCGTCTCGGCCGACGCGATGTCGTCGGCGGTGACCCCGGTGATGCCCTCGGTGTACACGTCGTCGGGGCTCACGCGGGCGCCGAACGCGATCGTGGCGATGATCGCGGCCTTCGCTGCCGCGTCGTGGCCCTCGACGTCGGCGGTGGGGTCGGCTTCGGCGTACCCGAGCTCCTGCGCCTCGGCGAGCGCGTCGGCGAACGTCGAGCCGGCCTCGGCCATGCGCGTGAGGATGTAGTTGGTCGTGCCGTTGACGATTCCCATCACTCGACGGATGCGGTCACCCGCGAGTGACTCCCGGAGCGGTCGCATCAGGGGGATGCCGCCGGCGACGCTCGCTTCGAACAACAGGTCGACACCGGCATCAGCTGCCACCGCGAAGAGCTCGGGACCGTGGCGAGCGATCAGCTCCTTGTTGGCCGTGACCACAGGCTTGCCGGCCCGGAGCGCGTCGATCATCAACGTTCGCGCCGGCTCCACGCCACCCATCACCTCGACGACGACGTCGATCTCGGGGTCGCGCACGACCGCATCAGCGTCGGTCGTGAACCGGTCAGCAGGGAGCTTCCCGTCACGCTCACGACCCAGGTCACGCACCACCACCCGGGCGATCTCGATCCCGACCCCGGCGCGCGCCGAGATCAGGTCGGCGTGCTCGTCGACCAGGCGCACCAACGCCGAACCGACGTTGCCGCAACCGAGGAGCCCTACCCGTACAGGATCCGTGCGGACCGGGTCAGTCATCGCGACCAGTCTCCCACGCGGCCG